>Ga0247843_1009605_pt1 | contig 10677 bp, 7 predicted proteins | sample LaCruzMarch2017__FD_192420 | JGI IMG/M metagenome (GOLD analysis project Ga0247843, IMG submission 192420) | Freshwater microbial communities from meromictic Lake La Cruz, Castile-La Mancha, Spain - LaCruzMarch2017_8m | ecosystem: Environmental > Aquatic > Freshwater > Lake | place: Spain...
AGAACTGGGACCGTATCCAGAGCATTTGCAACGAGGGTGGCAATGTCACCGGCAAGGTGAAGTCCATCGTCAAGGGTGGCATGATCGTCAACATCGGCGTCGAGGCGTTCTGCCCTTCGTCCCAGGTCGACATCGTTCCCCCGAAGAACCTGGCCTCCTTCGTTGGCAATGCCTACGAGTTCAAGGTCGTGAAGCTCAATCCGGACCGCCAGAATGTGGTCCTGAGCCGCCGCGAAATCATCGAGACCGAGCGCAACGCCCGCCGTTCGTCGCTGCTGTCCGAGATGATGCCCGGCGACATCCGCAAGGGCACGGTCAAGAACCTCACCGACTTCGGCGCGTTCATCGACCTCAACGGCCTCGACGGCCTGCTGCACATCACCGACATGTCCTGGGGTCGCCTCACGCACCCGAGCGAGATGCTCAAGGTGGGTCAGGAGATCGACGTCGTCGTCCTCGACATCAACCGCGAGAAAGAGCGCGTCAGCCTGGGCCTCAAGCAGAAGCTGTCCAACCCCTGGGACAACATCGAGAGCAAATACCCCGTCAACGCCAAGGTCAAAGGCAAGATCGTCAACCTCGTGCCCTACGGCGCGTTCGTCGAGATCGAGCCCGGCGTCGAGGGCCTGGTGCACGTCACCGAGCTGTCCTGGACCAAGCGCATCGCCAAGCCTTCCGACGTCCTCAAGCAGGGCCAGGAAATCGAAGCGGTCGTCCTCGGCATCAATCGCGACGAGCAGAAGATCAGCCTCGGCATTCGTCAGCTCGAGACCAACCCGTGGGACCTCGCCCACGCCAAGTACCCGCCGGGCACCAAGGTCAAGGGCCCGATCCGCAACCTCACCAGCTACGGCGCGTTTCTCGAGCTCGAGGAAGGCCTGGACGGCATGGTGCACGTGTCTGACATGAGCTGGACCCGCAAGGTCAACCACCCGAGCGAAGTCCTCAAGAAGGGCGACGAAGTCGAGGCGGTTGTGCTCGAAGTCGACAAGGCCAACCAGCGCATCAGCCTCGGCATGAAGCAGCTGGGCGTGGATCCGTGGGAGCAGATCGAGACCTTCTTCCGAGTCGGCGACCTCGTCTCCGGCAAGGTCACCAAGCTGGCCAGCTTCGGTGCGTTCGTTGGCTTGCCCAACGACATCGACGGTCTGGTTCACATCTCCCAGGTCAGCGAAGACCGGGTCGACAAGATCAAGAACGTCCTCAAGGTCGGCGACGATGTCACCGCCCGCGTCATCAAGATCGACCGCGCCGATCGCCGCATCGGTCTGTCCATCAAGGCCGCCAACTACAGCACCGAGCAGCTGAAGGAAGAGCAGAAGCTCCTCGATCAGCTCAAGCCCGGTGAAGACCTGGTCGCCCTCGAGCACGCCTTCGCGGCCGCCGAGGAGAAGAAGACCCAGGACTAATCGTCCAGGTTCCGTTTCCAAGCGCGCACCCTCACCGGTGCGCGCTTTTTTGCTCCCATACCCTCGCCAGAGGCTACACATGGCCAGCAACGCGATCCTTTACGGCGCATGCCGGGTGTTGGATGTTGGCGCTGTGAACTTCCGTTTCAATTTACCCAAGGCGACCGAAATCGCCTGTGAGTTTCTGGAGCGGGCCGGCGGACAAATTCACACCATGAAGCTGGTCAAGCTGGTGTACCTGCTGGACCGCCTATCCGTGGACCGCCGAGGCATCCCGGTCGTCGGGGGAGATTACCTGTCCATGCGGAATGGGCCGGTGACCAGTGAACTCCTGGACCTGATCAATGCCGGCCGTCTGAGCGGCGAGGCGGACCAGCGTTGGGCACGATCGATCAGCGATCGGATCAACCATGAAGTGAAATTGGAATCCAAGCCGCCGCGGGAACACGTTTCGGTGGCGGAACTGGAACTGCTGGATGCGATCTGGGCCGAGCACGGCGACCGGGACCAATGGCAATTGGTTGATTGGTGTCATACCCACTGCGGAGAATGGACCCCGATGGCCCGCGGTTGCGCGCCCATCGCCGTGGAACGTATGGGCCAAGCCATCGGAAAACCACCCGAAGCCGTGGCGCGACTCGCGCGGAAGGCGGCGGAATTGAACCAACTCGACGAGATCTTTGCCGAGGCATGATCGGGCTGGGCACCGCCATGAAGTCCGCCGAGGAGCCGTACCACCGCTTGGTCGTACTCTCTGATCCGACAAAAAACGGTGGCCAAGTGGTCGTCGTGCGAACCACCACCGATGATGGAACCTGGCCCGATCGGGATTGTCTTCTCCAGCCCACCGATTGGGCCGAGTTGCAGCACCGTTCTCCCGTGGCTTATTCCACTGCCTAGTTCGGCCCCGCGGTGACGGCGTTGGAAGAAGCTATCCGCCGTGGGGCCTTCAGGCGGATCCCCTCACCTCCGCCCGACACGCTCAAGCGCATGATTTCCGCCGGAAGAACTGCCAAAGGCATGCCGCCCGGAGCCATCCGGTGGCTTGCCGATCTGCCGTAGCCGAAACGACCCCGAACCCGACCCTCCGGCTTTTGGATTCCAAACGACACTGTCGCAACCCACCATTCCTTTTACAGTGAGCAACCAGCACCTTTTTCCACGCATCGCAGCACTCGGCGCAGTCGCCGTTGCCGTCGGCATTTTCGCCTTGAGATCGCGCCTTGCCACCGAGCCCACACCCACCGCACAACCACCCGCGGTCACTGCCCCGGAATCGGCTTCAGTCTCGGATGCGGAGGATCGTGCAGCCTCGGATCGCGAAGAAATCGCCCAGTTGCGAGCCCACAACGCGAAGCTGGTTGCCAATGTCCAATCCGTCGCCGCCAGCAATCAGGTCCTTTCCGAGGCCCTGGCTCAACGAAGGCCGGCCAAACCGCAATCCGCCGCAGGTCTACTAGCCGCCATGTTCAAAGATGGATCGGACGGCGAAACCAATGCGATAGCGGGTGCTATGCAACAGTTGATCAAATCTCAACTGGAACAACAGACAGAGGGCAAGATTAGCCGAATGAAAGCACGTCTGCGACTGACGTCCGAACAGGAACAAGCGATTCGGGAATCCATGAACGCCGCCACCAAGAAGGCGTTAGCCGCGACCCAAAAGATGTACAGCGGCGAAGCCATGCGGGACGAAGTCAACGACCTCTCCTCATCGGATGAATCCGGGATTCAGCCGATCGATGACCTCCTAACACCAGAACAACGAACTGAATACCAAGCCCTGCAGAAGGAGGAATTCCAGAATACCGCACGCGTGGCGGCCAGTGCCGAGATGATGCAATTGCAGGGCTCATTAGGGCTGACCCAGGAGCAACAGGACAAGGTGTTCTCTGCCCTCTATCAACAGTCCGTCGATCCCGTGAGCGGTTCGGAGGCAACCCAGAAGTCGGCCTCCATCAATGACCCCGCCGCCGGACTGCAACAGGCCTTCGACAAAAAGGTCGAAGCTCTGAGACCCATCCTGACTTCGGAGCAATTGAAGACCTATCGCGATTTGCAGGAAAAACAGATCCAGATGATCCAAGCCCTCTTTCCCAAAGGTGCAGCGCCAGTCCCGCCAACGCCCACCACCCTTCAGAGTCCATAGGCCCGCTCGCCACCCGCGGACCTCGCGGCTGAGTCCTAGTCCGATGCAGTCTTGGAACGAGGGACGGAGGACGGACGAACCGCTCACCCCAAGAAAGGGTCGATTCCCTCCGGATTCCTGATCGCGGAGCTTCAAAATGCAAATTCCTATGAATTGGCGAGCTCCTGAAGTTCAAGCCCCTCGGCTTTTCCCGCTTACAGATTTGAGTGATCCCGCAGCTATTTCCGATCTTGCTCACCTGGTGTGCCAAATCGTCAATTTGGATCGGGCGCGGTTTGGCTCCCGTGTTGAATCCTTACTCTGATTAGCCGTCCATGATGGTTAGTCAATGATTCTTGAGCTGACCAAAGTGTGATCGGGGGGGCGCTCTGGGCCAATTGATTCGTCTGGGTCAGGCTCCATCGAAAAATCAGTTTGCCGTGGCCCACAATGGCTTTAGGGATGCGGAATTGCCCAGTCTCAGAGACTCGGATCTCGTACTCAGAAAAATATGGGGCGACAGCATCCTCTTTCGATAGGATTCCAACTCGGAGATCCATTTTGTCCGGGATGGATTGGGCTTCAGGTAGGTCGAAGCTGCCTTCGATCATCGTCCAGGGCTGCAGGGTGATGTTGGAATTGCCTCGAACCTCCTCAGTTGAGACAACCGCAAATCCATCAGGGTGAATTGCCACCAACCCTCCAAATTCGTCGGTGGCTGGCAACTTAAAGTCGCCATCGATGCCAGTTTTCTGAGCCGAATCGCCCAGCCCGAATGCATGCATTTCCGGTCCTTCCGAGGAAAACCTCAGGCCATTCACCATCCCCGGAAACCCAACCCAGGCACCGACTACCGGACGGCCCTCTGGAGACACAAGCCTTCTCGACAAAAGAGGCGCTGGTTTTAAGACCATATCTAAGTGAACCAATCCCTCGTTGATCAAGACACGCCGACTCAGAGCATTCATATATCCCTCGGCCTGGAATCGAAAAACATAGGGAAACTGGGGCTGAAGTCCGAAGTAGGACTCTTGAAACTCAGCTTCAAGGCGGCCATCTGAGCCAGCCCGCACCCCTTGCGCGCCCACTGGCCAAGAATAATGACCATTACCTTGATATATTAATGAGCTCCAAGCATAGCCACCTGGAACCATTTGAAAAAACTTAACGGGTAAACCCGTCACGCTGTCAGTCGCAGTGGCGACGATTCTCAATGAAGGCTGAAGGGTGATCTCTTGAATCTCATCGGTAGGGCTTACCTGAAAATCGATTAGTCGAAAACCTGCAGCGCGCGCCTGGAACGCCATCCGTTGATCGGGAGGCGTTTTCCAAATTAAATTTCCCAGTTCGTCTGTCACTGCGCTGTAGTTCACCTCACAGTTCGGGATATTGGTTCCGTAAAACCAAGTATTCAGCGGACTACGTTCAAACAGCCACACCGAAACCATAGGGATCGGTGTGCGGTCAGCATCCACGAAACGTAGGCGCAGCGGATGCTTTACCGCCGGCAAGGTTATGCTGACAAATTGTTCGGAATTAGTGACATCCACGGACCAGGTTCCCGATGCGAAAAGTGTTTGATCGATGCTGATCTGATTAATTCCCGGTTCGACCTGTCTAAAGCTGAATTTACCCGATGAGTCCGTCTCAATTTCATGATCGGAGCTTAGACGGGTCCTGGATCCAAGGCTAACTCGCGCCTTGGCGATGGGTTGTCCATTCGGATCCTGAACGGAACCGACGATTCGCCAACCGCGACGGAGAACTTGGACATGTGTTCCAGCAAGCAATTCTGAGGCTTGTTCTCTCTCTTGACTGATGAACAGGCTATTGGTCGGTTCTTGATACTCCGGGTGTTGGAAGGTCAGATGGGACTGTCGGAGCGCCGCCTCCGATACCCGAACTGTTTCCCACGTTCCATTTGCTCGATTCGTAACAAAAATCCCGTGTGGTCGCCCCATCAACTCCGGTCGTTTCCCGATGGGAACCGACAACCAGGCTGCAACAACGGCGTTTGAAATAGGTCGATTGTTCTCGTCCACAATGAGTCCTGACAGTTTAACTCCGGGTTCCAGCATCAAGCGATAAGTGGCAGGAATCTCCTCCAAATGGTCTTTGGACCAGGTGAGGGTCTTGTCCGCGAAGCCCTCACGACCTATTTCAATTTGGAGCTGAGTCCATTCTTCGGGAATCGCGATAACTATCGAACCGTCAACTGAATCCTCTTCGAACCGTGGAAGCCTCGAAATGCCATCGCGGATATCGAATACAGGCTCTATTTTTAGTCCCTCAATTCGCTGGTTATCTGTATCAACCACCGTGAGTCGGAGGGTATTTCTCAAAGTTTTCCCGGTGGAGGCAATCTTAGTGTTCGAAACCGGTTCCGCCGTGGTTTCCACTTCGCTCTGTTGAGAAGGAACCGCAGTATTTGAGGTGTATGAATCAATCTTAGTTGTGAGCCACAAGATTAAGGCTACGCCGCACAGCAGCGACACCGTTTTCCACGTCCGTGGCAGAATCATCCGACGCAAACCCATCGCCTTGCCGGGCGACTGAATCTTTAAATGAGTCCCAATGGCCACTGAGCGACAAATCATAAAGAGCTCGGGAGGAACAGCGACAATAACGTGAGAACCCATCAACCGCTCAATGGCCGCCGCCGAGCTGGTTATTCCCATTCGACCCAAGACATCGCGCAAACGTGTCAACGCTCGGTTTACGCGCATCCGCGCTGCATTGTCCGTGACCTCCAATCGATCCCCAATGTGCTTAAGCCCGTGTCTTTCGAAGAACCTGAGTAGAAGAACTTGGCGGTCCTCGTCCGAGAGTTTAAGCATGGCTTCGTCTATAAATGAGCGCAATTGATCCCAAGTCGGGTCGGATTGCTCAGTAGGCGAGTTCATAGAAGCGGCATGAGTCTCCCGATTGAGGCGGCGACGCCGCTCACGAATGGCGGCAAGCGCCTGATTTCGGGTGGTGGCGTGCAACCATCCACTGAGGGAAGGGTGAGCAATAAGCTTCGGTGATTCCTTGGCGAATTTCGTCCAAACGTTTTGGGTGATTTCGATAGCCAATCCGGAGTCATTGTCGGTTTGCCGAAGCGCCGCCGAGTAGATTAGGGGAAGATGGATCTCAACGAGGCTGGCGAAGGCAGACTCATCGCCGGTCTCGACGTACGCTCGAAGGAACTCATGCTCGGCAATTTCCTTTTGCATTTACCTACTCAGTGCCGACCGCGACCAATTTCGCACAATAAAATTCGCAATTCGGATCGAGATTACGCCGTAGTCTTGGAAAGGAACGCGGCCGCAAAGAGTCAAGGGGTGACGTGGCGATTACGTGAACAGGGGCTTAAGAAAGCATCCGACGCGTCGGCCTGATTTTTAACACGGTGCGAATGCATCGAGCGCGCCTTCGCCGCGGCCGAGGAGAAGAAGACCCTGGACTAATCGTCCAAGTTCCGTTTCCAAGCGCGCACCCTCACCGGTGCGCGCTTTTTTATTGGGCCGACCCGCTCCCGCCTCGTGCACGGTCAGCGGTCCCGTCGGGAACCTCCGGCCCGGACCACCAGATTCATCGCTTTGCCGATTCCAAACTCCTGTGTCCGGTTTGGAGGGGATGCGGCAGTCTTAGGGTGAGATGAACGCCACAACCACGACGCCCGACCGCGATCTGGTGCGATCCTACGCTTCGGAAGGATCGGAAACGGCGTTTCGCGCCCTGGTGGGCCGGCATGTGGGTTTGGTCTTCGCCACCGCTTTGAGACAAGTCGGAGACGCCGGCCTCGCCGAGGAAATCACCCAGAACGTCTTCGTCCACCTCGCCCGCAAGGCTCCCTCGCTCGCCGGACACGAAACCATTGCGGGATGGCTCCATCGGTCGGCCATCCTGGAGTCCAAGGCGCGCGTCCGAGCCGAGATGCGGCGACGCCGACGCGAAGAGGTCGCCGCCGCCCTGGCCGAGACAGAGCTCCACGGACGCGACCCCTCCGAGGATCTCACTCCGCTGCTCGATGAGGCGCTGCTCCAACTCCGGGAAGCCGACCGCCTCGCGCTGGTCCTCCGATTCCTAGAGGAACGCAGTTTGCGCGAAGTGGGCAACGCGCTGGGCATCGACGAAGACGCGGCCCGCAAGCGGGTGAGCCGGGCCCTGGCGCGGGTGACGGAGTTCTTCAGGAATCGCGGGTTCGCCCTGCCCTCGGCTGGTGCAGCAACCCTGCTCGGCCAAGCCACCCAGGCTGCCCAGGCCGTTCCAGCCGGGCTTGCCTCGAGCGCCGCCGCGGCTGGCTTGGCCGCCAGTGGCCCTGCCTCGGGCCTCGGTCTGTTGCTCCTTTCCGTCATGAGCCTCACCAAAACCCAGACCGCCCTGCTCTGCGGACTCCTCGTGCTCGCGCCCCTCGCCTGGCAATCGGCCTCCCTGGCCCATGCCCAACGGGAGGTCGCTTCGCTCGAGCGGGATCGGGCACGGTTCAATGGACAGGTTGCGGACGCCGAACAAGAACTGGCCCAACTCGACCGCACCCTGCTCCGAGTCCGAAACGAAACGGCCGCCGCCCGCACCCAGTTGGCCCGAATGAAAGACGGTCTTTCAAAACCGGCCACGGATTCCACGGCCTCAGGCCAGTATCGCTGGGACGACAATGCTCCGCTGGTGCGCCTGCCGAAGCGATTGCTCGCCGACCTTCGAATCGAGGGAAACGCGAACCCCCAGGGCGAACTGTCCCCGGAAATCCGGGGCATTCTTCAACTCACGGACGACGAGACTCGCAAGGTCCAATCCGCGATCGACCGGTTCGCGGCCGCCTACCAGAAACTGATCCTGAAGATCGGCCGCCCGGTCGAACCCACCCCTCATGAATTGGGCAATCGGTCGCGGGATCAGGTGCTGGTCCTTGAATTCAAAGGCCTTGAGAAACCTGCCCGAGCCCTCTTTGAGGACCTGATGGCCGAACTCCAAACCATGCTGGACGCTGAACGATTGATGCTCCTGGCGGAATCAGGGAAAAGCTGGATCCACCATCCCGACATCGACCATTTCAGTTTCTCTCAGTCGGTTTTCATCGAAGACCACAGGCTCTGCATCGAACAGGTCGACCCGTCATCCTCCACCGCTGCTCAACCCTTCGCGAACCTACGTATCCTTATTTCTTTTGAAGAGAACATGATCCCAATAAATGGGATTTACGTCGGTTCAATGACTCGGTTCCCCACCGTTGTTTCGCATTTCGCAAGGCCGCTCATACAACCCTGGCTTGATGCCATACGCCAGCGGGTGCCGAGCTCCCCTCCGGAAAAATCGACTCTTGCCAAGCCATGAAACGCATGATGCTCATCGTCACCGCACTTCTGGCCGGAGGGATCATCCTGCTGCAGAGGTTTGATGAATCCACCCAACTTCGTGAGATTTCAGCTAGGTTGCAGGGCCAGATCCTGACCGCGTCCAACCGCTTGGCCAGTGCCCTGTCCAGCGTGGACTCCCGGCGCCGACAACTTGCAAGCGAGTCGGCAAAAAGCGATTCCGCCATCGCAGAACTCTACGAAGCCGGTCGCCTTCGATCACAGGCTTCAGCCTCAACGGAGTGGACGTCGGTAGCGCCTCCTACGAACCTACCCGCCTGGACGCCTGAGTCGCCCTACATTTGGCTGGAGAAACCACTGTTGAAAGGGATGCGACTCACGGTGCTCTTGCCGAATGGAGACCTCACTCCGACAGCAACCGAATTCTTTGCAATGGAGACGGACGAGGCCAAGAGTCTGGGGCAAACGTTGAAACGGATCGTGGCTGAACATCGGCGCCGAGAAACCGCCCGCGCCCGGGTGGTGCAGGAGCACTTGCCGCAAATCGCGAAGGAGGAGGGGCAAAAGTTCACCTTGCACATCGAACCCTTGGCGGACGTCTTCACCGATCTGAGAAGGGAGTTCGAGGCCGCCCTTGCCCTGCATTTAGGAACCCAACGCGTGGAGCTTCTCAAGCGGTCCATCCAAACTGGGTTATCCGACCTCTTTGGGCGGCAAGCGTCCCAAGTCAGGACAAGGTCGTTTGTCCTACTCCCCAGCGGATTGTTCCAGATGGCGGAGGATCGAGGGAACGCGGGGACCAGTGTTTCCTGCTGTTTTCCCGATATCCGCCCCATGGTCCCGGAACACCTGCACCACCTGATCCCGCCCGAATTCATCCCCAAATCAGACGAACCAGCGGAACCCTGACAAAGGTCCAGAGCGGTGAGCATATCCCTCTCACGCAACCGACGGTTCCGTTTGATCATCCTTTGATCCCGGAGAGGGATCAGTTCCACGAAAAACCCAATCTGCCGCGATCCTGCCGAAGGTCCGGGCCTGCCACTTCGTCCCGCGAATAGTAAATTGCGACGGCCATCCATCGCGAGGAGGGCTTTCTGTCAGCCCGATCATGCCTTTCCCGCCATGACTCGATGACGGATCAGGCGTGGACTCCGGCCTGATCGGCAGTCTTCGGAGTTTGCCGTCACCACAGGTCCTGGGCATCGATCCGGATCCATCCAAAGCCCCCCCTTGCATCGGTTCTTCCAGAAACGGAAACCGATCGGCCAAGAAAATCGGAATCCCATGGCCCCTTTTCCAAGGCGTCTCCGCATGGGTTCTTGTTCCAGTCAAAGCAACAAAAACCAGAGAATCATGAACGTTCAAGACATCACCGCCGCCATCGCCAACCGGTCCGCGAATTGGATCGCCGGAAACAACCCCATCTCACTGCTTGCCGATGATGCGAAGCGACGACTGCTCGGCGCGGTCAAACCCGCCGGCTATCAACCGCCCGCTCCGCGGGCCAACGCTTTGGCCGCGACCACCGCGTTGCCTTCGTCCATCGATTGGCGCAACAACAACGGCAACTTCGTCACCTCGGTCAAGGACCAGGGGGGCTGCGGCTCTTGCGTGGCCTTCGGCACGATGGCCGCCATGGAGACACGGTTCGCCATCGAACAATCGATGCTCTTGGATTTCTCCGAGGCCGACATGTTCTTCTGCTCATCGCATGGCGCGGTGTGCACCGGGTGGTGGCCTCAGCCGGCCATATGCGTTAACCTAAATCCCAACTAAGGGAGGGATTCAGTTTCACGACTTGTCTGATCCGTTTACGTGGTGTCTCCGCGAGTTTGGTCGC
>Ga0247843_1009606_pt1 | contig 10676 bp, 12 predicted proteins | sample LaCruzMarch2017__FD_192420 | JGI IMG/M metagenome (GOLD analysis project Ga0247843, IMG submission 192420) | Freshwater microbial communities from meromictic Lake La Cruz, Castile-La Mancha, Spain - LaCruzMarch2017_8m | ecosystem: Environmental > Aquatic > Freshwater > Lake | place: Spain...
CTTTTACTTTTTCTAATTCCGCTATAGTATCCTTTAATACGTTTTGCGCAAGCGCCCCGTATTTTTTTGTGTCCTCTATTTCATCAGCTCCTAATATTTTTGTGAGGTAGGCTTCAAAAGTTGTACCCGGTGCATCTTTTTCTTCTGGAGTTAATGATGTAATGTTTGTAATAAGTTTTTTATCAATATCTAAAAGCTCTTCTGTGTTTACATTTTTTATTCTTCCTGCTTTGTAAGCACGTATAGACTTGTCTTTTGGACTATTTTCTGCGTAGTGTGCGCGATAAAAATCATTTTCATCATTATTGTAAAGTAATAAAACATCAAGATCGTTTTCTTTTTTTGCTCTTTCCCATTCGTCAATCGCGTTTTTTACTGATGGAATATAAGTTTGTGTTTTGTAAAATTTTGTATCAACATCTCCTGTATTCCCTACATTATTTTTCTTACTTTCAAGTTCAGTAATAGTTGCATCAAGCTTTGTTTTTTGTTCTTCTAGATTTTCTTTAGTTAATGTTCCAGCTTGAAGGCCTGTTAGTAGGGTTGTTCCTGTTTCTCCTTGTTCTTCTAAGAGTTGAACAAGTTCTTCATTAGATTTAAATCCTGCTTGTGCTATAAACTTTTTAGTAAATTTTTTATCTGTTTCATTAAAAATTTTACTAGGTTCAGCTTTTAATGCGTTTTTTAAAGCTGCATTAACAATATCAAGTGTTCCTTCTGTTGCTGCAAATTCTGTATTTTTATAACTTTCTGATAAAGGAACAGGTGCATTCAATGCTTTCGTCGGATCCCAACGGCTTTTTAAAGGCAGTTTTTCATTACTGTAAAAAATATTAAAACTATTTTCAAGTTTTGTTTTTGTGGCTTCATCAACGTCTAACTGTTTTATAAATTCTCTTTGTGTTTTATAATCTTTTCCTACTGTATTGTTTGCTATATTTACAACGTTTTGGTATGCTTCATTTTTTTTAGTATTTGCGGTGTTTGTATCGGTATCATCAACACTTCTTGTTTTTGTTACTGATTTTTCATAAGGCGGAGGATAATGGCCTTTGCCTTGTTTGTACCATTTTCCATCCGCTCCCCATCCTTCATCTGTTGTCCATTCTGCTGCAGTTGTTTCTGTAGTGTCATAAGATTCGTCTTTTTTATTTTCTGTGTTTTCTGGTGTTATTACCCACCGCTGACCTTCAGGGTTTGTTGCTAGATATGAAAGTCCCATTAACTTGTCTGTTTATAATTCATATAATCACTAGTGTACTGGAAAAGATCAAGAACTTCTTGGTTTGTCCAGTCTTTGATTCGTTGGTATTTTTCATCACTAAAAAAATCTTGTGTCATGTACCATTCTTCCATCTTGGTGCTGCCTTTATGATTATTGCATTGCTGGCAAGAAGGTAAAAGATTATTTCTATTACTAGAGCCAGACCTGAAACGTGGGATAATGTGATCAAGACTTGTTGCAGTAGCACCACAATAACCACAGCAGTGATCCCAGGATTTGTATATCTCTTCTCGAAAACGTCTTTTAGCAAGCTTCGGGGTTAATTCAACCAGTAGGGCGAGAGGGTCATGCTCTGTTGCGAACATACTCTATAATTGCCATTACCTAATTTTAAGATAGCCCAATCTCTGTGACGAATAGTAAACTTATAAAGCCTTTGTTAAACCCTTGCTATCAGGTGTCCTTTTATGTATTGTAAATATGTACAAGGCCTTTTATTTTATGTGCACACCCACTGGATGGTTGACAACCAATCAAATGGCAGAAACGCTTGAAGTCCCTCGCACAGACCTATTGCGTATGCGAGATGATGGCACATTAAAGCTAGGACGTCACTATGCTGCATTCAAAGGTAAGACATACTCCAGGGGGAGTTACCTATGGAACCGCAGAGCTGTTCAGAAGACTATGAACAAGCAAGAGCAGGTTCTAGTACCTTCGATGCTTTAGAGGGCTTGTAGAAGGCTTTACGCATCTTATAGGCCAAGAGTAGTTCAAACACATTGCATTGAACTTCTTTGCATGCCATTGCTTTATAGATTAGTAACCAAGCATCTTTCCAACAGTCTTCAAGATCTGAAGGCTGTTTTTCTTTTAGTTGAAACAAGAAAACCCACTGCGGGTGCATGGGTCGAATTGGTTTCTTTTTGTTTTGGATGTTGATAGTACCATCTGGGTTCCAGGTAAAACCCCAGAGATGTTCAGCTTTTACACCAAAGGTGGCAAGCATTCCATAGAACCAGGCTAGCTTATAGGTTTTTCTGCTTTGTGCCAGCTGGAAAAAATCGTCAACTATCCTCTGATCTAGAGGAGGGGAAATTACATGGGTCATGGGAGGGGATCATATTTTTACCTGGACTATAGACAGAACCGACCCTGAATACAAGATTTGTCGGCCCTTAAACTTACAAGGTTTTTAACCTTTGTTGTATTATACTACAAAAAGTTAAAGGGAAGGTTTTTCACCTGAGGCTGGTACATATGTACGCCCTGTCTTGTCTATCATGGTGAACCCTGACAAGAATACGATTTGATTAGGAATATTAAATAGCTTTTGCAACATGGGTGCAACAGTTGGTGATTGACAATTGTAAGGAGGAACATCCATATAGCTTAAAGAATTCTTGGTTACTTGAAACGTTTCATATCTTTGTTGATTACTTTCTGCTTCTTGTACCAGGGTTTGTTCCCATTCCGCCATTGATTCATATTCAACAGGATAGTCGGAAGGTTCAGGGGGGAATACTTTTTCTGCAAACTTAAGTGCATATACATGCTTGCAATAACGCATCTCATCTAATACAGGTTCCCAGTAATCTCCCAAAGAAGTTATGACGTCTTGAGAAACAGTGTAGTCTTCGTATACAGGTAAACCATCTGGTTTGTTACCAGGGAGAGACGGAGCTTCTATATTACGTTTGTATGTAGCTCCAAAATCTTGATATATACCAGGGTTGTCTCTTGTTGATAAGCGGTTTACTGCTGATGTTGCAATTGAATCAGGTAGTACAAACGATGCAGCAGGCGCTTCTACATTCAAAGATCTGTTTTCTAAAGATGTTACCATTGCATTATTGTTATATACGCCGTCACTTAAAGTGTCTTCGTGTCTTCCTGGCTTAACAGAAGCAACACTAGAGTGAGGAAAGTATTTTCTCCTTTTAGTTTTACTTGTATCATTGATTGTTGTCATAAAGGTATATTCTCTGCGTGTAAAATCTTGACACGTGCAGGCATACCTATTACCTGTCAATAGGAATCGTCCAATAGCAGGAGGTTTTGTCGAGGGGGTTAAGAATTGTTTATCATGTGTGACTTCTACCGACCCTGCCTTCTTTAGTTTTAGGACGCCTGTGTCTTCAATGACATCTACCAAAACAGCCTGTACATAACCATATCTTCTTTGTGTATCTGGATTAATAGAATCAGGTGTGAGTACTTCGCCACTAACAGTGAGGATTCTATCTTCTAGTATTTCACCGTTAGTTGGTTTCAAAGGTGTTGTTATACCAGATACCGTGGCAAATAAAGGAGAAGGTAAAGGATTACCTGAGCTCCAGGTTCCGGCTAATTGTACGTACCAATAAGAAGAATCTTCTGTTACACCTGCGATAGAAAGCCTGGTGCCAGCTGAATCAAGTAAATTATCTGTACGCATATTCCCACCTCGTCTTAATCCAGTCCAATGCATTCCAAATTCTTTTGTTCGAGTTGGAAAACCTTTAAATGCACCTGAGACAATAGATGTCGGATTAGAACCGGAGGGAGTTATTGTTCCAGAAGGGAAGGGAATATTATAAATAAATTTGAATTCATATGGGTTGTTATAGATATTAGAAGAATATATTTCATAGCCACGACGCCATCTAGCCCATGCTGATTCTCTGTTTAATACAGTAATTGAACCTGGTACACCACCTTGTGAAAATTCTGTGGTGATCGGTTTTATTTCAAAAGGTTTAAAGTCTTCTTGTCTACCAAAAGATCCAAAACTATCTTTACCTTTAAAAGGCATTGTTAGAAGAAACCACCTTGCGCATACACATAGGCCCCTGGAGTATACCCACCAACATTAGGCCCATCAGGAAAAACACCTACGTATAAACGGTCGCCCCGTTCCAGGTAGATTCCTTTATTACGTAGTGGTGCAGTACTACCTAAGCCGTTGGTATTACCAGCAGACATCACAGGAGCAGCCAACTGGGGCATCACATCAGAGCAATCAATCACACCGCTACCATCAGGAACAGTCTTAGCAAATAATATGTGGTAGTCAAAAGATGCGGGGATTGGTACTGTTGTACCACGGGTTTGATAGAAGACAAACGTTACGGCAGGTTGTTGCCCATAGGATACACCTTTATATGTAAAGCCTGAGGAGGTGCCACCTGAGTAACGTAGTGTTGTGTTAACGCCTGTTAATGTAGTTGATCCTGTATATGTGTAATAACCAATACCGCTTTCAACAACACCTGCACCAGTGAAACTTCCTGTTGTTGTTACATTGATAACTTGACCACTGGCAATTGAAACTACCGTGCCTGATGTACCTGCACTCAGGGTGTAATCTGCTGGCCTATAGAAATCACTGCGGGCGATTGTAATAGCGTCTACAACAACACCATTGTTCGTGTCATCACTAAGAGCTGCATCCACATCAACAAGGATAGAAGGAATCTGCCCACCTTGTACCTCTAGTGTATTGGAGCCTGCACTACCAACTGTCTGTGTTGTTACACGTACAGTATCAAATAAAGGACGATCAATAAACAGTGGTTGTTTATTTGTGGAAGTAGATGACAAGTTCCTTACCTTAATTCTTCGTATTTAAATTCTAGCTTATTGAACTTTAATATGGTCTAGTTTGATTCAGAAGTTGAGCAAACAGATTGGTATCGTCTTCTTCAGGTTGAATCAAACTAGTTAAAAGTTCTTTTTGCATGATGTTTTCCAATGTTTCTTTACCAAATAAATTACCCCCTGCAACAAGATTTTCTAACCCCAGAGCAGAAGAAACTTCTTTAGGCTTTGCTGGTGGTACATTAACTTTATTAAACTCAGACTCATAGATTTTTTTTAATTCATTAAATGCTTTTACGGGCTGTCCGTAATAACTAGTTCCTTTTAAAGTAGGTAACGATGCCCATTCAGGAGCTAATTTATTTAACAGTTGCGGGGTTAATGGTTGATTTGGATCTACTCCACGGTCTTTGATTAATTGAATAGCGCCAAGGTCTTGCGAACCAGGGGAGAAATCAGGAAGTTTTAATCGGGTTGCCACACCTTTCCAGGTGTTAGGCATGAATTGATATGCGCCAGCGGCAGCGGAAGCATAGCCACCTCCTCTTACCACTTTATTAGGATGGCCTTTAGATGGGTCAAATTGACCACCTCCGAACATTGTTGTATATCCTTTTATTGGATCTGCTGTTCCTTCCGCGTAACGAATGACGTTTAGGAGAGCCCGCATGCGCGGTGTAATTGGTGCCATTTTAGTTTCTTTGTCCTTGACTTAGTAAACGCACAGCAAGTCCTGGGTTAGCTTTAGCCCAGGCTGCAAAGTTTTCAGGTGTCATACCTGCTCCTGCCCCTGCTTCTTGTAACTGGGGTACTAAGGTTCCAGCTTGTCTTAATTCTTGACCGTAGGCTTGTTCTAATCCATATCTAGCTGCTAATTCATTTGGATATCCTTGGAAGTCTGGAGACATAGGATCAGGTGTTGCATATTGTTGTTTAGCATTATTTAATTGTGTTCGATAATTACGTTCTTCTATTGCACGTCGTTGATCCAATGTTCCTGCACCTGTGTTTAGAGTGCCTGCTTGCGTAAGCTCTGGATCAGCAGGAGGAAGATCGGGGCGAGGTGGTGCATCAGCCTGCTTTACAAAAATAGGTTTTTGTTGGTTGCCAGGGATGTAACGTCCTGCGTCAGTACGGTTTGTATTAAATTCTTGGTCACGAGCTTTGATATTGGCGTACTCCTGTAACAAATCCTTATTTGAAGTCCGTGGCATTATTTTATCCATATTGTCTACTATGCTAGGTAACAGCGAAAAAGGACCTCCTGTAAGCATACGTGCTGCACCGTAGGCGGCTCCTGCAGGAGAAAGGAGTCCTCCTAATTGGTTTTGCTGTACGGATCCTTTGTAAGCTGTCTGTGCTGAATCAATTAATCCTCCGAGTGGACCTCCTATCTTAAGTCCCATCTTTACTACACCCATTGGTGTTGTTACTTTATTTAAATTTTGAATTAGACCACCGACACCGCCAACAGAATTAAACGCTTGTTTTGGAAGAAGCGCTTCAGCAACATTTTGCATGCCTCCTCCTGCTCTGTTAGCAACGCCAGAAGAAAGTTTACTCCCATATTCTGGTAGATCTGATAGAAATGGTTTCCCCATAACCATGCTGTTAAGGCGATTAAATAAACCACCCCTTTGTATAGGTACATAATTATCTGCAACACTAGTTCCGACGGACCTTTCTATACCTGAAACACGTTTAATACCTGATGCTCCAATACTTTGTAATAACTTTTGAAATGGATCCATAATACTACCTGTGGTTTACGTGAAGATAAAGATTACTACCTACGGCAGTATCAGCAGGCCCTGGTAATGCTTGAATATATTCAGCACCTGAACGTTCGTAACGATATCGAGCTTGGAATGGATCTTTATAATTTGGTACATAAAGAATCATCGCTAGCCGATTTGTTTCATACAAGTATATTTCATCCCATACTTTAAGAGCTTCTTTTGCATTAGAAGATCGAATAGTACGGTCTACGTCTCCTAGAATACTTTCAATCCTAGTAGAAGGGGAACTTGCAACTTCAGTTTTCTTTTCTGCTGTATCACAACGTCCAACCTGAATAGTAATCTTATTGTAGAAATAAGAATCAGGTATAGTATTCATTGCTTCTTCCAGACGAGCGTAGTCTCCTGCTGGAATAGAAACAGTAAAATAACCTAGATGGTACCTTACTCTACTTTTGTCAAAATCAGATAGCTGCACTTCTTGTTACCATCATTCTTTTATTATAGGTGTAATAAATCAATCTTATGCTTCATACGGATTTTGCATCATATAACTCATTAGAAAATCAGTAGTTGGATCACTTTTTGGTTTTAATAAAGAACCCATTAAATCTCCATATAAACCCATTGAACTACTTCTATCTCTTTTGGCTTGACCAAATAAGGTATTTAGTAATCCTAACGTTGCTAAAGCACCTATCCCTTGCCCTTCTTGTTTACCTTGATTATAAGTAACATAATCAGAAGGCGGTAATGCAGGTGCTGCTGGTTTTGAATTTAAATTTGATGCATATACCTGCGCTTCTGGCCCCAGCTTACTCATATGTCCAAAACCTAATTCATATTTATTATCTGCTGTTCTAAACGTCATTAAGTTACCGTAACCACCTGCTGATGGTACAGGTAATGCTTTACCATAACCTTGTAAATAAACCGGTGTTCCAGCTGCGCCACCAAAATCGATACCTTTATGATCAGTCGATGCTCCTGCCGTTGGTGCTGTCCTTTTGCCAAACGGTGAGGTAACCACTAATCCTGTATCTGGATTCCACTCAAAACCACCCGTAGAAGTGCGTCTAACCAAAGGAGTTCTTTTCTCTCCTATCTGAATCCCGGTTAAAGCGCTTTTAATTGTCGATGGATCAATATAAGAACCTGTCTTTAAATCTTTAACGTATTTATGAATATGAGGACCAGTAGCTGTACCAGTACTGCCAATATTTCCTACAAAGAACCTACCACCTGAGTTTGCCATTTTACTACTTTATTTCAATTCTAAAATGAAGAAGCCCCACCGAAGCAGGGCTTATATCACACGCGTACCAGGTTAGCAGCAAATACAGAGTCCCAATCAACACGTTTGATCTGTTTTAACTGATCTAGATTGCTGAACTTTTCACCAGAAAGACTCATCTGTATGTCTTTAATCTCACGTGCTGTCTTGAGACCAATCCCTTTAATATGATCAGCAATCATTTGAGCGGTTGCTGAATTAATATTCAAGCGATGATCTGGGGGAAAAGCACGGGGCGCTTCCTTTGCTGCTTTATCTTTTACCTGTAGAGTCTTAACCGTTTTAGTGGCTGACTCATCCGGCTTGATCTCAGTCTTGTATACGGTATAAAGGCGACCGTCCTGATCTTCGACCATGAACCATTCGCCGTTATCCCATTCACTAATAACTTTGACCCGAGCGCCGGTTTTGGTGTGTTGATAAAGCATGGGTACCAGGTGTTCTGGTATTAGTTTACCCTAATTAAGTCGAACTGACGGTCCGATTATTAAGATAAGCTTCCAAATCACTGTAATCAGGGGCGTTATCCGGAACCAGGTAGCAAACTTCCACAAACAGATAACCGGTTAAACCAGCATTTTTGTCTGCTTGTGAGATGTACACACCGCCTGAAACAGCAGTGGCATCACCAGAAGCTTTAGAGTATACCTTAAAGGTTGTAGCAGAAGTGATCTGTTTGTATACAGCGCCACTGTTTACGAAACCTGAACCAGCTGTAACTTGTAGACCTGAGGCAGGTCCAATAAATACAGGAACTGAACCAAAGGCTTGATTACCACCTGCAAAATAAACAGTACCTGCACCTTCACCTGAAACAGTAGAAGATAATACAGCAGCAGCAACTGATTCACCAGAAGCAGCAACTGGACCAGAACTGTCACGACCAAAAGCAATTACGTTACCTGTAGTGTTATACACACCAGAAGCAACACGATTGTCTCCCCAGCCAGAACCAACGGAGATTGCAGCGCGGTAAACATAGCCTGCTTGGGTGGAGTTGCCACTGATTACCATTCCGGTAATATCAGTACGGGTATCATCTTGCCTGTAAGGAGATGGGATGATAACACTCATGGTTTGACCATAAGTAGCAGAATCACCAGACACCCAGGTTACAGGAACATAACCACGTTGCTGAAAGTAACGATAGCCAGGGATAGCTAGAACAGATGTAGGACCAGCCTTAGACGCATCTGCACTTCCACCAGCGCCAGTGGAATCAAAGTTTTTGTACCAGCCATTAAGAGCTTCTACCCAGTTACCAGGGTAGATCTTTTTGGAAGTCAAATAAGTCATTTATTTCTCCTTGTTGTTTTATTTATTGTATCAAAGAACGCCGTCATCGCTGACGAAGCTGTAAGCAGTGGTAACAAAGTCCTTGTTCAGGATTTCAAAACCAGCATACAGTTGCCAGATAAGAATGATAAAGCGGCTGAAGTCATCATTGTTGTTAATGAGAACTTGAGCATTAGGACCGCCTACACCAACACCTACTGCTTGAGGACCAAAGAAGAAACCTTGGGCTACTTCCTGGGAAGTATAAGCAGGAGCGTCAGTAAAGCTAGCTGTAATATTCTTGGTTGGGAAGTTGGTAGATTCATAGAATTTAACACCTTCAAACTGAACGCCAGTAGGCATTACAGGTTCACCAGCCAGGAAGTAACCTTGGCCCGCTTGAGGACCTTGATAGAAGCTAGCGTTATTAGGCATCATGGGATTGCCAGACATATACATGCCTTGGCCAGGATTACCTGAATAACGTGCGATTTCACGGAAGTCAGCATCACGACGCAAGTGCATCATGAATGTAGGATCGCAAATACAACGATACAAACCATCAGAGAAGGTAGGAACGTTGCGCTTACGGAGATCCTTAACTACATTCAACAGGTCGGTAGATACGTGGAACTGTTGTGAGTTAGCTGTGTACTGAGCAGTGGTGTAAGAAATACGGCCACTGGAATCCTTAGCCGCGCCAGTTGGGAAATAGTAACCACCTTGTGATGTTGATGCTTCGCCATTAGCTTCTGCTTTGGCTAATTCATCAATAAACACACGATCACGCCAACGGCGATAATCATCAAGAAGTGTAAGGGAGCCAATAGACTGGTGGAACATATTCAGATTACCTGTGTCCAGCAACATGCGCTGAGCAGTAATCAGAGTTTCACGAGCAATCTTAAAGGTACTGGGTTGAGTAGGATCAGAAGGATCCGCAGGGCCAGTGTATTCCTTAAGCACCACAAGGACTTTCTCCTTAGTGATGTTACGGCTGTTAGCAGTACCAATGGTTTGATCGGAAATACGTTCGCGGCTATCCTTAGTACCAGGAGTGCCCCAGAATTTGTAGCGATCAAGTTGAACGGTTTGACCAGGCTGACGAGTAAAGTCATGAACCACTACTGGTTCTACGGCCATCTCGCAGATGTAAGCAGGGTGAGGACGGTAAAGTTCTGCACCTAAGATTTTTGGAAAATCGGTATCAATAAACACTTTAGTTTATCCTCCTATATTGCAGGATGTATGGTGAAAAGATTCAGACGTACAACTGTCTTTATCTATGAAAATTTTAGCAGGTATTAATTTAACTATCGTTGATAGTTACTAATACCCGCAGTGCCTGTTGTTTGTTTGTACCGGGCACCTGGTGAATTACTAGATCCGTAAGATTCAGGATCAATACGTTGATCTGTAAATCCTGGCACACCCATAGAGCCAGGGATGGCTCCAAGGGCAACACCTCCTAGACCAGCGAGACCAGCGGCAGCAGGAACAGCGAGACCAGTAATACCTTTTTGAATAGTGCGTTCAAAAGGAGTACCTTGTGTCTGGCCAGCCA
>Ga0247843_1009609_pt1 | contig 10673 bp, 15 predicted proteins | sample LaCruzMarch2017__FD_192420 | JGI IMG/M metagenome (GOLD analysis project Ga0247843, IMG submission 192420) | Freshwater microbial communities from meromictic Lake La Cruz, Castile-La Mancha, Spain - LaCruzMarch2017_8m | ecosystem: Environmental > Aquatic > Freshwater > Lake | place: Spain...
GAAAATAGATTTAGCAAATGAAGACAATTGTGGTCCTTGTGGTGAATATATATTAACTAAGTTAGATTTGACAAAGACAAAAACAAATAAGAGTGCTAGTCCGTATTTAATGGCCGAACACGAAGAGCAAGAGCATTCTAAGAATTAATTAGCAAATTGCGGACCCAATTTTATATTTGCATCATTATAATATTTTTTTCTATATTCTCTCATAGTTTCATCTTTAATACGCGTAGTTTTAAAATAATTATATGTTTTATTTTCTTGTAATAATTCTATTATAAAATATAACGCATACATCCCACATTGTCCATCGCTAAATTGATGTGTGAAACCTTCATTGTTATCGGCAATTAACTTAATATTTAAATTATGTGCTTGATTTACTATTCTGTCAATCAAAACTTTAATTTGTTTTGGTGTTTTAGACCCATTACTATCAAAGTAAAAAATAAATTTTTTAGTTAAATCTAAAAATAGTGCGATCCAATGTTGCCCTGGTTTGTTGTGTGGATCAGTATTAAATATTACACCTATTTTACTAATTTTATTTTTTATATATTCCTCTAAATTAAAATTACATAATTGCTCCCATACACAAGTTGAAAATAATTCTTTGGAATCAAAATCTATTGGTGATGGTCCAATAAATTTGAAATTTTTATTAGATTTTTCATATTGCTTCATTATTTTTATTATATCAACACTAGATAACCAAGTATTTGGTTTATTTGACCATGCTTCTGGAGAGAAAGGTTTAAATATTTCTTTTACTAGTAAATCACTGTTATTAACTTTACTTAATGGGGTATTTTTTAACCAGCATAATTCATCATAACATTGCTTATTTAATTTGTTCTTAAAAAACTCCCATATTTCTTTGCTGTTATTTGTTACTATTTTATCACTATTATTAGCATTCCATACATTTTTAAATACTTGTAGGTTGCTTCTTGTGTAGCAAGTGTAATCTTTTAATTCTGGATCTAAATTTTTATTTTGATATGGCGAACATTTAAGTTTGTTAAATTTACGACTTATTTTATGTTTCTGCTTATACGAACGCATTTTTTGTGATGTTTTTGATACTAAACGCTTTGTTTTAGTAAATTTTTTATGTTTGTTGTTTTTTACATTACTCATATTAATTATTGCTTTACTAATTAATATATAATTATAAAAAAATTATTCCCTTTTTTGTGGAAGTATCTTCTTATTATATTTATTTGATTTTCTTATAACAAACAAATCTAAATTTGATATTTTTTTTGAAGTATCAGTTAAACACATACAATTTATTGTTTCATTTGTTATATTAAAATCACCGACATTAATATTAGTTAAACTATTATTTGAATACTCTTTTAGTTCATCTTTTATAATGTTTTTCATTTTTTTTTCTTTTAAATGTAGTATTAAGTTTAATACATACAATAAATAATACATTTTGTATTTTTCATTAATATTATTATTAGTAATATTAGTATTAGTATTAGTATTAGCAGTCAATAGTTTTTCTAAAGTAGAACTATTGTATTTTAGTATTTGCTCTTTATATACATTAATATTGTCTTCTAAATTATCAAAAATTTCTTTTAATAAACTATTATTACTTAATAAATTTTCTAACTTGTTTGTTTTTGCATACTGAACTTGGTTTGTTAAATAGAGTAAGTCTATGTTGTTTATAAATGACTCAATAGGTTTAACTTCTTTGGCTTCTTTAACTTCTTTGACTTCTTTAACTTCTTTAACTTCTAAATCTATAGCAACTACATTACATTGTTTGGATTTCTTATTTTTATTAACTTTCTTATTTTGTTCCATAGTTACTTAGTATTATAATAAACTTTATTTTAAATCCTTTAATTGAACTCGTGTTGAGTTATAAAATATTTCATTTCCAATTGAATTTGATATATTTGGATTAAAATCATTAAAACTTTCTTCTTTAAATAATAAATGCTCATCTAAATTAGTATGGTGTCTTGAAAAATTAATAGTATTTTCATATAAATCGCTATTAGTATTTGGAAGATAGGCAACTTGATCTGCTTTTTGTAAAGCAAAAAATTGATTTCTTAAAGTAGATTCTTTATCAACATTTGTAGCAAAACCGCGAAAATGTGGTTTTCGCGTTCCTGGAAAAAATGTATTACTTACATCATATAATACATTACTATTTATAGGAACGGTTGATTCAATTGGGTGATTATAAGTAGGCATCAAAGTATATTTTGTATTTACCGGTCTAAATGAAAAGTTCATTCCTAAATTATTGGATGGAAAATTTCTATTTGCTAGCAAATTATTCATAATATTATGATCCTCAAAATTATGTAAAGTCACGTTATACAAATCATTGGTCATCGCCATTTTATTATATATTATAAATACTATATAAATTTATTATATAATTTATATAATTTATATAATTTATGTAATTAATGTAATAAATGTAATAAATGTAATAAAAAAATATTAAGAAATTTTTTTACATACTAATTTTTAACATACTATTATTTTAACGCTTATATTCCTTCGCAATATTATAATTCAAATAATTATAATGTTTTGAATTAGTATTATATGTTTTTTGGGTCTTATTATTAAACATTGATCCTCTATATTTGCTCATATGAAAGCGTTTGTTTTCGTATTGTTGCTTCCTAAATTGCTGAAGTTTGTTTTTCTCTTGTGCTTTTAAGTCAAACATATTTGACATCGCATTATTAGTAGTAAGAATACTCATCAAAATAAATGCTGAAGTTGCCATTATAAACTTTTATCTATAAATAATATAAAAAATATAAAAAAAACTAATCAATTTTTTTTTATTATCTTTGAAACTTATATTCTTGTTTTTACATAATAATGTGAAACATCATTTTATAGCCATAATTTATTTGTTTTGATTTGGATCAAAGCAACCAATATCTTTATGTTGATGCTCTCGATATTCTTTTAAATATACACTAATTAATGGATAGTAAGTATCAGCATATCCTATATATTTTGTATTTGTTCTAATTGCTTTTGCTAAAGCAACTTTTCCTTCTGTGTCTCCTCTTGTTAATAAATCATCTAAATCACGAGAATCTTTATCGTCTCCTCCACGCAATATATCAATACGGGTGTCGTTTACAAACAACTTATATTTTTTAATTTCATTATTTTGCCAAATAAGTGCACGCTCCAATGTATTAAAATATGCTTCTACATAAGGGAGAGTAATGTCAAAATAAAACACTCTTTCAATAGAAACCATACAATATCCATTTTTGGGAATTATATATGATACACCAACAAGTTGATCAGTATTTGATTCTCTAGTTAAGTTTTGCTTCATAATGAAAAATACACTGCTTTTTGGATTAATATCTTCAATAATATGAGGCATAATAGGAATAGCGAGAACAATTGAAATTGTGCTGATGATAATATTTATAATAGTGTTCATCTTTAATATTTTACTATAAAAAATATTATTTGTTAAAGCAAATCAATTTTTTTTACATAACATATTATTTACATAGGATCGGAAAGACTTGTGGCATCATTGTCGAACCAAGTCATTTTAATAGTGGCAATATTAGTTTTTATAATTTTATATGATGTGCTTAAAGCATATAAACTCATCAATTTATAATATTCTTTATTTTGGATCCAACTAATAACTTCATAATAATTACTATAACAATATGATATATTTATAATGCTAGGTATAAAATTATGAATTTCTTTGAGACCAATAGTTTCAAACTCTTTCCAAAACACGTTTCTCCCAAATAATTCATAATTATATTTATCTAAAATATAATCATCCATAGTTTCATAACAATCAATTGAATAATTATATAAATCTAAGTATTTTGTAATGTTCTCACTATTCATAACAATTTGCTTTATGCTTTTATTCATTTTGTCAATTAACTCCTCATCAGCAATCATAGTATTGTTTTCTTAGCATTCAATAATATAAACTACTCAATTTTTCTTCATAATTTTTTTTATTGTGCCTTATTAATTTATTATTAATTTCTAATATACATTCGCTCGTTGATGTTATAAATAAATCAGGAATAAATGAATGAATTAGTGCTTTAATACAAGAAATAAATAATATAGCAGAATAATTTAAAGAAACAAGCATATGTTCAACATAATCCATATTTGACTCTCTCAAATGTTTAAATTCAAATAACATAATTTTTATTATATATTGCTATAATTTTTTGTATACTAAAACTTATTATTAGTAAAAATTGAATTAAATAGTTATTTGCTAATAATAATAGAAAGTATGAATAATGAAGAAAGTATGAATAATGAAGAAATTTTGAATAATACTAAACAAAAAAAAATAACAAAACAAATATTGGGACAATTTTACACAACCCATCACGAATATATTTTACAAAATATGAAAATTCCTGATTATATTATTAACATCATAGAACCATTTGCGGGAAATGGTGATCTAATTAGTTTTATAGAAAAAGAACAAGTCTCTAATAATGTTAGTTATAATATTGAATGTTATGATATAGAACCTACTAAAAGTTTCATTATAAAACAAGATACTATAAAACACCCACCTAATTACAATAACAAATATTTAATAACAAACCCACCATATTTAGCAAGAAATAAATGTACGAATAAATCATTGTTTGATAAATATGATGTAAATGATTTGTATAAATGCGTAATTAAAGAAATTTTAACAAATATTTGCTTAGGAGGAATATTTATAATTCCATTAAATTTCTGGTCATCAATACGTAATTCCGATATTAACTTAAGGCAAGCATTTTTAGAAAAATATACTGTACTATTATTAAATATTTTTGAAGAACAAGTTTTTGATGATACAACTTATACTATTTGCTCTTTTCAATTTGAATTGAAAGAAAATAGTACTTATAATGAACTTACTAATTCACTAAATATTATGGTATATCCATCCAAAACTATTATACAAACAGAATTAAATCCTACAAATAATTTTATGATTGGTGGTGCTATATACAATTTAAAATTAAAAAATAATTATAAAATTACACGTTTAACAAACAAAAATATTGATAAATGTAATACTAATATTTTAGTAAAATGTATTGATGATAATATTAATTCGCAAATTGGATTGTCATTTGTTGAAACAAAAGATATATACGTAGATAGAACACCAAACCAAACAGCAAGAACATATGCTACATTAATAATTGAACCCGCAATAGATATAATTAAACAAAAGCAATTAATTACAAAATTCAATAACTATTTAGAGGAACATAGAAAAAAATATAATTCATTGTTTTTAACCAATTATAGAGAGAGTAAAACTATTGCCAGAAAACGAATATCATTTGACTTGGTATATGCTATTGTCGAATATATATTAGATAATTTTGATACTGTTTGATGCTATGCTTATACAATTAATGCTTATACAATTAATAATTTCATTTTTTTGAAATCGTATAAGCACTGATTTATAAATAACTGAATTTTTTTATAAATCAATTTTATTATCAAAACCTCATAATATAATATTATGATATAACGTATAACTTCCATATAATCCTAGTATAACTAGTAATACGAATTTTCTTGATACATCATAAGGCCAATATGGTAAAAAATATGTTATTGCTAATGCCAACAGTCCAAATATATATATAATGTTATTATAGTCAAAGTATTTTTTTATATTTAATAAGGGATAAAAACCAACAAGATGCATAAGTGTTCCCCACATAAAAATACCTAGCAACTTTTCTCTTTTACTCTTATAATATGAATCAATAAATCCAACTATTCCAATTAATAAGAAAATTAAACTCACATATTTAATATAATTATTAAAATAAAATATTAATAAAAAAACAATAGGAACTAAAGCGATACTTAATTCCCAATTGAATACTTTATAATGGAAATAATATAAATTATTATTTTTGAATGTTATTTTCATTTATATTATATTTATAAAATATTATATATAAAATATTATATTATAGTATTTAGGAATTATATTTATAAAATATTATATATAAAATCATTTCTGGTTGCTGCTAATTATACATTACCAAAATTCAAAAGTGACTTCTCTTTATATACTGCGGATTTACAAAATGTACAAAATGAAAAAAAACCTGGTCTGTTAACTTTTAACTTCGAAACTAAAAAAAAAGAGAGAATAGCAGATCTAGTGTTTAAGGTCGATAGAAGTAAAAAATTTTTTAACGATGTAGTAGATGAATTAAAAGAAAAAAAACAAAAATTATTAGATACGACAGATAAATATATCAAACGAATGCAAATGTTCGAGTCTAATATATCAGGTGAGAACCCATTTATATCCAAAATTGCTATCTTACAAACTCAACGAGGACAAATTGATTCAATAGATTTTGACGAGCCACAATATTCAAAAATAGTTTAGCTATACAAAACATATTAAAACATATAATATATATTTTATTTAAGAAGACTATGGATATCGAATTATTACAACAAGCACTCGAAAACGATACTAATTTAAATATTATAAATACAAATATTCAAGAAATAAAGCGCAAGAAAAATGAAGTTTTACAAGAACTTGGTTTAAAGCGAGAAGATTTAAAAAGTTATCATAAAAAATTAAATGGTTATATGTATGTAGATAATATAAAAGATTTAAAATATGGCAGGACTATTAGATGGATAAATTTAAATAAAATAGATGCTATTAAAATTACAAATGGAGCATTATTATGTGATATTAAAATACACGACAAAGGACTAGCGCTAGTATTAAAAGGTTATAATCATAATTATATTACACTATATTTGAATGAAAATATAATATTTCAGAAATTGACTGCCGAAGAAGAAATAATTTTGAAAGCAGTAAATTATTTACATAAACAAAGTTAATAGTTGTATAAAAAAATTGATTGCGTTTTTATAAATATTAATCTCTCATATTTTTATGCTTTGTATATTATAATTATAAATGATTTGCCAATTGCCAATTGAAATTATTGAAATTATTATTAATAATTTGACTAATTATCAAGATCTTATAAATATGAAATTGTCTTCTTTAGTATTATCTCAAGTGATTACTAGATTTACGATTGCTAAACACACACTAGCCAAGAACTTTAAAAAATTTACTAAGCGACGGTTTTGTGTAAATGTATGTTGCTATGATGATACAGAAGATATATTTACAAATGTTCATAACTATTACTATAGGCGTTATGTCCATACTTGGCAACCAGCATTAAATGTAGCAAAAGTATTAATTAATAATAAAACATATAAAATTAATTCTCATTATTGTTGTGAGTGTTTTAAAAAATATGTCTTGGTCGGCAATAATAACAATGTTTCACATAATTATCGTATTCCCGAACAAGTTAATGTAACATTTTATAAATAAAATAACATAACATAACATAACATAACATAACATAAGACACCCATAAAAAATTGATTACTTATATTAGAAAACAATTTTTTATATTCTGAGTCAAACTACTTATACGAAAAGGTTGTTTGTTAATGACTATCGCTTTTTGCGACCTGAGCAATGATATTATTTCAATTATTATAAGTCATGTAAAACATTATTATTATCTTGCTCTTCTTAAGAGAACATGTTTAGTTAACTATAATAGCGTTTCAAAGTTGTCAATTGCCAAACTTATGTTGTCTAGTAGACTTGGACTATTTAGTAAAAGAACATATTGTGCTAATATTAATTGTTGTCAGGATACCGAGGACGTATGTTGTAGACGTTATTACAACCATTGTCCTGGTTATGGGCATGTTAGGCAACTTGCCTTAAATAAAACAATAGTATTAATCAATGATAAAAAGCATGGTCTTAATACACATTATTGTAGTGAGTGTTTAAAAAAATTTGTATTAGTAAGAGAGTTGAGAAATGTTAAGCATAATTATAACTGGATAGATGAAGTAAATATAAGTTATACAAGATGTAAGTATATATTTATGTAAGGGTTATTTTATTGTTAGACTTTTAAAAAATTGATTACTTATTTTTTTATATTTGTTTATAGTCTGGACAAAAAAGCAAATAAAACACTATGACAACTAGCATTAATTCAAGCAACCACGTTTCATTTTCGGTTGCTAGAGAGCAGATGAAGGAGTTTTTTGAGAAATTCGTTCCGACCAAGAGAGAATACTGTATTAATCCTGAGTGTGTGAAGGACACGGAAGCAGCAGTGCTCTATATATGGGAGGCTCACTCCTTAGCATATGAGCATACTGATCGGCAATCAGCGTTGAACATTACAACTGCGCGGGTGAATGGAAAACCACACTGGATTAGGTCTCATTATTGTTGCGAGTGCTTCAAGAAACATGTTTTGGTGGGTGAAAACAAGAATGCTTCGCAGCACTATGGAAATTATTGTGATGGAGTTCAACAGGTAGAGGTCTACTTTCACAATGAACCTTGGCCTTCTACATGGTTCAATTGTGTTACTGGGGAGGATCATGTGCTAACCGAGCTTCAGGAATATATGTTGGCATATGAGTGATGCTGCTGTGTTGTATGTTGAATGAACGAAGAGGTTAAATTTTGATGTGTTTTTGTTTTTTATATTATTTTTATTTCTAAAAATAATATAAAAACTTAATATAATAATATGAGTTATGTGAGAAAAATTTCACCTTATTCAACAAATCAGGGAAATGAGGGAATATGTTGGGCACATTCAACCGCAAGATTAATATCAAGGTTAATAAAAATACATTTTGGAGAGAGACAACAGCTGTCTGATGAATTTATATTTGATGAAGACGAATTATTAGATGACTATTATGATACTATTAATTGCAGTACTGAGAATACTATTTTTCATTGTATTGCCCTTACACAAGATATTCATGAACGAAAGGGGAAACCATTTAGTACTCATAAATCGTTGAATAAAGTGATAAATTGGGAATCTGAGAATTTATCTGCGTTGTTATTTCATTTTATTTTAAATTGGTTAAAAAATAAATACGGATGTACTGGTTTGAAATTTGAATTTGCTGCCGCTGTTCCAATATTTTATTTTTTAAAATTAATACAACAGCATATAACAGAAGAAAATATTAAAGATATATTAAACTACTATGATTTCCAAATGCCACCATTTCCGCCTCCACCTGTGTCGCCGTTGCCCGATGGATGGCAAATGCGCATGAGCCGAAGTAAGAACCTACCGTATTGGTTAAATACACTAACTGGAGAGAAAACATGGAAAGATCCGGAAGGTGTTGTGCCTCCGCCATCGCTTGTGGCTCGTTATCACTATCCGGCATCTGTACAATCAACATTGAGCAGAAATGTTGTTGTTGGTGGTGGATTAATGGCCCCAACGTTCCGGCAAGTCCAAGAAAATAAAGTTATGTTTTTAAGACTTATTACAAAATTAGCATCTTTATTTGAACTCCTTAGAATAGCATTAGAGAAGAAAACTTTAAAAATAAATTTGTTTGTGCTAGACAATTTGTATGATGGTAAGCTTACTGGTGATTTTTATAAAATAAATGATAAAGGTAGCCTGCAGCACCGCGGTTTTCCCATCTTGTGGCCAATTAGACGAATGTGGTTTAAAAGAATCAAGCAAGTCCTTGAACAAGGGTTATATGTATTACTTTGTATATATGAACATGCTATTTTAATAACAGGAATCAAAGGGCGATTTTTTATTGTAAAAAATTCTTGGGGTATAGAAAGAGATTGGATTTTACCAGATGGCGTCAATTTTATAGTAGACAATAAACTAAGTATAGCTACTTTAATAGAGCACTCAAAGTTATCTGGAATAGAGTTAGTATATATAGAATTTGAAACGCCAAAAGATGAAATTTTTACAAAGAAGAAACTTTCCAATAAATCTATTATTCATACATTAAAGAAAACAGCAAAACGTTTGTCTAGATATTTTGGTAAGGGTAGAAAAATTAAAAAATTTGGTAAAAAGACAAAGAAATATTACAATAAAAAATAATTACTAACACTCTTTTTTAACTTATTTTTGTTAGTCTTTTAAAAAATTGATTACTTTTTTTTCAGAATTTATTTATAGTCCGGACAAAAAGCAAACAACAAAAGCAAAACAAACTCTATACAATGGAAGCTACTACTACTGCGCTCAGCATTTGCGACTTGCCAAGCGAACTCATTGCTATGATTGTTGACCGACTAGGCAACAAAGACTACCTTGTTTCCTTCAATGAGACATGTGGTTTGTTTAACAAATCAGTGAGTCAGTTTTACATTGCGGGGCAAATGGTGTCTACGAAGTATGGAGTGTTTACTCCGCGCTGGTTGAAAAATGAGGACGTCTGCTTTTGGGACTATCAAAGATGCATAAATGTCGACTGTTTCGATGAGACGGAAAATGTGGTTAGTGATGTATGGAACTATGGTTTTAAGCGTTACATACATACTCATCAACAACCTTTGAACACAGCAATAATGATTGTTGATGGAAAACCATATCCTGTCAAGTCTCATTATTGTTGTGAGTGCTTTAAGAGGCATGTCTTGGTTGGTTCAAATCCAAACGCTTCGCAACACTATGGGGAAGTTTATGATGGGGATATTTATGAGGACAATTATCCCTGCATGCAAGTGAATGTAACATTCA
>Ga0247843_1009610_pt1 | contig 10673 bp, 11 predicted proteins | sample LaCruzMarch2017__FD_192420 | JGI IMG/M metagenome (GOLD analysis project Ga0247843, IMG submission 192420) | Freshwater microbial communities from meromictic Lake La Cruz, Castile-La Mancha, Spain - LaCruzMarch2017_8m | ecosystem: Environmental > Aquatic > Freshwater > Lake | place: Spain...
GGCCAGCTTGCTGAAGTCCGGCACCCACCGGGAGAAGCGGACGGTGTACGATCCGGGTCGCACCGAACCGCGCGAGACCAATGACCTCATCCACCTGCCCATCCCGCCGGCTGGGATGCCCACCGCGCAGGCAGTCCTCTACGCCTTCGAGGGTCGACGCGCGGTGCTCAACCAGGTCACCGAAGCGACCCGGCGCCCGCGGGCCCAATACGAACTCCGCTATGCCGACGGTCCCTTTGCACTGCTACCCCACTTGGCCATCCACAAATCCATGGCCGTGAAGTTGCGCACGCGATCTGCTGCGCGGGTGGCCGCCGGCGACACGGCGGGCGCGGCGGAAGACATCGACACGATCCTTCGGCTCGCGGAACTCACCGGCGAAGACCCGGTGCTCATCGGCTACCTCGTCCGGGTGGCCATCCAAAGCAGCGCCTTCAGCGCCTTCTGGGACGGCACCGCGCAGCATGCGTGGTCCGACACGCAGTTGGCCGCGTTCCAGCAACGCTTCGAAGGCCTGAAGCAGCGGGACAGCCTCGTGAAGGCTTTTCGCGGCGAGCGCCTCTTCGGCAAGACCACCTTCGAGTTGATGCGAGAGGGCCGGCTCGATCCGGACACCCTCGGAGCCATGGAGAGCGACGAAAGTGGGAACTCGTTCGGATGGGGGCTCGTTCCGAGGGCGTGGTTGTTGCAGAACCAAGCCTACCACTCGAAGGTGCTGGATCAGGTCGTGGGTGCGCTGCAGCGCTGCGACCCGGAACGCGGCATTGCCGCCAAGGGCTCAATTTGGGAAACCGAGCGCGTCGAACAGACGGTCTTCAACACGGCAGGCCGACGGTTCCATCCCTACCGGATCTTTACGCACTTGCTGTTGCCGGGCCTGGCCAAGGTCCACGCCAAGGCCGACCGAAGCCTCACGACGAGTCGCCTGGCCATCACCGTGGCCGGGTTGGAACGCCATCGCCTCGCGACGGGCCGCTATCCCAAGGCTCTTAGCGACCTCGTGCCAAAATGGGTGCCGGCCGTGCCGCTCGACCCCATGGATGGCCAACCGCTGCGCTACCGTCTGAACGCCGACGGAACATTCACGGTGTACGGCATCGGCCCGAATCAGACGGACGACAACGGCGTCTTCGAGTCTAAGCAAGGTCAGGACCTCGACTGGGTCTGGCCCCCCAGCCACCCCACCGAGGAACGTCGGTTGTTCTGAGGGCAAACCTCGGGGCGCCTGAACGATGGTTTCAAAGCCAGAGTCGCATCCGTGCCCCTTCAGTGAGCAGTGCAGGATGGGGCCGCCACCACCCCTTCGATGGGCTCGCGGTCGCCCCACCTCCTGGGCAACCACCGGCACTGAAACCCCGGCCGGACGCCTGAGGTCCGTCGTTCAGGAACTTCTGGGCCAAAGGTTCACCGTCGACTACGGGGGCAACTGAAACCTGCCAGCGACGATGCCCGGAACCGTGAGATCCTCGTCCAATGCCTCCCAACGGAGAGCGTATCCATCCAGTTCCCGCCGGACCTGCGCCAACTGATCGTCCGTGGCGGCAGCGAGAATCCGGAACCGATTCGCGGGGAATCCGACGATGCGTCCATCGTGCAGTTCGACGAACACCATGCGTCCCTCGGTCCAGGCTCGCATGGCCGTGGGCTCGGTCGCCTGCACACTCTCAACGGTTGTGATGCTCATGGAAGGAGTTCCTCAGCAGGGTTTCGTTCTCGAAGACCCATCGTTCGATTTGCCGCAATTCGTGCGAACGCACACCACGGTTGCTTGCCCAACGGATGATCGGCTCGAGCCAGATCTTGCACTCGCCCTCAGGTGCTCGGACATGGACATGCGGCGGTTCGAGCCGTGCATCCGAGTAAAAGTGAAAACGGAAGCGTCCGATGCTAAACGCCTTCAGTACCGTTTCAGTTTATCGTCTGCCTGACCTGCGTCCACCTCCGACTGGTCCGCCTGGTCCGACCGATGCGCCAACGTGCTGCTCCAGACAACTGCAACCGGCACGAACGTCGGGGTCGGGTTCATGTTGGCTTATGAATCGCGAGTTCCGGCGGCGACTGGCATCTTCAAAAATCCTGCGACGAGGAACCCCCATGCGGCCACCAAGCCGAGCCCGGCGGTAATGTGAGTGAGCAACGACTCGCTCTCCGACGCCCACCGAGAGGCCAAGCCCTTAAACCGCTGGCGCTCCCGGCGTTCAGAGGAGCAGCTGGTTAGGACGTGCCTCCGCTATCGCCCTGAGTCCGCTTGTAAGCCTCGTACAACACTTCGGGATTGTCCGCGAACAACTCCGTATAGCCGCACTGACCGCAGATGTTGGCTCGCAGTTCGGCGTAAGTGCTACCTCGAAATATTATCGCCTGAGGATGGAGGAATCCGACGTGTGCCTTGAGCTGCCCGTCCGAGTGCTGTCCCTGATCCTTCACGGGTATTCCCATGATCATCTTGCTGGCTCCACACTTTGTGCATTTCGTATTCATACCTGCGTAAGACTCTTACTTTGGACCTAACGCCACAACTGACCGACGCTCGGAATGTGACACCCATCATGCGCGGCGCGGTAGCGAGATTGTATTTATAGGTGTCGTTGGGCTATCTTTTTGGTTTTTCCATCCGTCGCTTCATGGGACTGCACTCATCCCACGCGTCTGCTGTCTTGTCGTGTTTCAGCAGGAATGCCTGCATGTCCTTGGACTGCGCCGTCAACAGAATCAAATCATCCACTTTCTCGTGCTTAATGGCATCGGGATGCTCTTGGAGATACTTCTTGATCCAGTCCTGTTTCAGGGATGCCATCTGGAGACCGTCGCCCTGTTGCTGCATGCGCATGAAGGTGTGTACCGGTAGCAGATGGCACTTGTAGAAGTCGTTTTGCTGTATATCGGTGTCGGCTGCGTAGATGTCCAAGAACCGACGATCCCCGACCTTGAGGAGATGCACGGTGAATTCCCCCTTCTTCCCTTTCTCATCGACGTAAAGAAGTGTGTAGGCGTCCTCGGCCTTCTTTGTAAACGTCCATGTGAGGTTGCCGTCCTTGTCAGCCCACACGCCAACGAGCAAGGGGTCAAAGATCAGGTCTTGATCCGTGTAGAGCGGATGCACGGACGGAATGAAGTTGCAACCCGTCATGAGGAACAGTAGTCCGAGGAAAATCAGCGTCGTAGCCTTCTTCATGTATTTTACTTTCTCTTGATGCCTAACATTGACTTCGGTGAATCAGTTGCGCCCATCGGGGTTGTTAGGGCGCGATCGGAGTGCCGGATACTTTCACTTCCCCGAGCAACTTGAGGAAGTTTTCTTTGCCAATGCCTCCGTCTTTCTGTTGTAGAACCTTCCCTTGCGGATCAGTGATGATCGTGCTTGGCGTGCTGCCGACACGATAACGACTCAACGTTTCGGCGACACTAGGATCATCCACGTCAATCGTCACGGCGACGAACCCTGCATTGACCGAATCTGCCACTAACTGATCTGCCCAGACAGTACGCTTCATGATTCGGCAGGGTACGCACCACTTACCCGTGAAGAAAAGAATGATGGGCTTGTTCGACTTTGCAGCTTTTTCTTGAGCTGATGTATAATTGTCAGCCCATGCGATGCTGTTGGAAGGTACATAGAAGCAGTACCAAGCATAGGCGAGAGAGACAACGAGGAATGAAAGCCAGAACCATCTCCAAAAATTGAACGCGCCTCGATCGGATCGTAATGCCGACTCAGTGGGCGGTGGTACTGAGGATTGTGAGTCGTTCATGTTGAACTCTTTTGTCGCTGAATGACACCGTTCACTAGGCACCGGCGGGAGACATTGATTTCAGAAACCGCGCGGCACGCGACTCCGCAAGCAACCGTTTGTTACCCGGTACCGAGGGTCACTCACCATCATTCTTCGGTTTCGATTTTCCGCGTTGAGTGAAATCGAAGATCGCTCCGGTTGCCGTGCCTAATGCGATGCACAGGGCCAAGCTTTGACCCATGTTCCCCGATGATGCTCCGTAAGCGGCCCCAAAGGCAGCTCCAAGAGCAACACCGACTCCAATCCCGTTTCCGGAAATGCTACTGAGGCGCTTCTCGGCCGCCTTTTGCTCTTTATCGCTCATTTTAGTTTCTTAAATTATAGACGGAATTGCAATTTGTGTTGCCGAAATAACTCATCTGGATTTTTGGTCGTCGAGCATGACTATTGGTAAATCCGCAGAATAGGCTAGTGGAAACTTTAGAGGATCGGCCGCCTAACGTCCGCGATGACCGGTCACCACTTGCTTTTGGCATGACTCCTGCCCTCGAAGCGGAATCAGCAGGAGGCATGACAAAAGTGCCGAAGGCATGGTGATTCGGTCCATCGCCCCGTTAGCATTATTTTTTCCAGGTCAATGCAAGTCGTCGTTGTTCCTTGGCGCAGTCGAGCAAATACATATTGATGAGATTCTGGTATGGAATCCCCGTATCAGTAGAAAGTGCTTTAAAGTAATTGATCACATCGGGTTCGAGTCGAATGGTGACCGCCTTCTTCAAACGCTTCACATATGGATTCTGCTTTGCCGTGGAAAAATCATACTCTTTTCTCATTTTTTCTTCTCCCAGTATGGTTGCTGTTCTTTGGTTCCGGCCCGTCGTGCCAAAATTACTCTGATCGACGAACCGCTTTTGCGAAAACAGTGAACAATGACGAGGACCCGCAGTGCGGAACTGAGACCCATGATGATGAATCTGTCTTCGGTGGTCGAATGATCAGGATCCGGTATCAACAGAGCATGCTCGTCGTAGAATACTGTTCTGGCCTGCTCGAAGGAAACGCCATGCTTCTTGGCATTCGATGCCGCCTTGCTGGAATCCCATTCGAAAGCGATCTCGTTCACATGAGGATAAGCAATATAAAATATTGCTCATCGCAGCAAGACATATTTTCTGCTAGCGTTGTTTAGGCCACCTAAATGCAGCCTAAACTTCCCCCCGTGGACCTTTTTGGCAGCCTATCCCCCTAAGGTCACCCCTCGTCGAAGGGGCCGCAACAGCATTCTCTCGGCAGGCGTTGAGGCGGTCGGAAACGGGGTTTGGGACCGATTTTCGGTTTTGGGTGCACCCCTTCTTTCGGCAAGAACTCGGTAGAGGACCACGCAAACTGGACGGGCCTTTGCCCAGGGATTGGACAACAGGAACCGGCACTCGCAAGCAGAGCTCCGTGGTGGGGTGATTTCTCCGAAAGCGCCAATGTCTGCGGTGCCGGACCGCTCGGAGATCGGTCCCTACCTAGGAAGTCGTCGGGCTACAGCCCTGGGGCCTTCCACAAACCCAACCTCGCCCACCCAGCTCCGTTTTTCGGCAGACAAATCCCCCGGGGTCCTGCGTCCTCCCTGCGAACACCGATCTCGATGGCAGGCCCCGACTCAATTGAAACCCTCTATGACGCCCATGCGGGAGCGTTGTTTGCCTACGCCCTGAATCTGACCCGGTCGGAGGCCGATGCGCGGGATTTGCTGCAGGACCAGTTCCACCGCCTGGCCCGCCAACCAATGCCGGCAACTGTCCGGGACGCGCGCGGGTGGCTTCTGAGGTCCATCCACCATCTGGCCATCGATCGCATCCGACGGCGGGCGACCCGAGACCGGGTGGCGGACCAATGGTCGAAGGAGCCGCTGGAACTGTTCGCGACCCATGCCGATCCCGACGAGTCCGCCTTTCGTTCAGGCCTCGCCGAGGCCCTCGGCGACCTGCCCGAGGACCAACGCTCGGTCGTCCACCTCAAGCTGTGGGAGGGGCTGACCTTCGAGGCGATCGCTCGATTGCTCGACATCCCGCCGAACACCGCCGCCAGCCGCTACCGGTATGGAATAGACAAACTGCGCGCCCGCCTGCGTCCCCTTTACGAAGAGATCCGCTGACCCTGGAAAGGCACCCATGAACACCCCTCCTTCACGCTCGGACTCCGACATCCCGGATGCCTGGGAAACCCGCCTGGCCCGCATCACGTTGGCGTCGCCGCCGCCAGACCTGCGCCGCGCCTGCCTGCGCGCCCAGGAGCCGCGTCCGACCGCCTTCGATTGGCTGGCCTTTTTGCGGGTTCTTTGGTCGAGGCACCCTTGGGCCATCCGCGGTCTGGCGGCCGCTTGGACTCTCATCACCGCCCTGCACCTGACGACCCCGGAGATTTCCGTCGCTAACGCCGATTCCCACACCGTCTGGGCGGAAGAGACCCTGCAACTCGTGGCCCGACAACGCGCTGAGCTGATGGCAACGGCCCTGGATTGGGACCGTGAAAACGCCCCGGTGTCCAACGAATTGGCCCCGCCGGCAAAGGCTTCCGACCGCCCGAATACCACTCCTCCCACGGCGTTCCCGACCAATCGAATGAGCTGAGAATCCAACGGTATCCCAACGCCAAACTCCAACCTCCAAACCCCAACCTGCAAACCCTCCCATGAAACTCCTGCAATGGTGCAAACTCCTCCCGGCTGACAACCAACGGTTCGGCTACTGGAGAACCTTCCTTGCCAGCCTGACGATCGGCCCCGTGCTCTTGGTGGCCCTGGGGGCGGCGTTGGATTTCCTGGAGATCCGATCCGTTCACCTGTCGTTCCGGATCCTGTTGCTGACGCCGCTGCCCGGCCTGCTCATTCCGTGGCTCTGGAACCGCCGGGCGGTGGCGCATGGAGCCCCACCGGTGTGGATGGTGCAGGGGCGCACCTTCCAGCGTTGGGCCATCGCCATAACCTCCCTCGTCACGGCGGTGTTCCTCGCCTACGCCATCGAAGGAGCCCGTGCGGCGCGGGCCTGGCAGGCGGTCGAGGCCCGCCTCAAGCAACGCGGCGAACCGTTGACCTTCGAGGATCTGGTGGGCCCCAAAGTGCCAGACGATCAGAACTTCGCCCGTCACCCGCTCATGGACGGCCTCTTGAGCCACACCGCGACGAACGACGCCCAGGGTCGGACCGCCTTCCGGTGGACCGGTCAGAGGAAGTTGGCCGAACTGCAGGATGCGTTGCGCTTTCCCGAGGCGGTTTCGGAAAAACCGACGGACGGCAAGCCATTGCGCCGCACCGGGCCCGACCTGGAGGCCTTGGCCAGCGTGCTGAAGTCCGGTACGAACCGGGCGAAGCGGACGGTGTACGATCCAGGTCAGGCCGAACCCCGCGAGACCAACGACCTCTTCCACCTGCCCATCCCGCCGGCCGTCATGCCCGCGCCCCAGGCGGTCCTGTTCGCGTTCGAAGGCCGGCGGGCGATCCTCGATCAGGTCGCCGAGGCTACCCGGCGACCGCGGGCACAGTACGACATCCGCTATGCCGACGGTCCCAATGCGCTGATACCCCACTTGGCCATCCACAAATCCATGGTCGTGAAGCTGCGCACCCGCGCCGCCGCACGAGTGGCTGCCGGCGATACCGTCGGCGCGGCCGAGGACATCGAGACCATCCTCCGCCTGGCCGACCTGATCGGCGAAGACCCGGTGCTCATCGGCTACCTCGTCCAGATGGCTCTCCAGACAATCGCCTACAGCGCCTTCTGGGACGGCACCTCGCAACATGCGTGGTCCGACGCCCAGTTGGCCGCGTTCCAACAGCGCTTCGAAGGCCTAAAGCAGCGGGACAGCCTCGTGAAGGCCTTCCGAGGCGAGCGAATCGGAGGCGTGATCGCCTTCGAGCTCATGCGCCAAGGAGGACTCGACCCGAATATCTTCGGAGCCATGGAAAGCGACGGGAGCGGGAACTCATTCGGATGGGGGCTCGTTCCGAGGGCGTGGTTGCTGCAGAATCAGGCATACTACTCGAGCTTGATGGTTCAAGTCGTGGACGCGCTGCAGCGCTGCGACCCGGAACGCGGCATCGCCACCAAGGGCTCAATTTGGGAAACCGAGCGGATCGACCAGACGCTCTTCGACACGGCAGGCCGACGGTTCCATCCGTACCGAATCATCACCCACATGTCATTGCCGGCTCTGGCCAAGGTCCACGCCAAGGCCGACCGGAGCCTCACGACCAGTCGCTTGGCCATCACCGTGGCCGGGTTGGAACGCCATCGCCTCGCGACGGGCCGCTATCCCAAGTCGCTCGGCGAATTGGCACCCCGATTCGTTGCCAAGGTGCCGCTCGACCCCATGGACGGCCAACCGCTGCGCTACCGCCTCAATGCCGACGGAACGTTCACCCTGTACAGCGTCGGCACGAATCAGACAGACGACAACGGCGTCTTCGAGTCCCAGCAAAGCCAAGACCTCGACTGGGTCTGGCCCCCCAATCATCCGACCGAGGAGCGCCGGTTGTTCTGAGGCCGAGCCTCACTTCAACACCTGGATGGTCAACGGGTACTGCCAGACCACACCGTTGTTCGCCTTGATCGCCGCGATGATCGGGAAGACGACCCCAAGCACGCAAAGGACAATCAGAAGCGGGCCGCCGATGATCACAAACATCAGGATGAAGCCGACCACCGCGTAGATGAGCTCAGAGATCATCCAATTGACCGCATTCTTGCCGTGTACATCGAGTCCGGGTAATTCGGCCTTCTTCAATTGCCAGATCAGGATCGGAACGACCACCCCGGCAATCGGCACCACCAAACCTGCCAGGACAGACAAATGGAGGAAGAAAGCCCACTGTCGGGTTTGCCGTTCCAAGTCTGGCGCGGAGGCTGCGCCGGCTGGGGGAATCGATGCAAATGGAGGCTCTGCTGCCTGCCCGTTCAGCAACCTCTCCTTGGCCTTGGCGAACTCTTCGTCATTAATCGTTCCTGATTGCCGAAGTTGCTCCAGTTTCTGCAATTCATCCGCGATGGACATAAGTTAATTTCCTCGATTCGTCTTCCAGCCCTCCCGACTCCTTCGCAAAAATACCGCTGGGCAAGGATGCCAGGGGTGGTTGAGTCGGCAGACGGAGAGCGATAGCCATGGGTCTACCGAAACCGGGCACGCGTTGCCATCCCAGAATCCAGGCAGGCCGCCCCTTCATGAGCCATGCCTGAGGAGTTCGGAGACGAAATCGGCCAGAAGCAGCGCCAGTAAGACGATGGTGCAAGCCTGCCAAAGCCGTTTGCCCGCGGGCTTCGGCTGGAAGTCCCACACGTCCGGCGTCAGTCCCGAATCGAACGGCATGGAATCCAAGATCTCTTGAGCCCGTTGGCGCAGAGAGCTGGGCACCAGAACCGTCCACCAAGTGCCCGGCATGACGGACGGAAACGCCGGCATGGCCATCTGAATGCCACCGGAGGATTCCTCTCGGCACTGGTACGGGATGCCTGCTTCATCCAACTCACCGCACACCCAGTCGAAGCTGAGCATCTGCCCCGTCCGTAGGATGGGAGTAAATTCGGTTCTATCGGTATTCATGGCGTCTCCTAGTCACCTTGAGGTCATCTAGGTTCACAAAACCTCAGCTAATCTTTACTATTTTTTTATTAAATCTGCATCCACTCAGAATTCGCAATCATTTTCATCAACTCGGTGCCTTGCTCATCGCGAACTTGAGGCCCCGCCCCACCGCGTCCCCTGGGTGCTTTGGATGCCAATGGCCCCGCCTGACGGACAACGCGATCGAACAACGCTCATCCATACCTCATCTCATCCCCGTCCAACGTTTCGAACATCGCTTCGGCGGCCCTTGGGAATCGCACCACGCGGCTGTCACGGCTGGCACATTTCTTCCGGAAGCGCCCAGTTCTTCGCTGGCAGACCGCTCGGAGATCGATCCCTACCCGGGAAACGGTCTGCGAACTGAACTGGCCTCGCGGTGTGCGGAAACCAGAACCGCCTGCTGGTGGAATCACCGGACCGCTTTCCCAACGACACCGAGGGCCGATCTCCGGCCATGATCCTCAAACAGCGATCCCGCCCCAGGAACCGAAGCCCACACCCCACCCACCCCCGATGAACCTCCTGCAACGCTCTCGCATCCTCCCCTTGGAACACCGACGGTTCGGCTTCTGGAGGAGTCTCTGCCTCAGCCTCGCAACCGGGTTGCTGCTCAACGTGGCCTGGGGCTTCTCGGGCCGAGGGAATTCCCTCCCCGAAGGAGTGCATGTCGGGCTGGAATACGCGCTTTTTCTGCCCACATGGCTGGTGCCGCTGCTCTGGAATCGCCGGGCCGTGTCTCTGGGAGCCCCCGGCTTCTGGTCGGTCTGGGCACCTCGGTGGCGTCCTCTGGCCCTAGGCGCCGTGGTCGTGGCGGCACTGATCTCGCTGGGTCTGGCCCTCGAGGGCCGACGGGCGGAACAGGCCTGGCGGGAGGTCGAGGATCAGCTCCGGCAGCGCGGGGAGCCACTCTCCTACCAGGAACTGATGGGGCCGCCGATCCCGGCCGAACAGAACTTCGCCGCGCACCCCTTCCTGTCCGGAATCCACGCCTACACCCAAAGCCGTGATACCCAAGGACACCCCGTGTCGCGTTGGACGGGACAACCGCGGGTCACAGAGATAGAGGTCTCGCTGGCCTTTCCGTACGAAACCGCGGAAGCCGCGGGCAGACCGTTGCGTCGAACCGGACGGGATCTTGAAGCCCTGGCCCGCCTGCTGCGGTCGAGGCCCCCTCTGACCCCGGGCACCATCCGCAACGCGCGCGCAGACGCGGCGGGCTCCCACCATGACCTGTCGCACCTACCGGTGCCTCCGGCCGACATGCCCGCCCCGCAGGCGGTGCTCTTCGCGTTGGAGGGGTTGAGGGGTGCCCTGGAGCAGATCGCCGAG
>Ga0247843_1009611_pt1 | contig 10670 bp, 6 predicted proteins | sample LaCruzMarch2017__FD_192420 | JGI IMG/M metagenome (GOLD analysis project Ga0247843, IMG submission 192420) | Freshwater microbial communities from meromictic Lake La Cruz, Castile-La Mancha, Spain - LaCruzMarch2017_8m | ecosystem: Environmental > Aquatic > Freshwater > Lake | place: Spain...
CAGTGGCAATGACCGTGCGGTCTGCGTGCGTTAGGGATGGAAGAGAACATCCTTTTGCTTTTTGGAGCAAAAGATGGAAACGCACAGCCCGACCCCGCTTTCTTCAAGCGGGGAAACGCCCAAAAAAAGAAAGCGATGTAGCGTTAGTTTGAGGCGGGTATTTAGGTGATTAAATCACAAACACGGAAACTACAAACGGAGCAATTTTACCAGTCCAAAATCTCGCACAAGAATCATACTACTACTACGGTCAGTTTTTTCAATATTGCATCCTCCATCTCGATGCAATCAAAGCCATCATTATCTATGCCTGCAAACATTTTCAATATAAATGGATTAACCAATGAGCAGGTACTTGCGGCCCGAAAAAAGTTTGGCCCAAACAAATTAAACTATAAGAAAGGAAACAGTTTTCTAGACGCATTGCTGCGCCTAGCCAAAGAACCAATGATGCTGCTATTGTTGGTGGCTGCCTCTATTTATTTTATTAGTGGCAAAATTGGTGATGGCATTTTCTTAACAGTTGCTTTACTATTTCAAACATCCATTTCACTATTTCAATATTCCAGAAGCAAAAACGCTTTAGAAAAACTAAAAGATTTCGCTCAACCCAAATGCAAAGTCATTCGCAATGGAAATATTGAGGAAATAAAAAGCGAAGATTTGGTGGTAGGCGACAGCCTAATGGTTGAAGAAGGCACCTCCATTACCGCAGACGGCAGCATAGTGCACTCCAACGATTTCTCGGTAAATGAATCCATACTCACAGGCGAATCGTTTGCGGTTTTTAAGGATAAAACCACTGCTGATAGTTTTCTTTACAGTGGCACCACTGTGGCCAGCGGCCTAGCCATTGCCACCATAACCGCCATTGGCAACGCTACCAAACTAGGCAAAATAGGGTCGAGCCTCGAAAGCATTAGTGAAGAAAAAACACCCCTCGAACTTCAAATTGCCAATTTTGTGAAGAAGATGGCCATTACTGGCGCGGTTGTTTTTACCATCGTTTGGGGCATCAACTACTGGCATTCACACAACTTCTTGAACAGTTTATTGCAATCGCTCACGTTGGCCATGAGCATTTTGCCCGAAGAAATCCCTGTTGCCTTCACCACTTTTATGGCCTTGGGGGCATATCGCCTAATGAAAATGGGCATCGTAGTCAAACAAATGAAAACGGTCGAAACATTGGGCAGCGCTACCGTTATCTGCACCGACAAAACGGGAACCATAACCGAAAACAAAATGAGTTTAGCCAAACTGTTTTTGCTTTCATCCAATAAAATAGTGGAGCCCAAAGCAGCGTTAACAACAGAAGAACTAGAGCTCTTAACCAATGCCATGTGGGCCAGCGAACCCATTCCCTTCGACCCAATGGAAGTGGCCCTACACCAATCATATAAGGACATCATTCCAATTGACGAACGCCCCAACTACACCCTTGTTCACGAATATCCATTAGATGGCAAACCGCCTATGATGACGCATATATTCCAAAACAAACAAGGCAATAAAATCATCGCAGCCAAAGGGGCTCCCGAAGCTTTAATCCAAGTTTCAACCCTTACAGAAACCGAAAAGCAACAAATACATGCAGCCATTCAACTCTTGGCCAGCGATGGGTATCGGGTCTTAGCCGTGGCTACTTCCAATTTTTCTGGCAACGATTATCCCAGCACTCAACAGCAATTTCCCTTTCAGTTTAAAGGAATTGTTGCTTTTTACGACCCGCCAAAAAAGAACATTCAAAAGGTGTTGGAAGATTTTTATTCTGCAGGCATTGCCGTAAAAATCATAACCGGAGATAGTGCTGCCACCACCACGGCCATTGCCAAACAAATTGGGTTTAGGGGATACGAGCACAGCATTTCTGGAAATGAATTGATGGAAATGAATGAAGAGGAGCTTAAAACCTGCGTCATGAACACCTCCATTTTCACGCGCATGTTTCCCGATGCCAAACTAAAAATCATCAATGCCCTAAAATCCAACAATCAAATTGTAGCCATGACAGGCGATGGAGTCAATGACGGCCCTGCCCTTAAAGCAGCTCACATCGGTATTGCAATGGGCAAAAAAGGAACAGAAATAGCCAAACAAGCAGCCACTCTAATTTTATTGGAAGACGATTTATCCAAAATGGTCAATGCCATTGCTATGGGCCGAAAAATCTATACCAATTTAAAAAAAGCAATCCAATACATCATTTCCATCCACATTCCCATTATTCTAACCGTTTTTGCACCCTTGGCTTTAGGGTGGATTTATCCCAACATTTTCTCACCCATCCACATCATTTTCCTAGAAATAATAATGGGCCCAACATGCTCTATTATTTATGAAAACGAACCAATGGAAAAAAATACAATGCTGCAAAAACCCAAAGCATTAACGACCACTTTTTTCAACTGGAGAGAACTATCCGTAAGCATCATTCAGGGATTATTTATCACCGTAGGCACTTTATCCGTTTACCAATATGCCGTCCTCAGCGGTTACAACGAAGCTCTTACCCGAACAATGACCTTCACGGTACTAATAGCAGCAAACATCTTTCTAACGCTTATAAACCGTTCATTTTATTACTCCATACTCACCACCATTGCCTATAAAAACAACATGGTAGCATACATCATTGCAATTACTATTGCCTTGGTAGCGCTTATCCTTTACATTAATCCAATCACCAAATTTTTTGAATTCGAATCATTACATATCACACAACTTTTAATTTGCATTGCCATTGGTTTCGCTTCAGTAATTTGGTATGAAGTAGTAAAACTGATTAAACGTTCAAAAGCCAATACTCCTTCACCCACAGTCCCCTTAAATTCATAATTCCCTTAAGCAATTCACTAACTCGCATATTCGCTTATTACCCAATTCGCTAATAATCAAAACCTTCCTCGGCTCATTTAGGTCACAAACCAATTTTCCAGTTATTACCATCTTACTTTGGCATAGTTTTAGCTGTTCGCGCGCGTCAACCCCAAACCCCTCTTGGAATCTCGAATTCCCCAACAGCCAATCCTTTTTCGTTAACAATCATCCATTCCCTTCCGTTCCAAAACGGCAAGGCGGAACCTCAATAAATTCGTAATTCGTAATTCGTAATTCCTAATTCCTAATTCTAAAATGCCGAACTACTTTCCCGAAGAAAAATTAAACGCGTTTGATTCCGCACTTCTAGCCCAATGGATTTCCTTTGGTCCAGTCATATTTCAAGCCGCCAAAGCCCTTCGCGATATGGGCATTCTGCGCGCCATACACAACTCCAAAAAAGAAGGCCTCACCCTCGAAGAGACCGTTAATGCCACTGGCCATTCTGAATATGCTGTGCGCGTACTTGTAGAAGCTGCATTGGGCATGCAAATGCTAACGCTAGAGGACGATAACCGCTACCGCACCACAAAAGTGAGCTGGTTTATCCTCAACGATGAAATGACAAGGGTAAACATGGATTTTACCCACGATGTGAGCTACCTCGGCACATTTCACCTCCAAGAAGCCCTTACTACTGGCAAACCTGCTGGCCTCAAAGTGCTTGGCGATTGGCCTACCATCTACGAAGGTCTCTCCAAACTAGAACCCCAAGTTGCCAAAAGTTGGTTCGATTTCGACCACTATTATTCGGATGGCGCCTTCAATGATGCCCTACCCCATCTGTTTTCGCACAAGCCCAAAACCCTGCTCGATGTGGGCGGCAACACAGGCAAATTCAGCAAACGCGCTGCGGCTTATGATAGCGAAGTGAAAATCACCATTGCCGATCTTCCCGGCCAAGTAGGCATGGCTACCAAAAACATCGAAGAATGGCAACTGCAACATCGCGTCAGTTTCCATCCCATCAATCTCCTCGACCCAAATGCCACCTTACCTCCAGGCCAAGATGCCATTTGGATGAGCCAATTCTTGTGCTGTTTCTCTGAAGAAGAAATTGTGAGCATCCTCAACCGCTGCCGCGAAGCCCTATCGACCAATGGCCGCATCTACATTTTAGACACTTTTTGGGACCGTCAACGCTCCATTGGCGGAGCATTTTGCCTGCAACAAACCTCGCTCTATTTCACAGCAATGGCCAATGGCAACAGCCAAATGTACGATAGCAAAGTATTTGCCCGACTCATAACCAAAGCAGGCCTGCAAATAGAGCAAATGGTAGACAACCTAGGCGAAAGCCACACCATCATCTACTGCAAAAAAGCGGAATAATACCCATTGAGAATAACTCCGAACCCTACAATTGATCCACCACCTGATGAAATACATTGCGCCACATTACGCGCTCTGCTTTTAGCTGATTTTCACGGTCTGCCATTAACACCATAATTATCTTCTTGCTTGGCTGCACATAAATATGCTGTTTATACAGGCCGTCAGCCATATAATCCCCGTATTCCTTTTCGCCAATATGCCAGCAATAATTGTATCCAAAGCTGCTACCTTCAGTAGTATCGCGCTCCACCGATTTCTCACACCATTCTTTTGACACAATCTGCTTGCCGTTCCAGTCGCCTTTGTTAAGGTATAGCCGACCAAATTTTGCATAATCAAGCGCTGTAGCACCCATACAGCAGAAGGATAAATTCTCGCCTTTTCGGTCTTTGGTCCAAAGCGCATCCGAACACATTCCAAGTGGTTTCCATAATTTGTCTGTTAAGTATTCAGCAGGTAGTTTTCCTGTAACGCGATGCAGCACTAACCCTAGCAACTGAATATTTATGTTCAAGTATTCCTGCTTCGTGCCTGGCTTACTGCCAAATTCTACATGTTTCAAAGCCTTCAAAGTATTATTCCCATAATACAGCACAGCATCGGTTTGCAGCGAATAGTGTATGCCTGATGTCATGTTAAGCAGGTGCTCAATCCGCAAATCCTCAGCACCAGCAACCTGGGCTAACTCGGGAATATACTGCACCACTTTTTCTCGAACCCCTGAAATAAGACCTTCATCTATAGCTATACCAATTAACGCTGAGGTAAACGACTTGGCTACCGAAAAAGAAGCATGAAGCGTTTCGGGTGCAATGTCTTTCCCATAAAATGAATACAGCAAGGTGTCATTGCGAATCACCAAAAAACTTCGCACCGTATGAGCATTGCATAATGCATCAAGCGACACAAAATAAGGAGTGCCACTTCCCCACTCATTCACTTTTATTCTTGCTCCAATTTTAGAGGCATCTTCTTTAAACTCAAAGCAGGTATCAGAAGCCTGTATTTCCGAATAAGCAAACCTGTGAATGTCTTTACCATCGGGTTTAGCGTAAAACACTGCCTTTAGTGGAATACAACCTGCAACAACAGTTAATACTGAGAGAAATAGAATAACACGCTTGCTCATTGCTTCCAAAGGAAAGCATTCAACGGAGTTATCACACAATGAAGTTATACTCCCCAATCGTTCTTCAAATGGCGTTCATCCTTCCATAGCCTTGTTTACTTTCGCGTGCGCTAAACCGTGGAGAGTTCTCCCACTAAATAAAATCATCATGACATTCGACTTATTAGTAATTGGAAGCGGCCCTGGAGGTTATGTAGCCGCCATCCGAGCAGCACAATTGGGCATGACCGTGGCCGTTGTAGAAAAAGCCGAACTCGGTGGCATCTGCCTCAATTGGGGTTGCATCCCAACCAAAGCATTGCTCAAAAGCGCCCAAGTGTTTGAGTATATCTCCCACGCTGCCGACTATGGCATCACGGTGCCTGCCCCCCAAGCAAACATGGCCGACATGGTGAAACGCAGTCGCAGTGTAGCCGATGGCATGAGCAAAGGCATACAATTCTTATTCAAAAAGAACAAGATTGAGCACCTTGCAGGTCATGGTCGCCTCAAAGGCGCAGGCGTGGTAAGCATCACGGCAGCAGACGGTAATACCTCTGAAGTATCGGCCAAACATATCATATTGGCGTTGGGTGCTCGCTCGCGTCAACTACCCAATCTTCCGCAAGACGGCAAAAAGATTATAGGCTACCGTGAAGCAATGACGCTACCCACTCAGCCCAAGCGTATGGTTATAGTAGGTTCGGGAGCTATAGGTGTTGAGTTTGCCTATTTCTATCACACCCTCGGCACTGAAGTCACATTGGTTGAATACCTTCCCAATATCGTTCCTGTAGAGGACGAAGAAGTGAGCAAACAATTGGCCCGCAGCTTCAAAAAAACAGGCATGAAAATAATGACCGAAAGCAGTGTAGAAAAGGTGGACACTAGCGGTTCGGGTTGCACTGTTACCATCAAAACCAAAAAGGGCGAAGAACTTGTAGAATGCGATGTCGTTCTTTCTGCTGTAGGCATACAAGCAAACCTTGAAGATGCTGGCCTAGAAACAGCAGGAGTTGTTGTAGACAAAGGACGCATCGTTGTAAATGAGTTTTACGCTACCAACATTACTGGAGTTTACGCCATTGGAGATTGCATTCCTGGTCCAGCCCTAGCCCACGTGGCAAGCGCGGAAGGAATCATTTGTGTAGAAAAAATTGCTGGCCACCATCCTGATCCATTGGATTACGGCAACATTCCAGGATGCACCTATTGCAGTCCAGAAGTAGCCTCCGTTGGCATGACCGAAGGTGCTGCTAAGGAAGCTGGCTATGAATTGAAAGTGGGCAAGTTCCCGTTCTCGGCAAGCGGAAAAGCCAGTGCGGCAGGCGCCAAAGACGGCTTCGTCAAGCTAATCTTCGATGCTAAATATGGCGAACTTTTAGGTGCCCACATGATAGGTGCCAACGTAACCGAAATGATTGCCGAGATAGTTGCCATCCGCAAACTAGAAACCACCGGCCACGAGCTAATAAAAACCATACACCCGCACCCCACCATGAGCGAGGCCATTATGGAAGCTGCTGCTGCAGCCTATGGCGAAGTGATTCATCTATAGGAATTGAATGTGTGGCATAACTGGAGCATTTGCGTTTAGCCCCGTTGGGAGAACTTATTTCGACAGGTTAGATGCTGCGGTAAATACTCTCAAACTTCGTGGGCCTGATGCTTATGGCACTTATTGCCAAGGGAGCTTAGCACTTGGCCACACACGTTTATCTATTATTGATACAACTGCTGGAGCCAATCAGCCATTTAGCGACCCAACTGGACGCTACACCATCGCCTTTAATGGAGAGATTTTTAATTACAAAGATCTCAAGCTAGAGCTGCCTGATGTAACCTTTGTTACCACATCGGACACCGAAGTTTTGCTGCACCTCTATATAAGGTATGGCGAAGCGATGTTATCCAAACTCAATGGGTTCTTTGCCTTTGCAATTTTCGACAACCAAACAGACTCCTTGTTCCTTGCTCGCGACCGCATGGGCATAAAGCCCTTGTTAGTTTATCAGGATAAGGATGTGCTAGTATTTGGAAGTGAGATGAAAGCCTTGATAGCCTTTGGCATTCCTCAACGGATTGACACCACTTCACAGTTTTTGTACCATCAGTTTAACTACACTCCTTTTCCTCATACCATATTTCAAGGCGTACAAGAAATGGAACCGGGAAGTTGGATGCGCATAGGCTCGTCCATCGACAATGGTCAATCATCCATTTACTGGAGTATTCCAAAACCATCTGCGCCAAAAACAACGCTCTCGTATGAAGCCGCTCAAAAACGCTTGGTAGAATTGATGCGACTATCGGTGCAGCGCAGAATGGTGGCCGATGTGCCGTTGGGTTCTTTTCTTAGTGGAGGAATTGACTCCTCAGTTATTGCCACATTAGCTTCCGAATGCACAGATAAACTCAAGACCTTCAGCATTGGTTATGCAGACGAACCATTGTTTGACGAAACCAAATATGCCGAACTGGTTGCCAAGCGCATAGGTTCAGACCATACCGTATTTAAGTTAACTAACGAAGATTTATTTGCCAGTCTGCATAAAGTATTGGATTACATTGATAGACCCTTTGCCGACTCCTCTGCCCTACCCGTTCATATTCTATGTATGCAAACTCGGAAGCATGTAACGGTAGCACTATCAGGCGATGGTGCCGATGAGCTTTTCTCTGGGTATAACAAACATGCAGCGGAATATCGCGCGCGTCAAGGCGGGGTTTTAAATGGCGCTTTGGCCGCACTTGGGCCATTATGGAAGTTCATGCCCGCTTCGCGAAATTCGTCTTTGGGAAACAAAGTGCGCCAGTTGCAGAAGTTTTCAGATGGATTGCGTCTTTCTCCGCAAGAACGATATTGGACTTGGGCCTCGTTTATGGCACCTGATGATGTAGCTAAATTGATGAACAGCGAAATTCATCTTTCGGAGGAGTATTCATCCAGAAAACGTGCATTAACTTCCGAAATAACCGCACGTTTTGGTTTAGACGATATGCTTTACACCGACTTACGTCAAGTGTTGCGCAATGACATGCTAACCAAAGTAGATTTGATGAGCATGGCCAACAGTTTGGAAGTGCGAGTTCCATTCTTGGACCATGAAATTGTAGAATTTGCATGCTCGCTTCCCGAAGATTACAAGATAAATGGCACCATGCGCAAGCGCATAGTGCAGGATGCTTTTCGCTCTATGTTACCTCCAGAATTGTATCAGCGCCCCAAACATGGCTTCGAAGTACCGTTGTTAACTTGGTTCAGAACTTCGCTCCGGCCTTTAATCGAAAACGACCTATTGAACCCAGCTTTAATTGCAGAGCAAGGAATTTTCTCTCAAACCAAAGTGAAGCAAATTCTAGCGCAATTAAATTCGAATGACCCCGGTGATTCACCAACGCATGTTTGGAACCTCATTGTTTTTCAAACATGGTGGAAAAGGCATTTTTTGGGCTAATTCCTAAAAAGTTTCACGTTGGGATAATTATTCTATTTTTACCCGCCAACTTACAGCCCCACAAGCGTAAACTCAGTATCGGATGAAGCTTAAACTTTTACTTTGTATTTTCTTAACAAATCTAGCACTTCCTTTAGCCGCGCAGGAAAACGCAGAAGGCAAGACGGAAGAGAAAGCTAAGACGGAAAAACCTGAAAAGGAGCCGAAAGTTCCGAAAGAAAAGAAGCCCCGTCCTCCGTTTTATGATAATAAAATGCCTTCCATATATGTAGGTGGAGGAAATTTATCGTTGATGGCAGACGATATCTCTAAAGATTTGAAGATTTACAACACTACCAATTGGCGTTGGGGTTTGTACGCTGGTTTGGAACATCGCACGTTTAGCGCAGTAGGTTTCTCTTTAGGATTTCTTTACGGTCAACTTTCTGAAAATGAACGTTCGCCAATTGCAGCATTGAACCGCAATGTGGAAACTACTTTCATGCAAATTGACATGCATGTAAAGGTCTATTTGGATAATAATCTCTTTATTAATCGCTCTTCTAAATTTTCACCTTACTTGTTTGGTGGAGTTGGATATATCGTAAACTTCACTCCCAAAGCTGACTTACTTGATGATCAAGGCCGCGCTTACAACTATTGGGATGATGGTTCCATTCGCGATCGAGTTAAAAATCCTGAGAATTTGGGTGTAGCGCAAACCTTATCGCTTGACCGCAAATACGAAACCGAGTTGAAAGAAGCATATTCGAACGACCCAGCCGTTTCAGGTGGAACTTATTCCAAGAATGCCCTCACAATTCCGTTTGGAGTTGGATTGCGCTATAAGTTTTCGAACAAGTTTTACGGTGATATCAAGGCAACTTACTATTGGAGTTTGACCGACTATTTAGACAATTTCAAAAATGGTGATCAAACAGACCACTTTCTGTTCACTTCAGTTGGATTTGGGTACAATATCGCTGCCAAAAAGACTCAGAAGCCACCTTCACAGTTTGATGCGGTCGATTTCCTTGCTTTGGATAAAGGTGATGATGACGGTGATGGTGTGAAAAATATGGAAGATTTGTGCGGTGGCACTCCCGCAGGTGTAAAAGTAGATTTGTTCGGTTGCCCTAAAGATGGTGATGGTGATGGCATTGCCGACTATAATGACCAAGAAGGTAATAGCGCTGCTGATGCTGTGGTTGACAAACTAGGTGTGACTGTGAATGAAGATGATTTGCTAAAATCGGACACAATAGCGGTAAATCGAGATGTGCGCTACTTGGCTTTCCCAAGCATTCAAGGCAAACCATCCAAAAGTTTATACTCCTTGGAAGCCCCAGAAACCTACCGCAAAGCTACTACTCTTGGCGATTTTGTAGTTGTGGACAGGGATAATGATGGATTCATTTCTGCAGATGAGATTACATGGGCTATTGATGCTTTCTTTGACGGAGAATTGGATTTCTCTGCAGATAAGCTTCATGATTTGATTGATTTCTTCTTCGAGCAATAAGACTTGATGAACCTGCGAATACTTTATCTATTACTTATTGGTTGCATGCCTTTCGTTGGATTGGCGCAGTCTGATTCTGCCCAAGTTGCTGATAGCGAAGAAGCGGAAGCGAAAAAAGCAATTCGCGATGCGAAGAATGCAGAACGCAAACTATGGAACAAAGAGAATACTATCTACAATCCAATTATTGGTGGAGGAGCTGGTTTCATGAATTATTTCGGAGAAATCACAAATAATGACCGTTCCAATGTTATGCTTCATAATTTGGGGTTGCAGTTCGTAGTTACCAAGAATTTCACTCCTTCTTTTGGAATGCAGTTCAATGTAACTTATGGTCGCATATCAGCGCACGAGCGTTCCATAGAAAGAAATGTAAATTTCTCTACTG
>Ga0247843_1009612_pt1 | contig 10669 bp, 4 predicted proteins | sample LaCruzMarch2017__FD_192420 | JGI IMG/M metagenome (GOLD analysis project Ga0247843, IMG submission 192420) | Freshwater microbial communities from meromictic Lake La Cruz, Castile-La Mancha, Spain - LaCruzMarch2017_8m | ecosystem: Environmental > Aquatic > Freshwater > Lake | place: Spain...
GCTGGGGTGAGGAGGGTAATTTGAACAGCTTCTGTGTTTTGCGCTTCTCCGCTGGTTGGAAATGGGATTCTGGAGGTGTTGTGGAGAAGTCGTGGGGGGCTGCTTAGGACGAAATGAGGGAATGTGGTATTTTCGTCTCATCACCTGACGTAATGTTCAACTGTCAAAATACAATCGAAAGTGAACGTCGACTGTACGCTGTGAATCAATGTCATCAGATGCGAACCAAGACGAGCGCATCATAATTTAGTTATGACTTCATTGGCCAGCGACGACGGATTTAGAAGTGATTTCGAGCTAATAGTAAAAGCTAGCCTTTTGAATCAACCATTGATATTCTTGCCAACACGCTATGCCACGTCAACAAACCCGAAGAGCGAGACATTGGTAAAGTTTCATACAAAAGAGTTAAAATTAAGTTGCATTTTTGACGATACAGTCCGGACTAATTCGATAAGATGATTTCTGTTAGGAACTGTTTACGTAGTAGACGAGAACTAATGGGAGTTCAACTCAGAAATGTTCAAAAACATTTTACCGGACTTAACTCAACCCTAAGCAATACTGAACAAGCCATTCACCAAGCTGAACCTGACTATTTAAACCACTTTCTGAAATCTTGGAACTGAACTTGAAAGAACTACCGACAACTAACATAGCAGACAAAATCTCAAAAGACTTTGGAAAACTTGAATATTTAACCGAAGGGTTTAAAAAAGGCAGAATACAGATAAAAAGAAATAAAAAGTAATGGCAACGAAATTCTTTACAAATAAAGACGATAAGATCTTAATTGGAAAGTTCGAAGGAATTTTTACCAATACACACGTGCATTATTTTGACGCATTGGTTGGCTTTTTCAGAGCTTCAGGTTATTTCAGAGTGAGACCTCTTCTCAAAGACGTTTCTAAAATCAGAATTCTCGTTGGCATTGATGTTGACCACCTAATAAGTGAAGCAGCAAGAAAGGGTATCGAATTTAACTTCAACACCGATGTAACTAGAGATGAATTTATTGCGGAACTGAAATCAGATATTCAGAATGCCGAATACAAGAGAAACGTAGAAGAAGGTATTCTTGAATTTGTCAATGACATCATTGACAAGAAAATTGAAATCAGAGCACATCCAAGTCAGAGGCTTCATTCAAAGATTTACATCTTTCGACCCGAGAATTTCAACGAACACAACTCAGGTTCTGTGATTACTGGTTCAAGTAATTTATCTGAATCAGGACTTGAAAGGAATTTTGAATTCAATGTAGAGCTTAAGGATTTTGATGATGTCGCTTATGCGCTAAAAACCTTCAACGAACTTTGGGAAGAAGGTGTAAATATTTTGCCATCTTCGATTGCAGAACTGAAAACAGAAACTTATCTGAATGAAGACTTTACTCCTTTTGAAGTTTACTTCAAGTTTTTAATTGAGTATTTCGGTAAAAACATTGAGTACGACCCTGAATCAATAACCGATCTACCCAAAGGGTACAAAAAACTGCACTATCAAATTGACGCAGTAAATGATGGATACAATAAATTGATTCAACATAATGGCTTTGTGCTGGCAGATGTTGTTGGCTTGGGTAAAACAATCATTGCAACTATCGTAGCAAAGAAATTTTATTTCTCAAACGGCTACCGCACCAAAATTCTCATTATTCATCCACCGGCACTCAAAAACAACTGGGAAAGAACCATTCGAGATTTTGAAGTACCTAATGTCACACTCATAACAAACGGTAGCCTGCACAAAGTGACACATCCTGAAATCTATGATTTAATCATTATAGATGAAGCGCATAAATTCAGAAGCGATGAATCTGAAATGTTCAATTTTCTGCAAAAGATTTGCAAAACACCAAGGAAGAACCCAGCACCTGATGGAAGCAAGGAGAAGAAAGTCATCTTAGTGACTGCAACTCCTTTGAACAACAAACCAGATGACATCCGCAATCAACTTTATCTGTTTCAGGATGCTAAAAGCTCCACGCTTGAAATTGGAAACTTACAGCATTTTTTCAGGCCGCTAATTGACCGGTACGATAAACTGAAAAAGCAAAAGGATAAACATGTCATTGCTTCGGAAGTCAAGAAAATCTATGATGAAATCAGAGTGAAAGTCTTAGAGCCAATCATTGTAAGAAGAACAAGGACCGACATTCGTAATACAGAAGAATACTGGAAGGACATCAAAGAACAAGGATACGCCTTTCCTGACATAGAGCCACCTAGACAGATTCTCTATCAGATGGATGAGGAATTAAGTGACTTGTATGATGAAACCTTAAAACAACTGAAGGACACCAAAAACGGATTGAAATATTTCCGATATCAGTCCATCAAATTTTTACCTGACGAAATTAAAAAGAAGTTTTTCAATAAGAATGCAGATATCATATCAGATTCATTGGCGAAAATCATGAAAACGCTTTTGGTGAAACGCATTGACAGCAGTTTCCATGCATTCAAAATGAGTTTGAAGCGGTATTATGACGCCAACTCTGCTATGCTGAAAATGATTGAGAACGGCAGAATTTTCATTGCTCCCAAATTGGGCGTGAATGACTACATCCTAAATGATGATGAAGATACTCTTCAGCAAATATTAGAAGACACTCAAGATACGAATATTATTCAGGCTTTTTCAGTGAAAGAGTTTGCTCCGGAATTCATTGAAGGAATTTACCATGACCAAAAGGTTTTGGACAAGTTAGTTGAAAGCTGGAGCAGAATCATTCAAGACCCCAAATATGATGAGTTGGTTTTCCGATTAAAAAATGAGCTGATGAAAAAAGACATCAACGATAATGGAAAACTTATTCTATTCAGTGAATCAAAGGAAACTACCGACTACATCAGCAAAAGACTGAAGAAGGATGGTATTGAAAGATTGATTTCAGTAGATAGTTCTAACCAAAAGGATTTGTCGGACACGGTGGCTGCCAACTTTGATGCTAACTTAAAAATTGAAGAACAAAAGAACGATTACGACATCATTATTACCACAGAAGTTTTGGCTGAGGGTGTAAACCTTCACCGTTCAAATCTCATTGTAAACTACGATATTCCTTGGAATGCCACCCGATTGATGCAGCGTATTGGGCGTGTAAATCGTATCGGAACACCTTCCGAAAAAGTTTACATCTACAACTTTTTCCCAACCGCTAAGACGGATAATGAAATAGAGCTAAATAAAAAAGCTTACATCAAGCTACAAGCTTTTCATTCCGCTTTGGGTGAAGACAGCCAAATTTATTCAGACGATGAAGAATATGGCACATTCGGCTTGTTTGAAAAAGTACCCGAAGAAGATAGGGATGAACGATTGGTGTTTCTGAATGAATTAAGAAAGTTCAGAGACGAGCAACCTGAACTTTACAAACGCATACGTGACCGAGTTCCCAAACGGGCAAGAACTGGACGAAACGATATGAGCAGAAAGGAGACTTCCTTGGTCTACATAAAAAACCAAAAGCGTGATAGCTTCTACTACATCAACAATAAACTGGTATTTGAAGAATTGACTTTTATTGAAGCAGCCCGAATTTTCAAGGCACACATCACCGAAAAAGCGGTCCAACTGCATCAGTATCATCACGACCAAATTGGAACAGCTCTGCAGACTTTCAGAGAAGAAGAAAATCTTGCAGCATTAGGCCAGGCTGGAACAGTGAAAATGGGTCCTAACGACCAAAGAGCCATTGAATACTTGCACGGACAAATTCACTTCGACTTTGTAAGTGCTGATGAAAAGGAATTACTGAATGCAGCCAAAGCCGCTATTTCAAAGGGTAAGTTTCAAAAGCTTCCTAAAGAAATTAACAAGCTGGCAAAAGAACGAAAACGACTTTTTAATGATTCACGCAAATATCCTACGGTGAAGCCTATGACTAACGTAGATGCATTTCAGCAACTGATAAAAATTTTAAAAGCTTATCCGTTGATTGATGCCATGAAGGAATACGAGCAGGAACCGAAACCGAAGAAAGTTGAAACTAGGTACAATGCACCACAAATCATTATATCAGAATCATTCGTAGGCTAATGACAAAAGAAGAATTACATGAACAACTAAGAGTCGAATATACACGGGACAACTGGAAGAAGATTGTAAACGCCATCTTCCCCAACCGTGAATTTTTTGCTACCGAAGAGCCTGTGGATATGACAAAACAGGCACAGCGTGACCTTACACAAAAAATCATCCGCTTTGGTAACATTAAACTGGACGATGGTAACAGTTTGGCATTGTATGAAGTTGAGCTAAAGTCGAATGCCACTCACATAACTAGAAATCGTGTTGGGTTACGAAACCTAATAACCAATGAAGTTATTCCTGGAGTTGTTGATGGTGCTCTGATAGTGTACCACCAACCCGGACTTGGCGATTGGCGTTTTTCGTTTTATTCCAAATCAAAATATTGGGATGATGAAGGAAATGAAATCAAGAATGAAACGCACCCTAAACGATACACCTATGTTTTGGGACAAGGTGAAACCTGCGTAACACCTAAGGAACGTTTTTGGCATTTGATTGAAAAGCGTACCCGAACCATTAAAGATGTGTTAGAAGCTTTTTCGGTTGAAAAAGTATCGAAGGATTTTTTTGTAAAGTACAAAAAGCACTATCAGGGATTTGTTGAAAGTTTGATGGATTCAAACTTAAAGGCTAGTATATTCAACGGAAACGAAAAAGCCATTCGCGACTTTATAAAGAAGATGTTGGGTAGAATTGTCTTCCTTCAATTCCTGCAAAAGAAAGGTTGGTTAGATGTGGCATTGGACAAACATTATGGTGAAGGCAACAAAAATTTCATGTCTGAATTATTTGAAGCCAATAAGAATGATGCCTTTTATATCAATTGTCTTGTCCCCTTATTCTTTGAAACACTCAATAATCCAAAGGATGAGATTTTTAAGGTGACAAAAACCAAATTCCCTTACTTGAACGGAGGATTGTTTGAACGGGATGAATTTGAAAAGAATGCCAAAGCTGATTTTATTGTTTTCAGAAAGGAATTATTTGAAAATCTATTTTCGTTCTTTGGTGAGTACAACTTTACCATTGATGAAAGCACACCTGATGATTTGGACGTAGGTATTGACCCTGAGATGCTCGGGCACATTTTTGAAAACCTGCTGGAAGATAACCGAGAGAAAGGAGCATTTTACACACCTAAACTCATTGTGCAGTACATGTGTCAAGAAGTGCTGATTCAATACCTTGAGCAGCACTTGGGAAAACAAGAGAGCATTGCCAACTTTATCCGCTACAAAGACCGTGGAGACGAAAAAGCCAAGGACAACTTCATACGCAACAATGCTCCTAAAATTGAAAAACTGCTGGATGATGTAAAAATTTGTGATCCGGCCATTGGTTCGGGTGCTTTTCCTATGGGTTTATTACAAGAAATATTCCACGCTAAACTGGCTTTAGATTGGACATTGCTTGACAAAAAAGGAGAAGTAAAACGGGCCATTATTCAAAACTCCATCTATGGTGTTGATAAAGACAAAGGTGCTGTTGACATTGCCCGTTTGCGTTTTTGGCTGAGTTTGATTGTGGACGAAGAAGTGAAGAAAGGCGAAAAGCCGCAACCATTGCCCAACTTTGATTATAAAATCATGCAGGGTGATTCGTTGCTCGAAAGTTTCAAGGGATATTCATTAAAGTACCACGACATTCAGGAAGAGCCACAGCAAACAGATTTATTCAATACACAAACGCAGGTTAATCTGTTTAAGAAAACGCATACCGATTTAGCAAAACTTGAAAAAGACTTTTTTGACCCGAAAAACAATCACCGAAAAGAAGAAATCAGAAATGAAATTGATGCCTTGGTAGCCCATAGCATCGAGCAATCATTTAGAGACCTGATTGCTGAAAAGAAAAAAACGGCAATATCCATTTCTAAAAACATTGCACCTGATAGAAATAAGAAAGCCAAGCAGGAAAAGACCATTGCAACATTGGAAGCCGAGATTGAAGACATGCAACAGGCTTTGAAAGACATTAAACCATTGCTTAAGAAAGATGAAAAGCCTTGGTTTATGTGGCACTTGTATTTCAAAGATGTATTTGACAAAGGTGGCTTTGATATTGTAATTGGCAACCCTCCATACATCAGACAGGAAAGTATTACAGACATAAAGCCTTACTTAGAAAAGATTGACGGAAAGCCCAACTACGAAGTGTATAACAGCACAAGTGATATTTATACCTACTTCTTTGAACTAGGTCATAAAATCTTGAAACAAGACAAAGGTGTGTTCTCTTATATCTGTTCTAAAAAATACACAAGAGCAAAGTATGGACAGAACTTAAGAAAATATCTTTTATCAAAAACCCAATTGAGTGGATATGTTGATTTCAATGAGGTTCAGGTTTTTGGGGCAACTGTTGATACTTCGATAATTTTCTTTCAGAAATCAACCAAACCAAAGGATAATTATTCATTTACATTCTGCTTAGTTGGTAACGATTTGCAAAGAAACGAACCACTTATTGATTACATCAATAAAAATGGAAACCTCTATCAACGTAAATACTTGAATGATGATAGTTGGTCGTTTGCGGATTTCAAATCTGAAACTGTAAAAACACTAATTGAAAAATCAGGAAAAAAAATAAAAGACTGGGGAATTGAATTCAATAGAGGAATTACATCAGGTTACAATAATGCATATTACATTGATGAAGATACCAAAAATGCATTGGTTGCCGCAGACGAAAAAAACTCGGAGGTAATTAAACCAATTTTAAGAGGACGAGATGTGTCAAGATATTCATATGAATTCAGAAAGAATTGGGTTCTGTATATTCCTTGGCATTTCCCATTACACAAAGATGAATCAATATCAGGTGCTTCTGAAATAGCAGAAAAGGCATTTAAAAAGGATTATCCTACTATTTACAAACACCTTTCACAGTTTAAAGACAAACTATCTAGCAGAAACAAAGCAGAAACTGGAGTTAGATATGAATGGTATGCCTTACAACGATTTGCGAACACATTCTTTGATAACTTCAGCAAAGACAAGGTTATATGGCTTGTTCTAACTGACAAAGCGAGTTTTGCATATGAAAAAGAGGGCTTATTGGTAAATGATAGTGTTTTCTTAATGATTGGAGACAACTTGAAGTATTTATGCGCTGTATTGAATTCAAAACTTTCTGAATGGTATTTCGATAAAATAACTACAAGTTCAGGTGTTGGCACTAACATGTGGAAAAAAACTTACGTTGAACAAATCCCAATTCCTGAAATTCCAAAAGCTGAAATGAAACCGTTTGAGATTTTGGTGGATTACATCACTTTTATCAAGAAGTATTCAGAACGCATCAGTCCTTACACCCCTAACGACCACATGGCTGCCAATTTTGAAGAACTGGTTGATGCATGTGTGTATGAGTTGTATTTCAAGGAACATATGGAAGAAAAAGGGCTTACAGTATTAAAAGAAGTGAACCAACTACTAAAACCTATTGACCACTTCAATAAGCGAACACAGGCGGACAAAATTGTGAATATCATCAATACCGTGTATGACGAGTACAAGAGCACAGACAATATTATCCGCAGACGTATTTTAGACTTTCCTGTAAAAAGTCCTGATTTCATCAATGTAATACAGAATAGCTAAATCCGTTGAAATACAAACACTTAGCTATTGTTGCGATAACTTATCTATGAGAACATTTACAGAATTAAATAACTTGTATTACCTTTACATCAACATGTCCACCCCCCTTCCCGTAAGAACAGGGCGCTTAGGGTGGACTTTCTATTTTTATACCTATGTCTAGAGTGCCTTATACAAAACCGGCACTCATCTATGCCGACCAGCTTCAACAATTAAAAGACCGAGGCTTAATCGTAGAAAGCGACACTAAAGCCCTGCATCTGCTTGAAAACATCAGTTATTACCGCCTAAGTGGTTATTGGTACCCTATGTTGGCAGCTCCGAAAACAGCACACCTCTTCAAGCCAGGCTCAACCTTCAACAATGCTTTCAAGCTCTACTGTTTTGACAGGGAATTGCGAAAATTGATTCTCGGTGAGCTGGAAAAGATAGAAGTGGCAATCCGTGCAAAAATGATTTATGAATTATCGCACCGGCATAATTCGTTTTGGTACACCAACTCTGCTAATTTCAGGAGTCCGGCCGATTTTAGGCAGACACTTTCAAATATTCAAAATGAGTATAGACGTAGCGATGAAAAGTTCATCGTTGACTTTAAAGGAAAGTACTCGGACCCATGGCCACCGAGCTGGATGATGCTAGAACTAACCTCTTTCGGTAGCTTATCCAAGCTTTATAAAAATCTCTCTGGCCCTCATGACCGCAGAGATATTGCTCACTACTTTGGGCTTGATGACACAACATTTGAGTCATGGCTGCACAGCATTGTTTACGTCCGAAATGTTTGTGCCCATCATTCAAGATTATGGAGCAGGGTAATGCGTATCACTCCTGCAATACCTGCAAGACCAAGATTTATATTTCTGAACCATACAATTATCTACGATCGGAAAACTGGGAGGCCTACAAATAATAACAGAACTTATTTCTTATTGAGTATGCTCATTTATTGGCTCAACATAATCAACCCAAAGCATACATTTAAAAACAAAATTTTCCGGTTGTTGAAAGCATACCCAATGGTAGATGTTAGAGCTATGGGATTCACCGATAATTGGGAAACAGAGTCAATCTGGAACTGGCAGCAAATCATTGAAGATGAAAAATGGTATAATCAGATTTTCAAAACTCTTAGATTCCCAAAATAGATGGCTAAAAAGTACTTGCATAGGCTAGAGTTGCAGAACTTCAAGGCGTTTCCTGAATATGAGAATCTTATTTTTGAAGGTAAGAACGCCATTGTTTGGGGCGTAAACGGTAGCGGAAAATCAAGCATTTTTTGGAGTTTATACACTTTCTTGCAATGTGCAGGGAAGCCCGAGAACGAATTCAAAAAGTATTTCAATGGTGGCGATCAGGATTTAAAAAACATCTATGGTGGTGAAACGCCTTCATTTGTCAAACTCAGTTTTGCCGAGAAGAATAAGAATGGCGAAATAAAACCCGAAACCAAAGAAACATTTGTACTCGACCCTGCAACTGACGTAGACACAAGAAAGGAGCTAATACGTTCCTATTACCAAAGCAGTGAGTTCATTTCACATCGCTTACTGCTCAATTTTTCCAATTTTCGAAACAGTCAGCAACTTAACCTTTGGCCTTACTTTGAAAGAGACATTTTACCTTATTTCACACATAAAGGAAGAACACTACATGATATTCTGAAAGAGTTCAAGGAGAAAATAAACATTGAAACCCCCAAGAAGTTAGAAGCAATTAGAGACGATTTTAATAATGGCTTGCAAAACCAAATATTTGCTCTAGTAAAGCAAGATGCAGGTAAAACATACAATGTTCTGACAGAATTTTATAAGGATAATTTAGCAGAAAAAAATGAGTTTTCTGTGTTAGAACTTTTTAATCCTGACTTATTGGATTTTGACGGTAAAAAAGGGACTAGAATAATTAAGGTGCCAGTAATTACCCTTAAAGCAAGATTTGGTAAATCTGAAGCCGATTTAAAGGATATAAATAAGCCGCATATATTTTTCAATGAGGCAAGAATAAATGGAATTGCCTTGGCTATTCGTTTTGTGTTGATGGAAAACAGAACCAACAAAGAGCAAAATAATCTGCTATGCCTTGATGACTTATTGATTAGCCTAGACATGCACAACCGCAGAAAGGTGATTGATTTGCTACTGAACAAATACACCGAAAACTATCAGATGCTTTTATTTACGCATGAAAAAGGGTTTTTCAATGAATTTCAAAGAGCCATAAAAAGTCAGGAGAAAAATTGGAAAGCAATTATTTTCCGTGAAACTCCTATTGACAAAAATCCAAAGGTAGAGGACAAAGGCGTTCAAACATATTACGACAAAGCCAAAGAGTATTTTGATAACCATGAATATGAAGCATGTGCATTGTTTCTAAGAAAAGAAGCAGAACGCCTTTTAGCCAAAGTATTTGACCCAAGCCTTGATTTTGTTTGGCGTTCTGAATTGCTATTAACATTAGGTGATTATGTCAGCAGAGCAAGAGGCGAAAGCAGTCAGGATATTTCTGATTTGAAAATAGCCGTTCTCAATCCAAATATTACGGATGTAGAGCTAAATAAAGTATTTGATGATGCAATTGCTGGATTAGGCGATACAATTCCTGAGAAGAAATTGAAAAGTCATATTAAATCCATCAAACAAAGCATTCAGAAAATAAGAACCAACACAGATACAAAAGACAAATTGAAAGAGGTTTTGGATAAAGTAGATGCAGCGACAGGCAGAACATTGAACCCTGCTGCACACTTCAATGAAGAGCCATTTTTCAGAGATGAAATGGAAGAAGCACTAGCAACGATTGACGAATTAAAAAAAGCAGTAAAGTAAAATGCCGACTCAGCAATCACACACATTGCCAAGTCGCACCAGCCGACACACAAGTCAAAGTTCTGAAAGAGTGTGATACTCCCTAAAAATCCGACCGGGTGGTTAAGTGAGCAAGAGGAATTAACTTAACCCGAAAGAACGATGAGAATGACCCGGAGGAAGTTTACGGCCAAGTTTAAGGCCCAGGTGGCCATCGAG
>Ga0247843_1009613_pt1 | contig 10668 bp, 7 predicted proteins | sample LaCruzMarch2017__FD_192420 | JGI IMG/M metagenome (GOLD analysis project Ga0247843, IMG submission 192420) | Freshwater microbial communities from meromictic Lake La Cruz, Castile-La Mancha, Spain - LaCruzMarch2017_8m | ecosystem: Environmental > Aquatic > Freshwater > Lake | place: Spain...
TTGGAACAACCCTCACTTGCCAATCCGGTGCGATCCGTTTGCCTGGGTCGGCCTTGCGATTCGTCGAGGTTTCGTCGAAGTCGATTTCCGGCAAAACAAGCGTTGGCTCGGGGGTTTCGTGCTCGGAACCAGAACAGAATGGGCATGCCAAATGTTCTTTTGGTAAAGCTTTCTTCGTCGGACCAAACTCATTGGGGCGTTCGTCACGATTGGGAGCGAAGATTACCCATCTATCAGACAACCAGTCGTATCGAGTTTCATTCATGACAATCGCCGGTTCTTTAGAGCCTACCATCGATTGCTGCAAGCTCGCGAGCTCGTCGGTACGCGGATTCGTAAGCGGTAGCGCTGTTGGTCCATGACCAATCCTGCGACATACCAGTCGTGACTAGTTTATCCCAAACATTAGGTTCACGCGAATAAATATCAACGGCTCTCAGGACACATTGCTTGAGCGAATCAAGATCGTAATTCTGAAACGAAAACCCGTTCTCAACACCCACGGCAGCGCTTGCATCGCTGTAGTTGTTGACTGTATCGATTAGGCCGCCAGTAGCATGGACTATGGGGACTGTTCCGTATCGCAATGAGTACAACTGATTCAAGCCGCAAGGTTCGTATCGACTCGGCATAAGAAACATATCGCTCCCGGCTTCGATTTTGTGGGCCAATGAGTCCGAAAACTCCAACCGTACCCCCACTCTGTCGGGACGTCTTCGCGCCAATTCCATAAGAGCGTCTGCAAAACGCGTTTCACCATTTCCCAAAATGACCCACTGGATGTCCGCCGTGTCCACGATTGCTTCGAGCAACGGTTTGACAAGATCCCAGCCTTTTTGTTCCGCGAGTCGCCCGATCAGACCGACAAGCGGCACGTCGGCCCGGTCGGGCAATCTGAACTCGCGTTGTAGATCTTGTTTGCAGGCGATTTTTCCTTCTCGCCAATTTTCTTGGCCGAAGTTCTTCGCTAGGTTCTTGTCAATCCGTGGATCCCACACATTGTAGTCGACACCGTTAACGATCCCCGATAATCGATTTCCTTTGGCTCTGAGAGCACCGTCCAGTCCGCACCCATGGGCTGGCATTTGAATTTCCTTGGCATAGGAAGGGCTGACGGTCGTAACGACATCCGCGAATGCAATTCCTGTTTTGAGCATATTCAAGTCGCCAAAAAACTCCATTTGCTGCCAATTAAAGTACTGCCAATCCAATCCCGTTAGATTCATGTCGTACTGCCAGAAGCGACCTTGGTATGCCATGTTGTGAATGGTCATCACTGAGGCCGCGTTTCCATACCATTGGAGATTTCCAAAATTGGTTTTGTGGTATGCGGGAATCAGACCCGTTTGCCAGTCGTGACAATGGATGATATCAACGGGCAACCGCAATCGTTCTATCGATTCGACGACACATCTTGCAAAAAAGCTGAATCGTTCGGAGTTGTCGCGGAAGTCACCATGTTCATCTCCGTAGAGTTGTTCTCGGTCAAAGTACAGCGGTTGGTCCACCAAGTAGACATCGACGGTGCCGTTTCCGAGAGTGGTCTTCAGGATACGAGCGGCCATTAGCTTGCCAGCTAAATCCACGACAAACGAAACATGCGTATCCCATATTGGTGAACCGCTGTGAAGCGCGCGTTTGTATGCGGGTATAAAAAGACTGCAACGATGTCCTTGCTCCGCGAGTTTGATTGGTAGCGAACCGCATACGTCCGCAAGCCCACCGGTTTTTGCAAATGGAATCGCTTCCGCCGCAGCCATCACCACATTCATGGTTTGTCATCTTCGTAGTTGGAGTTCTTCGTCGTAGGGTTTTGTCTATCTTACGATGATACCAGATTCAATTCGATGCGATCACTCAGGCCGATGGTTTCAAACAAGGATCATGTTGTCTCAATTGGGTGTGCGAGACGCGAGGCTCCTGCCCAGCTTGGCGTTGGTTCAGCAGCGCCTCTCCCGCCCTGTATAAACAAGTCTGCCGCTCGACCAAAAGCGATCTCAACGCGCATGTCAACACCACTGCCCATAGTTTGTGGAAAAAGAAACTATTTGAAAAAGTTGCAAAGTTGATCTTGGTTAAGACATAATTCTGGGACTATAATCCCGCCCCCTCATCCAACCTCTAATCTCACAAAGCAAGGTTACCTCTCGTGATATCGATTCGACCGACTGTTGCCGAACATGCTTTCTACGTTTTTGGAAGATCGATTCATCCTGAACTATTCAGTATCTATCGAAGTCGCACCATCGAGAGAAGCAAGTACTCGGCAAAAATCGACATCACAAGCGATGGCCACATGGTCACGTTCAATAGTCGATCGGTAGTCATGACTGAGGTTGTTTGTTCAGCTCACCAACTATTGCCTCAAAAACGCCGAATCGTCGGAGCGAATCTCAAGGGTAAAGGGGTGGAGCAGATCGAAGGTAAACTCGGTGTCTCGTATCACGCTCAATATGAGCTAGAGCATGTTTCAACGGACATGTTTTGGATGGTGCACAATCAACTCCAATCCAGCCAGTGCGAAAATGAACTGGTGCACTCATTTGATTCGAGCGGACGAATTGCATTTGGAGCTGTCAGCTTCATGCACGTGGAAGAAATGGACCGTCAGCTATCGATACAGGCTTTCCACACGTTCCCTGATGATTGCTCGATCGTCAAATCGACAACCACATTCTGCGCGGGCTAACGCTGTTAGGCGATTTGGCAGACTGAAAACTACCAATCATAACCCGAGCCCGTAAGTGAGGGACCTGCGAGCATTGTCCCTCGCTAACGCTTCGGGTTGAGATACTGAAGTCTGTCGCTCGCCCTATCAAGCCTGAGACTTGAATCGAACGACCGCGCCAGCTATCAAAACAACGGCAGTTGTCTCATTTTTGGTTCTTCGTTCATGCCCGCCAAATCGGTCGAGTTTAATCGCGGCAACTCAGCCAAATCGGGCAGACGCAACCTCACGAACTCGTGAAGCAATCTCGCCAATCCTGGAGCGAACTTATCGTCCGGCGCATGTGTGAATATCCACGGTTGATAACCATCGCGTATCCACGTTGCAATCTGCTCGGCCCACGATTCCCAATAATTCGTTACTTCGGCGGCATTGTTTCGTCCTATCAGTCGAATCATGGGCCGGTTGCCGGTGACCGTAATTCGAAACGGGCTCTTGGGTTTTCTGCTTTGTGACGCTTGCTCCGTTTCGTCCGATGCGGAGTTTGAATTGAGTGGGCGAGAGTCGAAAAGCACACGGTCAATGCTATGCTCTCGTAGCATATCATCCAGTCTTCCTTCGCATACCCCGTTATCAAACCAATCTTGGTGTCGCACCTCAACAGCCCACGGCCATTCACGCGGCAACTGCTTCAAGAAAAGTTCAAGCTGTGAGCAATGGGCGAAAGAAAACGAAGGGGCGAGTTGGAGGAACGTCGGGCCGAGTCGTCCGCTCTCATACAATACAGACAAGCAATCAAGCCATTGCTTCAGCTCGTCGTCGCATCGCGTTAGCTTGAGTTCATGCGAAATTTTCCGCGGGAACTTGAAGCTGAACTGAAACGTATCCGCGGACGCGTCACGCCATTTTTCAAATGTACTTTTCGGTGGCACGGCATAAAATGTGCTGTTTCCCTCCACGGTTGGAAATAAGCGACTGTACCACTGCAAATAGTCCTCGGATGGAGTTCCGTTGGGGTAGATGATTTCGCCCCAATTGCGACATCCCCAAACTGGGCAGCCTATCCGATATGACCAGATGTCCCACTTTGGATTGTGCCTCGGAATCGCAACTTTTTGTGAAGAGGGCTTGCCCATTTTGGTCTCGTTGCAATGGTTATGATTGATACGAACGGATTCGGAATGATTTTCTAAAGACCAATATCGAAAAATAAAGTCAAGTTTAGGTTGACCTCTGCCGGGCATATGGCATCAGATTAATGCACCTTTGTCATGAGCTCCATCCCCCGCAAGTCGGTTTGGTGAAGCCATCTCGTCCACAACTAGGAATTCGTCCCCCATGAAGCCATTCATTAAACGCCTGCTGGCGATCAGCGTTACCGCAAGCTTTGCTTCTGCCAACGCTCAAACCAGCCAAGCAGGCACATGGGCCGGTTCCTGCTGGGGGAGTCCCGCCCAAGCCGTTCCAGTCGGGCCGCCAGTGCCAGTCGGGCCGCCAGTGCCAGTCAACGGGCGAACCGCTCTTATGCCAAGCGTCGGGTATGTACCACCGAGCTATGCCGCCAATGCCGGCAGTCAACTGCCCGTCTACAGCCCCCCCTCCTATGTTGCTCAATACCCCAACTATGCCTCCCAGTTCCCTGCACAAGCGACAAGCCAAACACTTGGCTATGGCAACTATGCCGGCGCTACGCCGCCAACCAACAACGCCCCTTCGCTCGCTCCAGGCTTCCCGCAAACCGTTGCGGGTTATCTGCCGACGGCAGCATACGATACCCAATGGTCTCGGACGCCTGTGACCTACTACCGACCGGTGACCGCATTTGATCCGCGTTACGGCACGACGGTTACAAGCCTCCAGCCCTGCACATCTTATCAGTATCAGGCTCAACGGGTGCCGGTCATCGCCCCGCGACCGTTGCAAGGTGACTATGGATCGCAAGCCAACAATTGGCCTGCAATCACCAGCCCAGGATACAACCCAACCGGTTTAGCTGTCAGCAACGCATATGCTCCCGTTGCACAACCCTTTCAGAATGTGCCAATGGTTGGTATGCCTATGAACGGTCAGCCAAATGCGTACGCGACGATGGGTTCATCTGGTACTTCGTTAGGCATGCCTGCAACATCGTCCCCCACAACTGCGATGAACTACAATTCGCAATCGCCTGGCCTACCGATCTACCCTTCGCAGCCAAACTACAACGGTTCCGTTGTTCAGAATCCAGGCTACGCGACCAGCCTTCCAGCCATGAATTGGTCCAATCAAAGCGTTGGGTCGGGTGTCGTTCCTTCGGCAGCTTGGTCACCTGCTGGAAATGCTTTAGCGAATGGCAACTGCAATCAGACCGCGTCGCCTACGCAAACACCTTATGTTCCTGGCGCGACCTCGGTGACTCCCGTCGGCCCACCAACTTATTCAAGTTCGCCCAACAACGGTTCATCGCAGCCAGCTTATGGATCTGGTGGCCAGCCCTACACCCCCAACATTCAGCCTCCCGCCGGCTCTCCAGTGCTTCCGCCCAACCAATTTTTTCCTCCCGGCATGAACCCTGGCACGCCAGGACTTGCAGATCCGGAGTCGGTTCGCGTTCCAGGTTTAGGTTCCAGCGCTGCAACTTCCCCAGTAAGCAATCCAGTAAGCAATCCCGCAAGCGTCGCAGCAAAGACGCCCCTGGACATTCAAAGACTTCCTATGGCGGCAATCGATCCAGGAGCAACCAATAATAACGCAAGCAATCAAGTCATGCCCGATTTCCAAGCGGTCGGACCGCGAGCAGGCACTTTACTGCAACCGGGCGGTGCTCCGACATTGGATTCCTCCAACATTCCACCTATCCTGCCACCTCGATCCTATTCCGGTGCGCAGCCCTTGTCGGCACCTGACGATTACGATAGCAAGCCGCAATGGAATCCCACCTTGCTCGATCCAGAAGACCGAAAGGCTATGGAACAAGTGGCTCAATTGCGTCAAACTCGCGAGGAAACCGCTCGAAAAATCCAACTTGAGGCCGATGATTCTTCGCCCACAACGGCGATCGCCTTATCCCCAAGTTCGTCCAATCGAAACGTGATCCAACTGGTGTCTGGAATCGAAAACAGAAAAACGGAAACGAAAGAGGTCGGCGAACCGAGTTTTCGACCGGTTTCGTCACTCAAGTAGCCGATTAGTGGCTACACTATCGAGAAACTTCCCTTCGTTTCCCCATATCAGACCAGATGCACACGTATCAGTTCGTTGCCTTTCGCGGTCCAAACCGTTGGTCCCCGTTTCCAATGCTCGAAGTGCTCTGTCGCGATCGCTTGGACTCGAACGCATCCGAGATCGCCAAGCAAATCTCGGCAAAGCAAATCCTGACTGTGCTCGCGAAATTTCTTGAGGCCAAGCAGTTCACAGCAAGCCACCCTCAAAGCGTTAGCAATGCAACTCGCATTGTCGCATCGATGGATCAAATCAAGTCGGACACGGAATTGTGGCTGGCTTGCGCTCGATGGTTTTCGGCGTTGGCAGGAGTGCCGACACGTGATCTCGACCGAGCAATCGAACTTCGGGACGACGGGCAATCCACGCCGCTGACTGCCTTTGCCATGGAGATGGAGGAACAATCTCTAAGTGAAAAATGCTTCCTGTTCGCACGCGAGTTAATCGATAGCAATGATTCCTTTGCATCGTATCCGCTGGTCATCAAAGTTCGCGAATTGTTTGATTTCGCAGATGATGTACGCCTGGGGCCGAGTTCTCGTGCGATTCTCCGGGCAGCCCGCCGACGCAATATTCCTTACACGCGTCTCAACAGAGGCTCGCTGGTACAGCTTGGCGAAGGAAAACTTCAGCGACGTATTTGGACCGCAGAAACAGACGCGACCAGCGCGATTGCAGAAGCCATAGCGAGCGATAAAGACCTAACCAAGAGGCTATTGAGGCAAGTGGGTGTTCCAGTGCCCCATGGGCGTTCGGTGAGCAGCGCCGAAGACGCTTGGGCTGCCGCTCAAGAGATCGGCTTTCCCATTGTTGTTAAACCGTGTAGCGCAAATCATCAACGCGGTATCTCCATCGAATTGAACACCAAAGAAGAAATCATGAAGGCCTATGATTTCGCCGTTTACGCTGGCGAAACCAACGACATTCTGGTTGAGCAATTTGCCAGCGGTGACCACCATCGATTGCTCGTCGTTGGCAATAGGCTCATCGCAGCAGCTAAAGGGCATAGCGAATGCGTTCTCGGAGACGGTATCTCGACCATCGAGGAGCTGGTTGCCGAAGTGAATCGCGATCCACGTCGCGGCGAAGCGTATACCGACCCGTTAGGCGTGGTGCTCTTGAGCGAACCCGCAATCATCGAATTGAATAAACAGGGACTTAACCTGCAATCAATACCAGAGCTTGGACGAGTCGTCGTGGTTCGACGAACGGGCGATTTAACCACCGACTGCACCGAAAGTGTGCATCCAGATACCGCCGAACAAGCCGTTCTGGCGGCTCGTGTCGTTGGCCTGGATATCGCCGGCTTGGATATTCTAGCGACCGACATCAGCCTCCCGCTCAGCGATCAGCGTGGGGCGGTTGTCGAAGTAAACGCAGGGCCATCTTTATCACCTCACGTCACGCCTCTCTACGGCAAGCCTCAGAAAGTAGGCGATGCCATCATGGAAATGCTCTTCCCGATGGAGCAACATGGACATATCAACATTATCGGCGTCGTGAAAGGCCCTAACTCCGATCTGCTCGTTCAGCAATTTGCGGAACAGTTGCGATTGCGCAACATCGATTTTGGGACGCTGAGTCACGGCCAAGCAGGATTCAATGGCCGCGTGGTGGACACCGGTTGCGTGAATGATGAAGAACGCGTCATTGCCCTCCTTTGCAATCCTATCCTAAGCGCAATCGTGGTTCACTTGGATATACTGCAATCAGCAACCTGTGGGGTTTGCTCCCCTCGGCTAGACTGGGTCCTGTTCCCGAACGGTTCGATTGGCGAATCTCCAAGCGACGAAGAATGGGCGGGTGTTCGAGCCATTCTGAACGCCGTGCCACCCAACGGTTCGATTTTTGGCGACCGCCTGTCAACGCAAGCCATGGGAAAAATCAAGCAATGGAAGAATCCAGAGAGCATTGCCAAGAACACGCTGGAACGAGCCTTTGAAATACCCTTTCAATAGCCGACTGGTTTAAGGCAGTTTAAGGCGAGCGACAGAGTGAAAGATACCGGACGAAACGGGTTGGAGGATCAAATCTTGATTAGCAACGTCGATATAGCCAATGTGTTTGAGGAAATGGCCGATCTGCTGGAGCTATCGGGCGAAAATGCATTTCGTATCCGAGCCTATCGCAATGGAGCAAAAGCCATCCGCGACCATTCCGAATCGATCGGTAGTTTAATCGAGTCTGGAACAGATCTTACGACCATCGAGGGAATTGGCTCGACCCTTGCCGAGAAGTCCGAGGTGTTGGTCAAGACAGGCAAATTGCCTCAACTCGACAAACTGAGATTGGAGGTGCCACCAACGCTCCGCGACATCATGCAAGTCCCCGGCGTTGGCGCTAAGAAGGCCATGAAAATGTTCCAAGAGCTTGGGGTGTCCGACTTGGCGAGCCTTCGCGCGGCTTGCGAATCCGGACTCGTTGCTTCGTTGAAAGGGTTCGGCGTGAAAACACAGCAATCGATTTTGCAGAATATGCAGATCGCCGAGAAGGCCGCTCAGCGATTGATGATCGATCAAGCGGACTATCTCGTCGATCGATTGCGCAAGCATATGCAAGATTGCACTTCGGTGCAGCGACTTGATTTTGCAGGCAGCTACCGGCGCGGTAAAGAGACGATTGGCGATCTGGATTTGCTCATCATCAGCCGGGACGTAAATTCTGTGATGGACCACTTTTCGGCGTTTCCGCTCATTCAAGAGATCATCCAACGCGGCGATACCAAGATGAGCGTCCGAGTCACGGATTCCTTTCAGGTCGATTTACGAGTTGTCGCCGAAGAGTCTTGGGGCGCCGCCCTCCAATACTTCACCGGCAGCAAAGAGCACAACGTTCGTATTCGTGGAATGGCAAAAGCCAAAGGGATGAAGATTAATGAGTATGGTGTATTCGATGCGGCGGACGAAACGAAAGTGCTCGCTGGCAGCGAGGAACGCGATATCTATGCATTGGTTGGGATGCCATGGGTGCCGCCCGAGATGCGAGAGGATCGCGGCGAATTCGATCCAGCCGTCCAGACAAGATTCAATAGCCTCATCCAGCTATCGGATATAAAAGGTGACTTGCACATGCATACGACCGCAACGGACGGTGAAAACTCCATCGAAGAAATGGCAGCCGCCGCTCGTGCAAGGGGACTTGAATACATCGCGATCACGGACCATTCCAAACGAGTAAGCATGGCGCGCGGCCTGGATGAAACACGCTTGTTGGCCCAATGGGCGGAGATCGACGCGATCAATCATCGCTCCGACGGTTTATTTCTCATTCTCAAGGGGATTGAGTGCGATATTCTCGAAGATGGTCGTATGGACCTATCGGATGAATGCTTAACGCAAGCCGACTGGGTCACTGCCAGCATCCATTATGGCCAAAAGCAAGCTCGCGAACAGATCACGCAACGCATCTTGGGCGCCCTCGAGAACCCACATGTTGACGCCATCTCGCATCCCACAGGCAGGCTCATTTCACGCCGAGATGCCTATGATGTAGATCTTGCAGAGGTCATCGCATCCGCCAAGCGGCATGGCAAGTTTTTGGAATTGAACGCAAATCCGTCCAGGTTAGATCTAAATGACGTTAACACGATGTCCGCCATTGCAGCCGGCGTTATGATCGCGATCAACACCGACGCACACAGCATCGCGAACCTTGATCTGATGAAGTACGGAATCACACAAGCCCGGCGGGCAAGTGTTGTGCCGAGCCAAGTGCTCAATGCGCTGCCACTTTCGGCATTGAAAAAGCGACTTGCAGTTCGATAAATACCTGGCGTATTTCACCCAGTCGTTTTCTTAGGCGAGTGGCATCATGAGATATGCCAGTAGCACAGGCTGCTAGCCTGTGCTTTTTAGACTATTGCAGGCTGGCAGCGCTGGCAGCCTGTGCTACGAGGTAGTTTTTGGTCTGCCGATCGCCTTAGGGCGATCGAAATGAGCCAACAAGGCTGGCAACATGAACAAGTCGCACAACAACGCCGCAACCAAGGTGATGATCCCGAGGGAGGCAAAAATTCGATGGTCGCGAGTGTCGCTCGTCAACACCGAACTGAACCCCGCCACCAGTACAACCGTCGTCATGATCATTCCCGTACCGACACCTTGAAAGGCTCTCTCGATGGCTAAATTGTGATCCGTCGTGAGGCGAAGCTCTTCCCGATAACGCGACAAGAAATGGATCGTGTCATCCACGGCAATTCCAAGACATACGGTAAATGCGCACACCCCGACGATTTCAAGCGGTTGCCCTGTGATGGCCATCCAAGTTGCGGACGCTGCGAGTGGTATGAGATTCGGAATGACCGAAATCAGCCCAATTCGCAAGGAACGGTAGGCAATTCCCATTACCCCAAAAATGACAATGGCAGCAGATCCGAGACTTGCTATCAAATCGGTCACGATCTGAAAAAGGTCTCGCCAACGCCAAATCGGTTCACCCGACATCGTGATACGTATCGCGGCACCGTTTTCTGTCTCCAAGTCTTTGAAGGCTTTTTCGATCCGTTCGAAGGTCGGTTTGTATGCGGCTGTTCCCAAGTCTTGGCATCGAAACACGATCTTCGCCGTTTTTTCCTCTGCCGAATACAATGCCTGTTTGAGCGGCGGCGGTAACAGCTCAGCCATCGAAATTTTTTCAACGGCTGTACCCTCACCGGGCAACGCTTCGAGCAATCGGCACAAGGAAAGCGGATGGCCGACCAGCGGCTCTTTCCTTAAGATGACATCCATCCGGGAGATGAGGGTTGCAACCTGCTCGTCGGACTGAGTCCCATCTTTCCATGACAACAGCACTTCACACAT
>Ga0247843_1009616_pt1 | contig 10664 bp, 6 predicted proteins | sample LaCruzMarch2017__FD_192420 | JGI IMG/M metagenome (GOLD analysis project Ga0247843, IMG submission 192420) | Freshwater microbial communities from meromictic Lake La Cruz, Castile-La Mancha, Spain - LaCruzMarch2017_8m | ecosystem: Environmental > Aquatic > Freshwater > Lake | place: Spain...
TGGTTGCTGGCATTGGCGGCAGATCGGTAAACATCATAACCCCTGACACACATTCTGCTGGTTGGTACCCAAGAAGGGCGCGAACGGGCAGCCTATGTAGCGCAGCCTTATTTTGGTTCCACCCGCAGTGACTTCGATCTGGTCTGTGCGTATCGCCGGAGGGGCATTCCCAATGCCGCCAATGCGCAAGCCCGTGGTATTTGCGCCTAGGAAGCCAGCCATATCGTCCTGATCTATACCATCTCCCGAAACGCCAATCGCGCCAACCAAGGTTGATCCGCGATAAACCGGCACGGATCCGGGGAAAATTTGGATGCCGTTTTGTAATCGGTTTTGCCCGGTCGTAGCATCTGGCATTGTGGTGCAGCGGGCGGGAGTGTCTGGATTTCTGCCCAGCAAAAAACCAACATGGGTATTAACATTACCGACAATCAAGGCGGACTGAAGTCCGGTAGAAAAAGGATTGAAGCCGTTAATGTCGCGCGAAAATGGTCCGGGGGCTCGTCCAACTTCGCCATCGGGAAAATAGGGCCGTGAAATATTGCTAATCGCACGGGTGGTCCACGCATGCTGACCAGTGAAAATGTTGCTGCTGCCGAAAAATGTCCGCGCGTTGGCAAGAAACATGCCCACACTCGGACTATTGGTTGCAGCCAAATCGGATGCTGCGCGCGGGTTAGAAAAAAACGCGGCGGTTCTTGCTTTTTGCAATGAAACATCCGTACCAAAAACAGGTGCATCAGGGCCGCGCACAATGCCAAGGACCGCGCCATGCGTGTCGACCAGGCTGATCGTCATTTGTGCGAGACTGTCATTAGGGCGGCGAATTTGCCCGCGAGAGCGGCTCATTACTGTGAAGGATTCTTCCAGCAACGATCGGGCCTCGGCGGCGCTGAGTGGTGTCGCAACCGAGGCAGCATCGGTTCCGGCGCGTATTGGGAAGCGATTGGTTCCTGATCCATCGGATAATATATAGGCATCGCGGTTGGTAAACTCCGCTGCGGTGGCTGCTCGGACGCCCGATGTCTCGCTGCCAAAAACCGTCCCAGCGACTATGCTGCCGACGGAATAACCCGGGACAGGCACCACATTGCCAACTCTACCGTTTAGCGCGGCAAAGCTTTGCACGGAGCCACCGCGCAATCCGGCGGTTGTCGCGTCCGAATAGCGTAACAATGTGCCGTCGACACTGATGCGCTCGGCCTTGATATCCTCGTTGGGCGCGAACCCTTGCGTGGCTGCGAACGCAATAAATTCCTCAACATCAATGTCGACGTCCAAAATGTTCGGGTCGAAACCATAAATGCCATCGCCCATTACGCCCACGCCGCCAACGACTGCTCCGTTTTTGTAAAGAGGAAATCCGCCCGCATCTGCCGATAATCCCAGCGGCGAACGCTTGGGGCCGATAAGTGCGGCCGTGCCAAAACTGCCAAAGCGTTGCATCAGGTCTGAACATGGGAGTTGGCTGAATTGCACGCCATATAATGGGCCGCTTTCAAGGCCAACGGTTGTCGGTGCCGGTGGAAAATGCTGCTGGATAATCTGGCTTGCCGTGCGGGTAGAAAAGGCGTTGGCGCTGCTCGACAGATAAGCGCCGGTAATCGCCTTTGCGATGGCCCCCGCAACTGCCGCCGGAGCGGGCAGATTAACACCTTGCAGATCGGTGTTGGATGAAGGCCCGCCTGGCGCATCAGGAACCTTCAGGCTCAAATTCGCGCCGTTCATAACAAACACGCCGAGTACATTGCCAACGCGGTCTACCACCGCGATGGTGGAAGGCAAGTTTCGCGCCTGCGCCTCTGCCACTGCCAGCGATATCACGCGTTCGACATCTGTGACCGTGAGCGATTCCGGTGCGGGATCTGCATACTGTCTCGCCGTGCTGGATGCTGGCGTTGGCGAAGGCGCCAGCGCGTTGTTGCCGCCACCGCTTGCGCCGCTGCTGCTTTCACCGCCGCCACAGGACGACAATATAAGCGAACAGATTGTAATGAACGCCGTCAGTTGTTTACGCATGACTATCGTAATGCCCGGACTGCGCTGGCAGCGGCGCCAATTGAACTGCGGAAATCGGACGGGCGATAGGCGTTGGGATCACGCACCGCGTCATAGGCGCGGTTTACATTGGCACGGATGCCCGCTGCCGCACCTTGCGTGAGGTTGCCCGAGCGGACGAGTGCGCTCAACAACGTATCGACCGCCATAACGGCTTGCACCGATCCCTCATAATCTGTGAGACGCGCGGCAATGGCATCGCTTGCAATGGTGTCGATGATTGCAAAGGCTTGGCTGCTGCCAAAACTGCCCGACGCAAAGTTATTAGCCAAATTATCAGCAGCGATTGACAAGCGCCGCGCCGCTGCGACGGCCATGGTACGGTCCAGCGCCAAAGCAGCGTGGAACTCCCTGCTGGCCTTATCGAATTGCCCTGCAGAGGCTGGAGCCGTTACCTGCGCAGCCGCCGACAGCATGATCATGTTCTCATCATTATAGGGCGGCATGCCCTCTGGAATTGGCCGCCCGGGATTGTTTACTCCAGTCCTGAGAGCGTCCTTCTGATCATAAATCCGACGGTGGCAGCTATGGCAATCAAAGAAATAGAATTCTGGAAACACACCCTCGGTGCCACGACTTGCGCTCGCATAAAGATCTAGCGAGCGTTTGAGTGCAAGCGCCTGCCCGACAGCCCATAGCTGAACATTGTCGGTACGCCGCTTGCGCGCCACATAATCGGCATCCTCGTCATGATGTTGCTGCAGAGATGAGAATAGGTCGAGTTCAAACGAGATACGCGGGTGCCCTGCCGCCATGATCCGGTGATTTACAAACTGCCCTTGGGCGGCGCTGCCAAAATGGCAGTCAAGACATACGCCTGCGCGTACCTTTGGATTTTCCAGCGGCGTCATGCCGCGTGCCACATTTTTAGCATGACTGGCACCAACAGCGTAGTGGCTGGCGATCCAATTTGAAGCACCACCATGACATGACTCACATCCCACACCGTCGGCCAACTGAAAGTTGTTGCCGCGCGATGCGGCTGGGTCAGCGTGACAACCAAGGCACATTGGCGCAGACGATGCTTTGCCGATACCCAAATTGCGTGCTATTTGCGCACTGCGTTGACCCAATAAGGCGGAATAGGCTTGGCTATGTTTTCCGGCAGGCGATGAGGGTTCCTGCCAACGCAAAACCTCATCCTGACGTACAGCGGCGCCATCGGCTTCCAACCGGCCATGGCACGTTGAACCAGCGCATGAAGCAACACCCAAATGTGTATTATCCGCAGTTCCTGAGGCCCGCACAGGGGACAAAATTGGAAATAAAACTGCCATAACCAACAGGAGGATGCACAACAAAAGAATTACACCCGGCAGAGCTTTTAAGAAAATAGGGCTGTTTCCAGACTCGGCCATTAATCCTGCATCCCACTGCAACCGGTAGGGCCGAAGCCCTAATTCAGTCGATACGACTATCCGGTCCTTTGATCAAATATTCAAGCAGATTGGTAGCAAACTATGTTTACTGCCAATCTACTGCAATCACACTACACCAAATGCCAGCATGGCGTCGGCCACCTTTTTGAAGCCCGCGATATTTGCGCCCCGCACATAGTCGCAATAGCCACCCTTGGTCTGACCATATTCGACGCAGCTGCCATGAATACCGTCCATGATATCGACCAGCAATTGCTGGAGCTGGTCGGCCTTCCACGAGATGCGGCCTGAATTCTGGCTCATTTCCAGACCAGAAACCGCAACACCACCCGCATTGGCCGCCTTGCCCGGGGCAAACAGGATTTTTGCGTCCTTGAAGACGTGGACGCCTTCGAGGTTGGTTGGCATGTTAGCGCCTTCGCTAACCGCAATACAGCCGTTTTTGATCAATTCTCTGGCGTCATCGCCGAGCAATTCATTCTGTGTGGCGCAAGGTAGTGCAACGTCACAAGGGACGCCCCAAGGACGCATACCTTCATGATATGTTGCCCCTTTGAACTCATTTACATATTCGCTAATTCGACCGCGCCGCACATTTTTAAGTTGTTTGATCCAGTCGATTTTTTCCTGCGTCATACCATCCGGATCATGGATAAAACCGGCACTGTCGGACATGGTGACCACCTTGCCGCCCAGCATCGCCACCTTCTCGGCTGCATGGGTTGCAACATTGCCTGACCCTGAAATCACCGCAACTTTGCCTACAAGATCGTCATTCTTGGTCTTCAGCATATTGGCGAGGAAATATACCGCGCCATAACCGGTTGCCTCGGTACGGATCAGCGAGCCGCCATATTCCAAACCCTTACCGGTTAACACGCCGGTAAACTGGTTGGTGATCCGCTTATACTGGCCAAACATGTAGCCAATCTCGCGCGCACCAACGCCGATATCGCCGGCGGGCACATCCACATCGGCCCCCACATGGCGGTAGAGTTCGGTCATGAAGGACTGGCAAAAGCGCATCACTTCATGATCGCTTTTCCCCTTGGGGTTGAAGTTCGACCCACCCTTGGCTCCGCCCATCGGCAGGCCAGTCAGCGCGTTTTTAAAGGTCTGTTCAAACGCCAGAAATTTGAGAACGCTTTCCGTAACCGAAGGGTGAAAGCGGATGCCGCCTTTATAGGGGCCAATTGCATTGTTGTTCTGCACACGCCAACCGCGTTGCACACGAACGTTACCGTTATCATCCTCCCAGCAAACGCGGAATGAAATGACCCGGTCGGGTTCGGCGATGCGCCGCAATATCTGTTCCTTGTGATAGCGTTCCTTGTCTTCCATGAAGTCAAAAATGTCTACTGCAACTTCCTGCACTGCCTGAATGAATTCAGTCTGTCCTGGGTTGCGCTTGCTAACGCCCTGCATGAATGTGGGCAGGTCGACGTGATCATTCAGTACCATAATATTGGTCCTCTTCCCTTAGAATTTGAGCGGCAAATTTCTACCAAGCACCACCCAGACAGATTAAATTCAAATGTTTTCCTTAGGTGCGCCGACGGATCACCAAGTTGCGGATTTCCGTCATATCTTCCATTGCGAAACGAATTCCTTCGCGGCCCAAACCTGAATCTTTGACGCCGCCATACGGCATATTGTCGACGCGGTAGCTAGGCACATCGTTGATCACAACGCCCCCAACATCCAGCCGGTCCCAAGCGTCCAGCGACTTGAAGATGTCGCGGGTAAAGATGCCCGCCTGCAAACCGAACTTGCTGTCGTTTACTTCGTCGAGCGCAGCATCGAAGTCGGTAAAGCGCGACAAGATGGCGAGTGGCCCGAAGGCTTCTTCGCGGTTAGCTTTGGCCGTGCGTGGGACGTCTTCGAGCAGAGTGGCCTCTAGCATTGCCCCAACCCGTTTGCCGCCACACAGAAGCTTCGCACCGTCTGCTAACGCTTCCTGAATCCAACCATCAAGGCGTGCCGCTTCTTTAACATCGATCATTGGACCAATAAAAGTCTGCCGATCTTGCGGATTGCCAGACACCAGGGTGCCGACACGCGCGATCAGCATATCACGGAATTTGTTGTAGATGCTGTCGTGGATGATGATCCGCTGCACCCCGATACAACTTTGCCCAGATTGATAAAATGCGCCAAAAATGACGCGCTCCAGCGCATCGTCCAGATCGGCATCTTCATCGATGATAACCGCAGCGTTGCCACCCAGTTCGAGAACAACCTTCTTCTTGCCCGCCTTAGCTTTCAACGCCCAACCCACATCGGGAGAGCCAGTGAACGACAGCAGTTTTAGACGGTCATCTTCGGTGAACAAATCTGCGCCGTCACGGCTGGCCGGGAGAATCGAAAACGCCCCTTCGGGTAAATCGGTCTCTGCAAGTATTTCGCCCATGATGATCGCACCCAATGGCGTTCGGCTGGCTGGCTTCATCACAAACGGACAACCAACGGCGATGGCGGGTGCAATCTTGTGCGCTGCGAGGTTTAGTGGAAAGTTAAAAGGTGAAATGAAGCTGCAAGGGCCGATTGGTACCCGCTTCCACATCCCCTGATATCCCTTGGCGCGCGGGGATATGTCGAGCGGCTGAACCTCGCCGGTCATCCGGACCGACTCTTCGGCAGCAATTCGGAAGGTGTCAATCAGCCGCGTGACTTCACCCTCGCTGTCTTTGATCGGCTTGCCCGCTTCGACGCATAGCGCATAAGCCAGTTCGTCGAAGCGTTCCTTAAACCGGGAGACACAATGCATGAGGACATTTTGGCGCTCGTAACTGGCCATTTGCGCCATCGGCTCAGCCGCCTTGACGGCTCCGGCAATTGCTGCATCAATTGTCTTGCTGTCGGCCAAAGCAACGCGGAAAGCAACTTCGCCGGTATATTTCTCGGTTACCGCAAGGTCGGTGTTCGATTGCACCGCCTTATTGTTCAGATATAACGGGTAGACGTCCTTCAACATGCTCATAATGCAGCGCTTAGCTCTTTTATTTGCACGTTGAGGATGCGATCATTCTCCGTATAATCGACTGGGCAGTCAATGAGATGCACGCCTGGTGTATCACAGCAGTGTTTCAGCAATTCGGTCAGATGCGCCGCACTCTCGACACGATGTCCCTTGGCACCATAGCTTTCTGCATATTTGACGAAATCAGGGTTGCCGTAGGTCAGTCCCCAATCGGCAAAGCCCATATTCGCCTGCTTCCAACGGATCATACCATAGCTGTCATCGCGCAGGATTAGGACGGTGATGTTGAGGCCCAGCCGGACAGCAGTTTCCATCTCCTGACTATTCATCATGAAGCCGCCATCGCCGCAAATCGCCATAACCTTACGATCGGGATAGACCATCGCTGACATCATAGCCGACGGTAGGCCCGCGCCCATCGTGGCGAGCGCATTGTCAAGCAGCACGGTATTGGGTCGGTAAGCGGTATAGCCGCGTGCAAACCAGATTTTATAGACGCCATTATCGAGGCAGATGATGCCATCGTCCGGCATAACATCGCGGACTTGCTGCACCAAATGTGGTGGAAAAATCGGAAAGCGAGGGTCGCCAGACAGGCTGGCGGTATGTTCAACCTCGGCCTTGCGATAATCTAGCATATGGTCGAAATTCCAGCTGCCGCTTGGAACTATGTCTTCTTTCATCTGCCAGATTGCATTGGCAATATCGCCAATAACTTCGATGCCTGGGAAATAGACAGGGTCAACCTCGGCGGTTTTACTCGAGATATGTATGACTTGAGCGCCGCCTGGTTTCATGAAAAAAGGCGGCTTTTCGATGACGTCATGGCCGACATTGACGATGCAATCCGACGCTTCAACCGCGCGGTGGACAAAATCACCCGCAGACAAGGCGGCGCAACCCAGAAATTTGGGATGACGCTCATCAATTACCCCCTTGCCCAATTGGGTGGTGAGAAACGGGATGCCGGTCTTCTCGATAAATTGCAGCAGCATCCTGCCGGTCATCGTCCGGTTGGCGCCAGCACCAATAACAAGCACAGGCGATTTGGCATTTTCTAAGGCCGTGACCGAGGCGCGCACCGCTTTAGGGTCGGCGCTGGGGCGACGCGATACGCTGCGTTTAATGGGCAGAGCATCGGTATGTTCGTCGGCAATATCTTCGGGCAGCTCGATATGGACCGCGCCGGGCTTTTCTTCCTCAGCTAAACGGAAAGCCTCACGCACGCGGCTCGGGATATTGTCAGAGGCGGCCACTTGATGGGTATATTTGGTAATCGGCCCCATCATGGCAACGACGTCCAAAATCTGAAAACGCCCTTGCTTTGATTTTTTGATAGGCTTTTGACCGGTAATCATCATCATTGGCATTCCGCCCAGCGTAGCATAAGCCCCGGCTGTTACGAGATTGGTTGCCCCCGGGCCAAGCGTTGCCAGACATACGCCGGTTTTGCCGGTATGTCGTCCGTAAGTCGCGGCCATAAAGCCAGCGCCTTGCTCGTGCCGCGTCAGGATAAGCTTAATTTTCTTGGAGCGAGATAGACTATCCAGAAAATCGAGATTCTCTTCTCCAGGAACACCAAAAACATATTCGACGCCTTCTTCTTCGAGGCAGGAGATGAACAAGTCAGAGGCTTTTTGGGTCATAAAGGCCTATTCTATTGATGGGCTAAAATGGACGAGGCTGTTATCGGATACCAACTCCAGATCTTCGATGTTACGATAAGATAAATTTATATTAACATCATATAAACAGCTGGCTGAATAGCAAATAAAAACAGCTGGCTGAATAGCAATAAAACGTCAACAAAGGTGAAGTCGCGTTACCCCGGTTTTATCAAGCCGGTTAAGCAACATCTCAAGTGAGATTGTTCCCCGCCTGCATCGTTAGGATTCGATAGCCAGCCTTTCAGGCAGCTATTCCGTCCGGCATGCTATGCCGCTTCATGTTCGGTGATTGCGCCGTACCCCAAGCTATGATGGAGCTCCGATGGCCTACCGTGTTGTAAATTTCAGACCAATCCACAAGATGCGCGGCGTCCCAAGGTCGATGGAACTGTCGACCTTGCGGGTAACGACAGCTTTGTTGAAAATATTCTCTACCCGGCCCGTCAAGGCGATCTGAGGCGTTATCGGAACTTGCGCAAAACCATCAAATGTCAACGCGGAGGGTAATATGTTGCTTTCCAAATCATCCTCAAACTGCGCGCTGATATAGCGGGCGGTTGCAGAGAACACTGCGCCTGCATTTGGCGTCCAAAGCAATGTTGCGTTTGCGGCATGACGCGGGCTTTGCGCTGGGGACAGGCCGTTAAGTGCCGACGCGCTGGCAGAAGCGCGCACTTTGCTATCGCTATAGGCGTAAGAGCCTGAAAGGGCGACTGTGCCCAAAACGGCTTCACCCGAAAGCTCAAGACCTTTGGCCACGACAGCATCGACATTGCCGCGTTGACGCAGATTGGGACCAATGGTGATATTGGCGATGGCGTCGTTCAGGCGGTTGTAAAATAGTGTCGCGCCAACGGAGATACCATTGGCCGGTCGCAGATCAATGCCCGCCTCAACACCGCGCAGCTGCTCTACCGCCAATGCGGCATTGGCGCGGGTGGCGACGGGGAACACCGTAAAGGGCCGGTAAAGTTCATTCAGCGTTGGCAAGCGAAAGCCGGTATACGCCGCCGCGCGCAAGGCAAAGGCATTACGCGCCGCAAAAAGCGCGCCAACCCGCGCGCTTGTCTCCCAGCTTGCCCGGTCGGCAAAATTGTCGTCGCGCACGACATTGCCATTTGCGCTGCGCTCGGCAAAAAAGCCGTTGCTTATTGTCCAGCGGTCGGCACGCAGGCCACCGGTCAACGTCAATGCACCGAGGTTCCAATCATTTTCGGCAAACACGCCAAAGGTCGCATTATGGCCGCCTGCGTTGCGGCGTGCGGTCACTAGCCCGGTGACTTGGCTATAGGCATCTTCAAACAATTCACCTTCGGCCAAGCGGACATCCGCGCCGATGCGAAATGAGTGGTTGCTGCCAACGGGCGGGCGGACTTCGATTTTGCCGCCAAGCCCTGTCGAGGGGGTATTGCGTTGGTCCAGCGTCTTGCGCAAGGACGTCGCGCTGATCACGATGTTGGTAAAATTGCGTGCCTGCACATAGGCCAATGCGTCGACTTGCCAGCGGCCTTGCGACACGATGCGGATGCTGGCGTCTTGCCCTTCGGAGCTGCTGTCCGCGCCGGCAAAGCGCAAGGTCCGATTGTCTTGGAATAGCAATCCGCGCAATTGCATCTCCACACCATCGGCCAAGGGGGCGACCGCGCGCAGACCAGTTGACCCGCTATCATAAGCGGCGCGCACATCGCCTGGCTGGCGCGTAGCGGCAGGTGCAGTGAAGAAGCCGTCACTGCGGTCCCAGCGACCCGAAAGGCTAACAAATCCTGCGCCAAGATCGGTCGTGAGGCCCGCCGACAATTCGCTGGCATTGTCGCTGCCGTAAAAGGCCGAAAGGGAGGTGTCGGGCAAGTCGTCACGCCCGGCGCTGTTTAGCTCAATCGTGCCAGCCACTGCGCCTGCGCCAAAGGCACCATTGCCGCCGCCGCGTGTTACGCGGACGGAGGACAGGCGTTCCGGCGCGATAGCGCTAAACGGGATATAGCCGAAGAACGGGTCGGCTTGCGGCACGCCGTCGAGCAATATCAGCGTTCGGCTGGACGCATTGCCGCCAAGCGCGCGCAACGTTGCGCCTTGGGCGGATGGATTGGCCGAACGGCTGTCGGAACGGCGGAACTGCTGAAAACCCGCAACATCGGCAAGGATGTTTTCGATTCGTCCCGATGCTTCACTGGTCAGGCGCGCGCGGTCGATTTCAACCGCGCCATAAGCGGGATCACTTTTGGTCTGATCCAAGCCATTACCTGTTACGACAATGATGGGTTCGGCAGCGTCTTGCGCATAAGCGGCAGGTGCACCAATGGCGATTGCCACGCATGAGGTTCGGGCAAAAAGGGTAAACATGTGCGTTCCTGATACATAAAGAAGACGGATATTAAGCGTTATCATGTCCATATATGCGCTGGCCGCTAATTTTGAACTGTAATAACCCATGGTTGCAATAATGTAGCGATACGCGCAAGGCACGCTGACGGAATCAGGAGAAGATATATGCGTCAAATCGATCATTTCATCAGCGGTGGTGCAGGCGCCAGCGCAACACGCTTTGGCGATATCATGGACCCCAATAATGGCGGCGTGCAA
>Ga0247843_1009617_pt1 | contig 10664 bp, 9 predicted proteins | sample LaCruzMarch2017__FD_192420 | JGI IMG/M metagenome (GOLD analysis project Ga0247843, IMG submission 192420) | Freshwater microbial communities from meromictic Lake La Cruz, Castile-La Mancha, Spain - LaCruzMarch2017_8m | ecosystem: Environmental > Aquatic > Freshwater > Lake | place: Spain...
TCAAGTTTTAAAACTCCACGCGGACAAACAGCAGAACAGATACCGCAACCTACACAACTTGAACGAACAATATTTTCGCCCTTTTGAGCATATGCCCGCACATCAATTCCCATTTCACAAGAATTGGAACAATTACCGCAAGAAATACATTGACCGCCATTGGTTGTAATTCTAAATCGTGATTTGAAACGTTGAAAAAATCCAATGTATGCAGCCAATGGGCAACCAAATCTGCACCACACTCTTGACCCTAACATTGGGTAAAAACCAACGCCAATTACTCCAGAAAATGCAGCTCCAATTAAAAACCCATAAGGTTGTCTGAGCCAGGTATAGGTACTCAATCCAAAAATGGTACTGGTATTGGTGAAATAGTTGTACAAAACTGCCCCCGTCATAATAAAAGCAAAAACCAATACACCATGGATCATAAAACGTTCGAACTTCCAAGCAGAAACTTTTTTTGAAGACAAATGTCGGAATGAATCACCAGCAGTTTCGGCCAAGCCACCACAGCCACATACAAAAGAACAGTACCAACGCTTGCCTACAAAATAGGTTATGATGGGCGTAACTACCAAAAACAACACAATGCCCCACACCAAATAAATCATGCCCATAGTGCCTCCATTTCTCATATTATCAACGTGCCAGCTGTCAAAAAAATAATAGTTTAATGGCCACATATTTTTAATGTCTTTAGCAAAATAGGCTTGCTCGCTATTTAACCCTTCTAATATTTCAGGAATGAAATAGGCTAAAAAGAATTGAGAAACCATAACAACTATGGTTCTGATAATTTGGTAACGATTGTGGCGGTATTTTAAAATGAACTTATAACCCAAGCCAACTATGCACAACGTATATAAGGTTCCGTAAACAAACCATTGGCTTGCTATTTTACCATTCAATAACATGCTTAAGGGGTCAAACAAGGCTACTAAACCAAAGTTAGCATTTCCATTTTCACCTAAACCCAATAGGGCAGGAAACCAATAAATAAGCACATAAAATCCTGTTAATATGATTCCAACGATATAACCAACAACTCCTCTTGAACTTAATGACCTAAACCAAACGCCATTGTTTTTTATACCGGGCAAATCGTTTAAATATTTTTGGCGTGCAAAAACAATTGTTCCAATTAATATGGAGCTCAAAGATATGCTGAGAAAAATGGTGTTGTTTAGTTTTACATTTAAGAAAGCCAGCAATAAGATCAACAAGCCTAAAAAAATTAAGCTTATAGATAATTTTTCAGCAATCTTTAAATTACCGTCATCTGGATTTGAAATGGATATGGATTCGTTTCTCATTTTATACTAATTATTTACTAAATTACTATTTGTGTAAGAATTCAAAATCACCTTCTCATATTTAGTATAAAACTCAGGATCAAAATTGGCTTCACTTAAATTATCAACTAAATATGCAATAGTACGTTCTTCGTTAAGCCATTTATCAACCACTGCGTGTCGCATACGAATTCCAAAAACGTTCAAACCAATAAATTTTTCTGTTTCCTTTTCAAAAACTAACCTTAAGCATATTTTTTCTGTTGGGTGCTCCCAATAAAATGAATCTAAATTTTCCGGCATTTTAGAAGGAACGTTACCATAAGTTTGATATTCAATATCAAAGAATTTTGCTGAATTAAACCAATGTCCCGGATTGTATGTTACCTTAGCGCACGTTACAATGGCATGGGCCAGCGTTTCTCCATGCATTCTGCCGGTGTACCATACCTGTTCTATTGGTCTTCTGCCAATTGGAGGTTTTATAAATTGGGCACAATCTCCTATAGCATATATATCCTTAATATTGGTTTCGAAGTATTCATCCACTAAAATTCCCCTATCCGTATTAATGTCAGAGTCCTTAATAAAATCTATGTTAGGGCTAACACCAACAGTTAATCCAACAAATTCGCAAGGAATGATATCGCCTTTAGAGGTAACAATTGCTTTTGCTTTGCCATTTTCATCCGAAATAATTTCTTTTAGTTCAGTTTCAAGCCTTAAGTCAACATGGTGTTCTTTCAGATGGCTTTCAATGAGCTTAGCTTCTTCACCTGGCAAAACAATTCCCCAAAAGCTTTTCTCTCTAACCAAAAATGTGACGCTAATTTTTCTCGATTTAAGCATTTCTACCATTTCAACGCCAATTAGACCGCCACCAACAACTACAGCATGTTTTACCTGCTTTGTGTTTTGTTCCATTAATTGCAGGTCTTGGTAGCTATACAACCCTTGCACTCCATTTAAATCTTGTCCTGGCCATCCAAATTTATTTGGCTTAGAGCCTAGTGCCAAGATTAATATATCATAGGTTACATATTCACCGTTAGAAAACCATAGTTGCTTTTGAGCAGAATCAATCCGAGTTACGAATCGATTTAATAAACTAATTCTATTTTTTTTCCAAAAACCGTCCTCATAAGGTTTGGTGTCTTCATACCGCATGTGACCCATATAAATATACATCAAAGCTGTTCGAGAAAAATGATGATCTGTTTCAGTAGATATTACTGTGATTGGCGCATTACTTCCCTTTCGAATATTACGGGCACAGGTAATACCCGCAACGCCATTACCAATAATGATAATGGTTTTTGAATTGTTGCAATTTTTAGTGAACCGATTCATTCTTCCAAGGTGATACGTTTTTACGCAAAGAATTATTCATTCAAATCCCAACTGTATTTTAAATAAGAAATAGTTGCTTTTGGATTAATTTTTATTACTACATACTTGTTTATAAAATCAATTAAAGTAGTTTTTTCTGCCTTAAAATCAGAAGCATACCATTCAAATAGCTGAGATAGTTGAAGGGTATTTGTACTAATTATATTTTTTACCTTATCATTCAGAAAAAGTTTACTTTGTTTTTCTAATTGCTTCTCCAATTTATCGGCAGTGTAGGCCTCATTTAATAAAATAGGGCAGGATTTTGCAGCACACACCAATACAAAATGAAAACGAGCATCGCCAAATGCTTTTCTTAATTTTTCATGTTCAATGGTGTTTAATGAATAGCTGTTATTTCCAATCTTAATAAATTTAATATCCCAGGGAGTTGTTTTGGCAGCGATTTTCATTTTAGCTACTACATCATTGATGCTTTTTACAGGATAATTATCAATAATAAGTTTAACTGTAAAAGCATTGTATGCATTAATCCAAAAGGCCTTTTGTTCATTTGCAGTCCATGTCTTTTCATTCGGATTGTGCGCAGAGAGTAGTTTTAAGTAGGTATTTAACTTAACTGAATCGGTTATAAGTCCTTTATAATTCACTTTTCCGGTGGTTGACACATTCTTTTTCAAAAGCGAATTCCATAAATCGTGAGAAGGTGCTTTAGATTGTGCGAATGAGTTTAGTCCTAATACGATTAGCAGTGTGGTTAATATTTTCCTCATTGTAATGATTTATTTTACAAGTCTACTTGTTTGTTAAATAGAAAAATGTCTTATTCACGACACATTCAGCTTTCCAATCAATTCTATAAATAATTCAGATAAGATTTTATCGGCCTTTCCAGCCAATTCAATTATCTCTTCAATATTGATTGGCTTGAGATTTAATGGGTCACATTCATCAGTAATTACCGAAATGGCAAAACACGTAAGCTTCATATGATTAGCTACAATTACTTCTGGAACGGTTGACATACCAACCATATCGGCACCAATAATTTTCAAAAATTTGTACTCTGCCCTAGTTTCCAAATTTGGCCCTGTAACCGATACGTATACACCTTCATGATACTTTACTCCCTGATTTTCACAGGCCTTCTTATAAATACTTCTGATAGTTGAACAATAAGGCTCACTCATATCCGGAAACCTGTTTCCCAATTCATCTGAATTTTCCCCAATTAACGGATTACCCGGAAGCAAATTGATATGGTCTTCGATAGCCACTAAATCACCTTTTTTATAATTTAAATTTATTCCTCCAGCCGCATTAGATAATAGCAAATGTTTAATCCCTAAAAATTTAAATACTCTAATAGGGAAAGTTATCTCACGAAATGAATACCCCTCATAGTAATGGAAACGTCCTTGCATAACCATCACTTTTTTGTTGTTTAGCCATCCATAAATTAATTTCCCCTTATGAAACTCAACTGTTGATACCGGAAAATTTGGTATTGAAGCATAATCAATGGATTTGATGATGTCAATATGATTTACCAGATCCCCTAATCCGGTTCCAAGAACAACCCCAACTTCTGGAGATGTAATTCCTTCAGACTTCAAAAAATCTACGGTTTCTTTTATTTTAATTAATATAGCTATAAATATGACTTATTACCACTTAACGCAACTTCTTTTTTTAGCTTACCATAACTTTTGTAATTTTCAAACCCCTCAGATTGATAATACAATTTGCTCATTACAAAAAAGGAATTCGCTTGAAAAGTATCCTTTAATAAAAGCAGCAAATTCTTTTATAAAACCTTACAAAATATCCTTCAGAGGGACCAATAGCATGGCTTTTTTCAGCAACTTTAACAATTCGTGTTGTATTGAATGCTTCTACTATAATTATTTCTTCAATATTTTCAGGCTTGGAATTTGACAATACAAAATCAGTGATTTCACCAACATACTCGGCCTGGTTCCTGGAGGGTATTACTATCCTGATTTTCATTGATTTAATATATTTGGATAATTTATTAAATCCTCTTCTTTATCAACATCAGATAGTATAGGCAAAAGTTTAAAGGTGAGTTTTAAGTTAGAAAGGTCCTTTAAAGTATCTGATAAAACATTTTCATTACTCCAGGTTTTGTTTTCAAAGAACTGTTTATAGTGTTTTTGCATACCAAATAGATAATATCCGCCATCTTTTGCTGGTCCCAAAACAATTTCGGTTTCCTCTAATATTTTAAAGGCATCGGTTATTATATCTTCATTTAAATCAAAACAATCGCTTCCAATTATAACAACACTTATGTAACCCATGTTAAAGGTCTCTGCAAAAGCGTTTGACATTTTATCCCCTAAATTATCTCCCTTTTGTAAGAATTTTTGAAAATCCGATTTTTTCCAGATATCATCTTCATCAATATAATCTGAGTAAAAAACAGCCTTGTCAACCTGAACTTGATTCGCAATTTTATGGGTATGCTCCAGCAGATTTTTATATACTTTCAAAGCTTTTTCATCACCTATTGTGTAGGCAAGCCTTGTTTTAACTTTACCGAGTATAGGATTTTTAACAAAAACCATCAATATGTTTTTCACACTCTTACTTCCTTATTTACTTACAATTATCTTTTTTCTATAATTATTTCCATTATTTAATACTTCAACAAAATAAATTCCGCTTTCAAAATTTTGTACATTAATTATTTCACTTTCTGAAATACTATTTTTTGTTAAAATTAATTTGCCAGCGACATCATAAATATTTAAAACACTGCTTTGTATAATATTCTCTATAATAATGGTAGCGCTTCCTAAAGTAGGATTAGGAAATATATTTATAGGCTTTACATCCAAATTATTGTTATCGATTCCTGTGCTTATACAATTTCCCGATTGCATTCCTAGCAATCCGCCACCCCAAACATGATTAAATTGTTTGCAGTGTATTACTACATGATTAAATAAGTTAAGATCTACCGTATCGGATATCAAATAAGTTTGGGCTCCGCTATTACTTATTAGAGGAGCCACTTCAAAATGCGTATTGCCTGCAGCTGTTGGTGCATCTCCTAACTTTGTTAAATAAACAAATAAAGCAGGGCCTTCACTTGTGTTAAAATTACTACTGAAAGTTAGTTTTAGGCTATCACTAGGCAAACGTTCTAGTTTTGCAGTTCCCGTTATTGTATATCCACCTGCATATTGGGTAAAACTTGAAACTACTCGATTACAATTTTGAGAAAAAGCATTTACAAATAAACAAGCTGTTAAGCTTAGTGTGAAAATTAATTTTGTTTTCATTTATTTATTAGAATTAGTAAAATTATATTACGGACCCCCCGCAACTTGAGCCTGCACCAGCGGTGCAGCCATAGCAATGCTGATTTACTTTTATGTTTCTTTTATTTATTGAGTCAATGTCAAAATTAGATAAATGCTGAAATTTATTTTCTGTATCAATTTTCAAATCAAGCATTTGATTAAAATCGCAATCGTAAATAAATCCATCCCAGCTTACAGAAAGGGTATTCCTGCACATTACATTTTCGGCAGCGATTGGATTATATGCGTTTACTAGTTTTTCCATGTAGTCGTCATAATTTTCGCTGCGCACCAAGTACTCTAAAAACCTGCTGATTGGCAAATTGGTAATGGCATAAAGACTATTGAATCTTATGTCGTAGAGGCTTTTTAATTTTTCTTTAAATTCGGTTTCAAGCGCCATTTGATCGGCAGGAAGAAATGCTCCAGAGGGATTATAGACTAGGTTTAGTTTTAAATCCGTTCCTTCTAAACCATAACCAACCCCATTCAACATTTTTAACGCTTGTATAGATTTTTCAAATACACCATCTCCCCTTTGTGAATCAGTTTTTGATGCAGTGAAATAAGGAAGTGAGGAAACCACTTCAATTTTATGCTTTTTAAAAAATGTGGGTAAATCATAGTATTTTTTATTAGCCACTATAATGGTGAGATTGCAGCGAACAATAATGTTTCTATTCAATTTTGTAAGTTCCTCAACAAACCATCTAAAATTGGGGTTCATTTCAGGAGCTCCACCGGTTAAATCAACAGTATGCGCCCCAGATTTAACAATAGTATCCAAACACAACTGCATGGTATCTCTTGTCATTATTTCCTTTCTATCAGGACCTGCATCCACGTGGCAGTGTTTGCAAACTTGATTACACAACTTACCAACATTAATTTGAAATATCTCTAATTTGTTGGTAGTTAAAGGAAAAAGGCTTTGTTGTTTCAGCTTATCTGAAAACAAAGTCAATGCTGAACTCTCTAAAAATTTAATCTGATTTTCAGGAGTTGATAAATTATGCTTTTGTGCCAGTAACGATTTTGTACTCATTACATGGATAGTTCTTTATATTTATTCATCATTTGAACCCCATGCACCAATACAGCACCGCTTTTTATAGCAGCAGCAACATGAACAGCCTCCATAAGCTGCTTTTCATCGCATCCTTTTTCCATAGTGTCTAGCGTGTAAGCATCAATGCAATAAGGGCATTGAACAGCATGTGAGACAGCTAGCGCAATTAGCGATTTTTCTCTTGCCGTTAAAGCCCCTTCTTTAAAAACTTCACCATAATAATCGAAGAATTTTTTTCCTAGGGTTGGTTCAAACTCAGAAATATTGCCGAATTTTTTAAGATCTTCAGGGTTGTAATATGTTTTCATTCTAATTCAATTTAAGACAAAGTTAAATCAGTTACGATTATAAAATTGTCTTGAATGCGACACTTCGTATTTATCGCTATAATTTATTCTATAGGATTTTTAAGACTTTAGTATAACAACAATTCTAATGTCCCTCCGCTATTCCCATCATTGCTTTCAACTAGCAAGTGATTAGCTAACCGGCCTCCGGCCAAATAAAGGATTGCAGACACTTATTCATTTAAGGAAATTTGTAACTTTGCTTGTGAGTGAACTTAGGAAAACAACTCCCGAAGATATTTATTTCATTACCCTTTCAGTAATGTTATGAAGGTATTAAGGCATTGGGTAAAGTTTAATTTGCCGGTGGCAGACAGTTGGTCGAGCAGGCAAGGGGAATTTCACCCCAAGCCTCTCACAGAACATTACGTGAGGCTCTCACCTCATACGGCTCTTGTTATGCAATCATACATCAACGCCATCGCTCACGTCACGCGAGAGAAAAAGGTATCGGCCTCTGGCCTTTTCAAGTTACATCAATTTTATTCGCCAGAGGCGGTTTGATTAATCACACGCGAGACGCGTGCGATGGCATGAGGCCGTTAGCGAGATGATTCCCATAGCCCACGGTTTTAACCGTGGGTAGATAGTTGAAGTTTCAACCAATGGTTTTAACCATTTCCCACCGATTAAAGATATCGGCCTCTGGCCAATCCAAGTTACGTTAACTTTATTAGCCAGAGGCGGTTTGTTTAATCACACACGTGACACGTGCGATAGCGTGATTCCCATAGCCCACGGTTTTAACCGTGGGTCATTTTTTGGGCATTCCCATTCGGGTCGGGTTTTTCGCTATTTCAAGATTCCTTGAAAAGAATAAGCTAAACCATAAAAAGGAACCTATACATTATTGTCCTTATAAAGGATATTCTTAATAGAATAATCAATTGCGGTCATAGATTTTCTTTTATGGATGATATTTCCATTCCTTAATTCGATTGTTGAATTCCTAAGACCGAGAATACTATTCCTCTGTCCGAGAATACTATTCCTCTGTCCGAGAATACTATTCCTAAGACCGAGAATACTATTCCGAAGCTTGATTTTATCATTCCGGCTTACGATATTTTATTTTCGTAGAATGAATAATTGTAATGTGCATTCTCCCTCAAATCCAGGCGATAATCCCTGTGTTTTCTGTCCACAAAGCAAAAAATAACAGGAATGTTTGTTCGCCATGGCAAATATGTAGGAACAACGTTTTTAGATTCCTTTAGATTATTAATTAAAGAGTGTTTCTATCATCAAAGGCAAAATCATCCACCTGCCATTATCCCCCATTTATAAATTACTTTTACCCACTGTTTGATGTCGAATCCCAAATTCTGAAAAAAATAAGATGTTGTATTTAACAGGTATCATCATTTGCTTTTTTCTCTGTGTATTACTGCTCAGCAAAAAGGATAAAAAAGAACCCGATAAAATACTGGTTATCTGGTTATTTCTTATTGGTGTGCACATGCTTTTATTCTATATCCATGTAAGCGGTAAGTATGTGGAATTCCCCTATTTGGTTGGATTTGGAATCCCATTGCCTTTCGTTCACCCCCCTTTTTTGTATTTATATACGGCGTCTATCACCAATCAGGCTACCAAAAAAAGGTATTGGTTTCTTCACTTCCTGCCCATTCTTTTTACCTACTTCTTTTTCCTACCCTTTCTTACGTCGTCCTTTGCCAACAAAATAGTGGTGTACCAAAACGGGGGCCTGGGGTATGAAAAGCCCATGGAGATGGTGAATATTGGCATTATTATTTCCGGTATCGTTTACATAATTCTGTCGCTGGTATTGTTAAAAAAGCATAGGAAGGCCATTGAAGGACAATTCTCGAACATTGAAAAAATCAACTTGTCGTGGCTCCGCTATTTAACCTTTGGCATTGGTATTATCTGGTTGCTTATAATAACAGATAGAACTGATGAATACATATATACAGCCGTTGTGTTCTTCATCCTTTTTATCGGATTTTTTGGTATAAAACAGGTTGGTATCTTTACCCAGGCTCATCAAAACAATTTGCAGCCTAACCTCGACATTAATTTGGAAAATACCCATGAGGCCATTAACGAATTGGCTGAAGACCCAAAACCTTTAGAGGAAATTAATCATGAAAAAATAAAATATAGCAAATCAGGTTTATTGGAAGAGGCAGCTCAGGATATTCATAAGAAACTTATAGATATTATGCAAAAAGAAAAGGTTTTCAAAAACCCGGAGTTAACGCTATCCGATCTTTCCCAGAAATTAGGGGTGAATGCGAATACCCTTTCGCAGGTCGTTAACTCACTGGAAGAGAAGAATTTTTACGATTATATCAATGGGCAACGCATAGAGGAGTTTAAGAGAATTGTCTCCCTGCCCGAAAATCAAAAATTTACCATTCTTGCCTTGGCTTACGAATGTGGTTTCAATTCTAAATCTGCTTTCAACCGGAATTTCAAAAATGAAACCGGGCTTTCGCCCACAGAATATCTGAAAGAAACGAACATTCTTTTGGGGTAAAAAAAGAGGTGCCACCTTACCTATTGGGGCGAATCTCCTTTTAATTCAATTCTTCTTTGCACCACACTTAAACACGTAAAGAAATGAATTTTAAAGCCTTAATTATAGTCATGGCCATTATCTCTGCTCTGGGGTTCCCGGGATGCAAGGAAGAACTGAACATTAACGACCCCGGCAATTTGGTTCCCAAAACCGTAGACCAGGATCCTTCGCAACCTTCTATTTATGTAAACGGATGTTATTTTCATGCCGAAGCCTTCGGACCCCCCGACAGTCCTTTGGTGATTGTATTGCATGGCGGGCCGGGAAGCGATTATTCTTATTTGCTTAATTGCAAAGAATTTTCAACCCAAGGGTATCGGGTTGTCTTCTATGATCAGCGCGGAACGGGTTTATCGCAACGATTCCCATATTCTATCTACACCATGCAAATTGCCTATGACGATTTGAGCGCTGTTATTGCCCATTACCGCCAATCGCCCAAACAAAAGGTGTTTTTATTGGGCCATTCCTGGGGGGCCATGCTGGCCACAGCATATATTAATCAATATCCGTCGGTTATTGACGGGGCTATACTAGGTGAGCCCGGTGGTTTCATCTGGCAGGATGTGGAGGATTATATATCCCGGTCGCGCAAACTAAACTTTTTTGGTGAAGCGTTGAATGATGCCGTGTATATGGAACAATTCATTTCGGGCAAACACGATGAGCATGAGATTTTGGATTACAAACAAATGTTGTGGTCGGCCGCCGAAGAATCCAGTTCTA
>Ga0247843_1009624_pt1 | contig 10656 bp, 14 predicted proteins | sample LaCruzMarch2017__FD_192420 | JGI IMG/M metagenome (GOLD analysis project Ga0247843, IMG submission 192420) | Freshwater microbial communities from meromictic Lake La Cruz, Castile-La Mancha, Spain - LaCruzMarch2017_8m | ecosystem: Environmental > Aquatic > Freshwater > Lake | place: Spain...
AATTGATAAAAATTATATCTGGTTTATTTTTAGTATATTTTAAATATGAACAATGAAAATAATGAACCAGAAAATAATATTTCTTCTACAGAAATATGTAATATTCTTTGTATTATTCACCCTCGTAAAATAAATAATTGGTTGCCTGTAACTATTCTGAGAGGTGCAGTTATTAACAAAAGTAATCGTGATTGGGATACATTTATATGGATGCCAATTATTCAGAATATTTATGCTGTGTCTTTTGATAAAAATGAAAATATAATTAGTAATCATATTGAATACATTGGACATACCAGTGAATCATTTAATAGAGAAGCACGTGCATATAATAAAGGTAATGCAACGCTTAATGAAATTTCTAAAATGGAAGGAAATTATTGTATTCTTACAATACCGATTACTTATTTGCTAGGTCTTTCTAATTTTTAATTTTAAATTTATAAAAAAAATTGATTTATTTTATATCATATTTATTTTTACTATGATATATAATTTAAAGCGGTATAGTTTTATACTCGGATTGTATTTTTGTGGATATTATGGTTTAAGATATCTAAATAAATTTAAATTATTTAGAAAATTTTCAACAATTGAAATATGTTTTATTAGAATGTTTTTTATATTATATTTCATAAATTATTTTGAACAAATAAATAATAAAAAATTTGATGTGCAATCTTTACAATTGCTTTTTATCAGACTAATTGATTAAGTAATTATATTATTAAAAAAATATTTTATTAAATATGAATTCATTAAAATATTTTTTTAATAATATATTTATAAATAATATAAATAATTTTAGAATATTCTCATTCTCACATATAATAGAACAACGTTATCTTAACAATTATTTAAAAACATATCAAACATATTATGGTCAACATTTTGGAAATGTTGCATGTATTATATTTGATAAAAATACTGGACAAATTTTTGATTTATATGTAGACAGAAAATATCGTAATAAAAAAATGGCTACACAATTAATAGAAAAAATCAAACCAGTTATTAAACCAAATTCTGATAAATTATTTTGGAATTTGGATACGACTAGTAATAGTATTTCCATAAATGAAATAGATAATATGTGTAAAAAAAATAAACATAATTTAAATATTCAAAAAAAAATATATAATAACCATATTCAATATGAAATAAATATTTAAAAATATTTTTGAAAAAAGTTGTATCAAAAAACAAAACTGAAACCGAAAAAGTTGTTTCTTTACATTTTTATATAAAAAAATTGATTTATTTTTCATCAGACTTATTTATTGATATTATTCTAATATGAATCAAATTAGACAAGTTTTAAAAAATAATTTTATAGTAAAAAGTAGTTTATTTTCTGCTTTAAGTGGTGGTATAATATATTCAATATATTCTACTAATAACCAAATTGATGAATTAAATTCTAATACTACATTAAATTTAAACGATTTTGAATGTAAATCTGAAGAAATACTCTATTCTAATTTAATTAGAAAAGAGTATACATATTTTGATAAAAATACTGATGAACGTGTATGTTATATTCAATTTGAAATCGAACCAAACGCAGGTAAAATTTGTTGGTTAGGTGTTCGTCCAAAATATCAACGTAAAACTTTATGTAAACAAATGTTAAATAAAGCAAAAGAAGAAGTTAAAGATAAAACTGATAAAATATTTGGTATATCTGGATCTAATGAAATCGCTGCATGGTTTGAAAATAATAAAGATGATCCAAATATAAAAAAAACAGAACGTGGTAAAGGATGGCCTTTGTATGAAATAAATATTTAAAAATATTTTATAAAACAACTTTTTGGAAAAAGTTGTGACAAAAACCAACTTTTTGGAAAAAAGTTGTGACAAAAACCAACTTTTTGGAAAAAAGTTGTGACAAAAAACGAAAACCAACTTTTTGGAAAAAAGTTGGAACAAAAATTTTATAAAAACGTTTTTAGAAAAAAAAATTGATTGATTTTTTATCAGACTTTTTAAAATTTGATTACTAAATATGAATACATTTAGAGGATTTTTAATAAGACGTAATATATTTACATTTAATTATTTTTCTACACAAATATCACAATCTATTTTAAATTTAGATAATTATATATGTTCAAAATATTATATTAATAATAAATTAACAAGTTATACTTATTATGAAAAAAATAAAAAAATAGGATATATTCAATTTAATTCAATAAATGGAGAAATTAATGATTTTAATTTATACATATATCCAGAATATCGTCATAAAACGCTTGATAAACAATTATTAATTAAAGCAAACGAAGTAATGAAACAAGAATATAAAATTGATAAAAAAAAAGATAAAATTGATAAAAACATGCATTTGTGCAATCCATACGGTTTAGTGCGATTAGAAAATGTATGCTAACTTATGTAAAAGAAATTTATAAAATTGAAGATAAAATAAATTTTATTTATTTTAAATGTATAAAGTTATGATATTATATCTTGTATTTTTTTTTTTAAATTATTTATTTTATTAAGTAAATAATTATTATTATTTTTTAAATCTTCATAATCAAAACCAATCATATCTATTCGATTTTCTAAATAGATATTTCGGTTAATTAGTTCACATGATTCTTTGATTTTTGTGTTTAGTTTTTTTTTCAATTTTTCAATTATTATGCTTTTTTTGGTAATTTTCTTTGATAATATACCTGCCGTAACAAATTTATATATTGGAAATAAAATATATTTATCCATATCATCAAATTCATCATATTCATCATATTTGGCGGAATTCCATGTAATTTGTTTAGGAAATATAAAATTTATTCCACGATTTTTATATTTCATCATACGAGTTAATCCATCTCTTAAACTGGATAAATTATCAAAAGTTTTGGGAAAATGTGTTTTTTTATTAGAAATATCTTCTAAAACGCTGGGAAATGTAATAAATCCACTAGTTGTAAAAGCACTTTTAGTAATGTTAAAATCAACATTTTGTAAAAATGCTTCTATATTTTTTACATCGGCATAAACTATTTGTAAATAATATTTATTTTCTGGATTAGATGTATAAACGTTAAAAATATTTTTAATATTTTTTAAATTATCATAATTTTTAAAATTATCATATTCTTCTATTAGAAAATCTTTATTATTCTTAAAATAAGATTTAAGATATTCAAAATTATTTGATGTTGTAACACAAAAATCTATATCGTTTATATTTCGTATTTCTTCACCATGTTTACTCAAAAGAGCATTTAAAACAGTTGAACCGAAAAATCCAGATGACTTTGGTTCAAACATTTGCATGATTTTAAATATTTCTTCAAATGAAAAATGCATATTATTAATATTTTTTTTTAAATTTGAAACAAGAACATCATCGTTTAAAACATAACTTTTTTCATATATTGACATAATTTATAATTAACTATTTAAATTACTAGGGTTTATATATTTCAATTTTTTTTTTTATTAAGAAATAGAAACTATTTCTTGAATATTTGAAATTTTATTTTTGCATTTTTTATATTTTTCTTCAAACATTCTACATTTTATTTTAATATTTTTAATTCGATTTTCGCAATTAATAATTTTATTTTCAAATGTAGTAATTTCTTTTTGATAATCATCTATTATTATTTGCTTTAATTTAATTTGTTTATTAAGATTTTTAATTATTTTATCATAATCTTTTTCATAATTTTTTTCATCATCTTGTTTTTTATTAAAATTATGTTCTCGATTACATTTAATAATATTTAAAAAATTATTACTATTTAATTTTTTAATCTTATTATTCATCTTATTATTCATATTTTTATGCATATTTATAAATAATATATTTAATTCTTAAGGAAAATAATTTTCAATTTTTTTTTTTATTATGCAATTGCTTCTTTAAGTTTGTCTTTGAAAATTGTAATATTATTTTCAAGTTCTTGAAGTTTATTTTCAAGTTTCTTAATTAAATCTTTATCAGTTTTATTACGGTCGTTTAATTCATTTGTTATATTTTTAATAGTTATTTTATGTGATTCTGCTACATGATGAAGATAAACTGCATCTAATCTATAATCATAATTACCTCTATTTATTTTATTTAAATAATATATAGCTGCATTACGTTGTTCAATAAGTTCTTCATTTGTATACTTTGAATAATTATTTACCATGATATTTAAATAATATTAAAATAATGTTAAAATAAATCTGGGTAAAAATAATTCATTTTTTTTAACATAAAGACATGATATATTTAAATAAATAAATGTGTGGTATATTTTTTTATAAAGGTAAACAATACAATAAAAATCAGTTATTAAAATTTTTATTGGAAAATAAACATAGAGGACCAGATAATACTAAATATAAAATAATTAATGATATATTTTTAGGATTTAATAGATTAAGTGTAAATGGATTGGATGAAATTAGTAATCAACCATTTTACATGAAAGGTTGTTATTTAATATGTAATGGTGAAATATATAATTATAAAAAATTAATTAAAAAATATGAATTAGAAATGGAATATGTATCTCATAGTGATTGTGAAATAATTATTCATTTATATAAAAAAATTGGATTCGATAAAATGATTAGAGAATTAGATGGAGAATTTGCATTTGTATTATATGATGAAATAACTGATTATATTTATATTTCAAGAGACCCATTAGGAATACGTTCATTATATTATTGTATAGAAGATAATCAAATTGCAGTTGCAAGTGAAATGAAAAGTTTGGTTAAATTTAAAAATGTAACTCAATTTCCATCAGGATATTATTGGATGAAAGATATTGGATTAATTGAATATTATAAATTTGAATATAAAATAAATCACAATATAACCGAAAAACAAGTTTTAAAAAGCATTCATGATTTATTAATTGAAGGTGTTGAAAAACGTTTAATGTCTGAAAGAAAAATTGCATGTCTATTATCTGGTGGATTAGATAGCACATTAGTAACTGCAATTGTTTGTAATAAAATTGGTGCAAAAAATTTAAATACATATTCAATCGGATTAGAGGGTTCCGTTGATTTAGAATATGCAAAAAAAGCTGCTGAATATTTAGGAACAAATCATACAAATATTGTCTTATCTGAAGAAGATTTTTTATATGCGATTGAACCAACAATTAAACAAATAGAAAGTTGGGATACAACATCAGTAAGAGCATCTGTTGGTAATTATTTAGTTAGTTTATATATTAAAAATAATAGTGATGATACAATATTATTTTGTGGGGATGTTTCAGATGAAATATTTGCATCATATCGTGGATTTATGTCTGCTGATACAGATGAAAATTTGTTAAAAGAGAATACAATAATGTTAAAAAATATTAGATATTTTGATGTATTAAGAAGTGATAAAAGTATAAGTGGTGCTGGATTAGAAGCTCGTGTGCCTTATGGTGATATAAAATTAGTAGATTTTGTTATGTCTCTTCCTGCACAATATAAAAAATTTGATAATAATCATATAGAGAAATATTATTTAAGAAAAGCATTTCATGGATATTTACCAGATTTTTTATTATGGAGACGTAAAGAAGCTTTTAGTGATGGTGTAAGTTCATTAAAAAGAAGTTGGTTTCAAATTATAAAAGAGCATGTAGATAAAAAAATAACAGATAATGAATATAATATTAAATTATTAAAATATATTAGTGATGAAAAACGAACACCATATGATAAAGAATCTCTATATTATAGAGAAATTTTTGATAAATATTATAAAAATAAAGACAATACAATACCGTATTATTGGAGACATCCATTTAGCACTATATTAGATCCATCTGCTAGATTATTAAATACATATTAATTGTTTTTAAATAACATGAAAAAAAGCTTCTTTACAAATAGTTGTATCACGTAAATACACATTATTTTCTAATTTAACACCACAAAGAATAATCGTCAAATTATCCTTTTTGTTTGCTTTAATTATTTCTGGATAATATTCTTTAATATATTCTTTAATATCATTAACAGTATCATCTTTAGAAATAATTGGAAAAGTCACTGGGCAACCAGTTATTGATTTTCCATGTATGTAAGTTGTTTTTTGTTTTGTTAAAATATGAAAACATCTTTCTGAACAAATAGTTGTATCACGCAAGTATACATTATCTTTTAATTCAAAACCACAAAGAACAATTCTCAAATTATCCTTTCGTGTCTGCAAACATTCAGAAATATACTTTTTAAGATCATTAACAGTAAATTCATTAGAATTAATTGGACACATAAATGTTTGTCCGTATAATGTTTTTCCACATATGTAAGTTGTATCACTCATATTAAAATATATGGTTAAAATAAATTAAATAAAAATAGTGTCAATTTTTTTATTCTAAAAATATAATAAAAAAAATTGACAAAAAAATAAATCAGACTTTTTAAAGATATATATATTAAATATGAGTGAAAACACTACTATTTTATCAACAAGTTCAAGTTCTTCTCATATGAATAACTCGAATTCAAATGTAAACAATGAAGATTATTCAATTGAAGATGATCAACTTGAAGATTATCCGGCACTTATTGTTACTCCTGATATTACAACTCGATATGGAATTGAAATGTACCTCAAGAATCTTCTTGGATATTGTGCATATGGTGATGGTTCACCAACAAATTCTAGATTCGAAAATATTCGTATTGAAGCGGAGAATCATGGATTACCTAATGTTACTACGTTTGTTGACACAGAATATCACGATAAGGAAGCAGTCTGCATCGCGTGTACTGTCAATCATCCGAAGTTTGGAAACATCCGTGTAAACTGTGTTTCTTGGGGATAATTATTTTTATAAAAAATAGAATATTCTTTAACATTTTTTAAAAGTTATTTTTGACATAACTTTTTTCTAAAAAGTTATTATAATAAAAAAAATCAAGAAACTTAAGGATTCATATTTTAGGAAGCAATCAGATCATAAAGGAATGAGTGCTACTAGTATCTATAATTTATATTAAATTTTATAAAATATCTTTTAATTCTTTTAAACAATTTTTAGAATAACTTTATTGACAAATATTTTTTAATTCTTTCAAGTATTTTTTGACATAACTTTTTTTTAAAAAGTTATTTTTGACATAACTTTTTTTTAAAAAGTTATTCTAAAAAGTTATTCTAAAAAGTTATTTTGAAAAAAATAATATTAGTTTATTGTATAATGAATGTTAATATAAAAAATTATGCATGTTATGCAAAAAATTCAAGAATTAATACAAATTGTCCAAATTTTTGTTATAATAAACAAAAATGTAAAAGTATAAAATGTAAACCAACTTGTAAATGTATATCATTAGAAAATAATAGAATATTACAAAGATGTAAATCACAAAAACAACTTGGATTGTTATCAAATAGTTTAGGAACACAATATATTAGAGATGGTAAATGTCAAAATAATTATAATACTTATATTTATACAAAACCAAAATATAATAAAATTGATATGAATTTTTATAATCAAATTTATAGAAAAGTATATAATAGTATTGCATCAACATATATAGGAAATCGATTTGGTAAAGTTAAAGCAACATCTACACAAATGAAACATTTAATATATTATGCAAATCAATATACAGTTATGTGGTTAAGAAAATTTGCCTCATCTCAAGGAACAACTGTTGATGGATGGCCTGCTACATCTTTAAATGGAGATAATAATAATCATTTTTCTGATATACAAGATGGATATGCAACAAATTGTTGTATAGGTAAAAATCGTGCGGAAATATCATTTATTAAAAAAGCAATAACAGATGGACAGACATTTTGTAGATTAACAAATAATTATAAATGTAGTTCTGCATATTGTGCTAAATTAAAACAATTGGTAAACAAATAACTTTTTAGAAAAAAGTTAGGTCAAAATAACTTTTTAGAAAAAAGTTAGGTCAAAAATCATCCCCAAATTAAAAGATATTTGTAAAAAATCATCCACACCATTAAAAGATATTTGTAAAAAATCATCAACACCATTAAAAGATATTTGTCAAAAAATTATATGCAAAATTATATGCAAAATCATACACAAAATTATACACAAAATTAAAAGATATTTTGTAAAATATATTTAGAAAAAAGATTTTATAAAATATAAAAAATTATATTTTATAAATATATTTTATAAAATATAATGAATAAAATTAATAAAATAACTTTAATTGGATGTTATAAAGGAAATAGAGTAAAATCTGGTACATTATTTACAAGTTTATCTAAATTAAATAATGGAAATAATAAAACTATTTTAAATGAAGAACAAATAGAAGGTATAAAAAGATTATATGAAAAAAGGGGAATAAAATATGAACATAATTCATCAATGGGTGGAACATTTGGTATGTATTTTAGTGTAATTATTAAATATAATGGTGAAAATATGTATATGAATAATATTAGTATGTTTATTGATAAATGTTGTTATTATTTTAATGCGAAAAAATTATTGATAAAAATTGTGAATGAAATAATTAATGAAGGAATTTCTATTAAAAATATGATTTATTTTAACAATGGATATAAATTTGGAAGAATTACGTCAAATACAATTATATTTGATTCTAAATGTGAAAATGAAGAACAAATTACAAATGATATTAATATATTTTTACAAAATATATATAATATATGTAAATTGCATTTTAATGAAAATGAATTGATTATTAAATGGTTGATTCCAAAAACATATGAATATGGTTTTATCAAAAAAACATATAAATCTAAAAATAATCCATGTAAATATAATCAACAAAATATAATGTCAAATGAAAATTTTGAAAAGCAATTTGGTTCAAGACAGTTAAATGCATTAAAAAATAAATATATTGGTACATCTAATATAAAATTATTTATTAATAATATTCAAGAAATATATAAAAATTTAATAAATGAAGAACAAATTGAAAAAATTGAACAATTAAAAAATATGATAGAAACTGTTTGTAAAAAAAGTGATATTTTATTTAATAATATTATAAAATATAATAATAAATATAAACAAATCTATAGAAAATGTGAAATCTATACAATGAACATTATAAAAAAAATTAAAAAAATATTGAAGAATTATAATAATACAATAAAAAATGAAATATTAGATTCTTTTGAATTAGATGAAAATTTTGAAGATACTTTATATGAATTATTTTTACATAAATGTCAAGTAAAAATGATTCAACCACTTATTTTAGAAATAACTTATTATGAAATTTTAGAAAATCAAGAAAAATATATAGAATTAGATAAACAAATTTTAGAAGAATTAGATAAACAATATAATGAAACTATTAAAAACATAGATAATAATGAATTAGTAAAAAAAATATTAAATAATTCTTAATATTATTGTAATGTAAAATCCTTAATTATATCAGCACTAGCATTCAAATTTGATAATTTTGTTATAACACCATCTACAACTCCGTCATGATAATTTGATTTATATATAACTTTATATGTATTTGTTGGATTTTTAAGTGTATAAATAATATCATAACATTTATTTTCATTTATGCTATTATTGCTATTATTGCTATTATTGCTATTATTGCTATTATTACTATTATTACTATTATTAGTATTATTAGTATTATTTATATTAGTATTATTTATATCTTTAATAAAAACATGATCTAATATTAGTTGAAGTATATAGTCATCAAATGGTATTTCAAGAGAATTAATTTCTTTACCATTATTAAATATTAATTTTTCAATTTTATTTTCATTTAACTCAAATATTAAATTATTATAATCAAATAATTGAAATATTGAATTATCTAAATTATCAATAAAACTACATAATTTTTTTCTATTATTTGATAATAAATTCATATGTGTATCTAACACAAAGTTCATATTTTGATAATTAGTATTTTTAGCAATATTTATAGCAAAATTAATATCATTATTATTTGAATCAATTATTTTAATAGTTACATTATTATCCATAAATAATTTAATAAAATTTACATTAATATTATTAATATTATTATTATTATTATTATATTTAATATATTTTGAATAATATAAAGCATCATTACTTAATTCTTTATAATTATCAAATATAATTTGCTCAAATAAGTTTTTCCATTTATTACATTCTTTTTTATTTCCTCTTTTTATTTTAATTAATGGATTTTTTTTGCATCCTATTTCTTTACAAATATTATTACCTTTTATATTACCAGAATTTACAATATTTTTATTTATAAAATTAATATATCCTATAAATATTATAAATAACATATTTAATTCTGTTAAAGTATCAAACATATGTTTTTTTTTAATTATAAAAAATAATGTTGTTTCAGACATACATAAAATATTACATGATTTATATTTTCTGATTGATTTTTTATTTATATAAGCATTATTATTAAAATATGTTGATTTTAATAAAGTAATACCATACTCATAATATTGCTCTAACTTAGTTTTATTAGCAATAAAAATAATATTAAATTTATTTTTATAATTATCATATAAAAAATCATATAATTTTTTATAATTATTACCATGATTATTATTCATAAATATATATATATATATATATATATTTATTATTATTTCAAAATAAATTTACATTTTTTATAAATATTTATATAATAAACTCATTTACTTTTTTATAT
>Ga0247843_1009627_pt1 | contig 10652 bp, 10 predicted proteins | sample LaCruzMarch2017__FD_192420 | JGI IMG/M metagenome (GOLD analysis project Ga0247843, IMG submission 192420) | Freshwater microbial communities from meromictic Lake La Cruz, Castile-La Mancha, Spain - LaCruzMarch2017_8m | ecosystem: Environmental > Aquatic > Freshwater > Lake | place: Spain...
GGGTGGCTGAAGCCTGCGGGCTCAGCGCTGGCTTGATCGGCGGTATTGGGGGAGCCCGCTGCCGCACCGTGGCTGCCCATGCCGTTCACAACGGCCTCACCCAACTGGAGGCCAGCCATGGCCGCCTACATGGCGAGAAGGTGGGCTTCGGGATCCTGGTACAGCTGCGGCTGGAGGAGGTGCTCGGCGGCAACCAACTCGCCGGCCAATCCCGGCGCCAGCTGCTGCCCCTGTTCCGCAAGCTCGGCCTGCCGGTGAGCCTGGAGGAGCTTGGTCTGGCTGAGGCAGGCCTGCACCAGCTGCAGCAGGCCTGCGCTTTTGCCTGCCGCGATGATTCCGATCTGCACCACCTGCCCTTTGCCGTAGGGCCCAACGACCTACTGGCCGCCCTGGTGAGCACCTGCAGCAGCGAGCGCCAGCCCGCGTGAACAGCGAGCCCACTGCCCAGCAAGCCCTGGTAGCGGCAGCGGCCCGCAGCCTGCTGGATCCCCAGGGCAGGGCCCTGGCAGCGCAGGTGCAGTGGTGGCCCCTGCCTGAACTCGGCGAGGAGGGGCCCTGGCCTGTGGCCGTGCTGGGCGAAGGGCCACCGGTGTTGCTGCTGCATGGCTTTGATAGTTCCTTCCTGGAATTCCGGCGTCTGGCCCCCCTGCTGGCCAGCGGCGTGCAGCTATTCATTCCCGACCTCTACGGCTTTGGCTTCTGCCCAAGGCCCACCGGCGGCGATTACAACCCCAGTGGCGTGCTGCGCCACCTGGAGGTTTTGGCGGGGGAAATTGGCAGCCGCAATCCCGCCCCCCTCGGCCTGATCGGCGCCTCGATGGGTGGCTCGGTGGCGGTGGAGCTGGCCCGACGCCTGCCCGAGCAGGTGAATCGCCTACTGCTGCTGGCTCCAGCCGGTCTAACTGGCCGTCCCATGCCCCTGCCGCCCCTGCTCGATGGCCTGGGGGTGCGCTTTCTGGCCCTGCCAGGGGTGCGCCGGGGCCTTTGCCGCACCGCCTTCGCCGATCCGGACGCCGCCGTGGGAGCTGCCGAACTGGAGATCGCCTCGCTGCACCTGCAAAGCCCTGGCTGGGCTGATGCCCTGCGGCGCTTTGCCCGCTCCGGTGGCTTCGCCGGCGGCGGCGCCCCCCTGCCCAACCAACCAATCACGGTGCTGTGGGGCGCCAATGACCGCATCCTGCGGGCACCCCAGAAGCGGGCGGCCCTGGCCCTGTTAGGAGAGCGGGTGCGGGAGCTGGATGCCTGCGGCCACCTACCGCACCTCGACCAGACCACCACCGTCGCGGCCACCTGGCTCGACGCCCCTACCCAGCAATGAGCAGCAGCGACGACAAACCAGGCGGGCCGGTGATGCAGCTGCTGGCCAGCGGCCTGCAGCTCTGGGTGCGACAGCAGTGCCAGTCCATCGGCAGCCTCGATATCCAGCTGCGGGGAACTGGCCTGCAACTACTGCGCGGTCGCCTGGCCGGCGTGCAACTGCTGGCCCGCCGGGTGATCTACAAAGACCTCCACTTCCAGCTGGTGGAGCTAAGTAGCGGCCCCATCCAGGTGCACAGCGGCAACCTGCTCAAGGGCCAACCGCTGCAGCTGGAGCGGGTCTTCGAGATCCAGGGCCAGGTGAGCCTCACCGCCGACGGCCTCACCCGCTCCCTCAGCGCCCCCCAGTGGCGCGCCTTAGGCGATGGCCTAGGCGAAGCTCTGCTTGGCATCGTGCCCCTGGTGGAACTGCGCATGTGCCGCGACAACCTGGTGTTTGCAGCCCGGGCCCTCGGCACTCCAGACCTGGTCGAGCTGGCCACCACCGTTGTGGCAGCCAGGGGCAGCATCGAAATCAGCTCCGTAGTCGGCAACGTCAGCAGCAGGCTGCCGATGGATCCCAGCATCCACTTCAGTGATGCCCGCATAGAAGCAGGCATGGTGCAGCTGATTGGCACAGCCCAGGTGAGCCCTTAGGCCTGCACTAGCCCTGCAAAAGCGGCAACACCAGGGTTACCAGCGAGTAAACCACCGCCGGCACAAACAGATAGCTGTCGATTCGATCCAGGATCCCGCCATGGCCAGGGATGGCATCACCGGAATCCTTTAGGCCTGCATCGCGCTTCATCATCGATTCGGTGAGATCACCCACCAGGGCAAACAGGGCCACCACCGCACCGAGCACCGCACCGATCAGCCAGCCCCAGCTCCAGCCGATCAAGGTGCCGCCGAAAGCACCCACCGCCACAGCACAGGCCACCCCGCCCAGGGCACCCTCCACCGTTTTGCCAGGGGAGATTGGCGAAAGCGGATGGCGCCCCAGCCGGCGGCCGATCACGTAGGAGCCGATGTCAGTGGCAACTATCAGGAAGCAGGCCAGCAGGGTGAGGGCGAGCCCGGCGCTGGCGGGCCAGGGCTGGCCGGCCAGGTTGGGCGCCAGAGCGTCGCCGGCCAGGTCGCGCAGACGTATCCAGTAGCTGGGCAGAAAACCCAGGTAAAACAGCCCGAAAATTGAAGCGGCGATGTCGGCGATGGTGCCGGTGACCGGCTGCAACAGCAGCCAGCCGCAGATCACCGCCCCAGAGGCCGGCAGCACCGCTGCAGCCACATCCCCGGCAAACCAACCGCCACCCACTAAGCCACTGCCACTGGCCAGCTGGGTGGTGACCAGCAGCAGCTGCACCGCCACCAGGGTGGTTTTGGTGGCGGGCCGGATCCCCTTGAACTGGGCCATCCGGAAGAACTCCAGCAGCCCCAAGTGCACGATCACCCCTACGGCCACCGTGAACCACCAGCCGCCAAGCATCACCACCACGAAGCCAAAGCCCCCAGCCAGCCAGCCGCTCAGCAGCCGGGGCAGGGAGGTGGCGGTGCGGGGTTTAGCTAGCTGGGTAGGGGGTATCAACACGCGGCGATCAGGAGGGCTCAGAGCTAGCTGAGCGCTCGGCAGCAATCAAAAACAGTGGTTCAGCCGCAGCCAATTTGGCCTGGCTGCCGCGCCGTTGCATGCGATGCACGGTGGCCTGCACCACCTGCACATCGCGGGCCGCCAGCTGGCCCAGGGTATCGGTGGCATCCACCAAGCCCTCCAGGCTGGCGGTGCTGATCACCAAGCGCCCGCGGGGCACCAGCGCTTCCCATACCGCCAGCAGCACATCACCCAAGGGCCGTCCCACCTCCAGCAGCACCCGATCTGGGTGGGCGGGCAGCTGGTCCAGATCATCGGGCGCAGCGCCAGCGTGAATGTGCAGGTTGGTGATGCCAAAGCGGCGTCGGTTTTGCTCCAACAACTCGATGGCATCGGGGTCGCGCTCGAGGGTATGCACCGCACCCCTGGGCATCAGCCGGGCGATTTCCAGGGCCAGGGCACCGGTGCCGCCGCCCACGTCCCACACCAGGGAATCGGCTCGGGGGCGCAGATGGGCCAGCAGCATCACCCTCAGCTCCATGGGGGTGGGGCTGAAGCCCGGAGCGTCTTCAAAGGCACTATCCGGCAGCCCAGGGGTGACGAAATCCCACTGGTAGGTCGGCTGCTGGGAGGCATGGCCTAGATCGGCCGCGGCATTGGAATCCATCGGCCTCCTATCCGGCCACAACCTTCACCGTATCAGCGATCTGGCCTGGCCAAAGGTGCTGCTGCTGCCGCAGCCAGGTAGCCCTAGCCAGATCAATCCGCTCGCCGGGCACCAGCAGGGGTATACCCGGCGGATAGGGACACAGGGGTTCGGCGGCGATCCGTCCAGCTGCCGCCGCCAAAGCCACGACTTCCGCCGGAGCGCGCCAGGCCTCGGCCAGGGGCAGCTCCGGCTCAGCTACCAGCGGCAGCGGTGGCGCGCTGAAGGGTGGCAGGGGTGGTCCCCCCAGGGCACGCCGCAGGCGCAGCAGCTGGTGGGGCAGGCGCCAAAGCAGCCCAGGGGGCGGCGCCATACCCAAGCAAAAAGTGAGCGCCCCCGGTTCCGGCAACTCGGCGATCACACCCCGCTGCAGCAACCAGTCATCGGCCTCCAGCCCATTGATTCCCATGGCAGCGGTGTGCAGCACCAACCGCAGCGGGTCGTCATTTGCAACCAGGGGCAAGCCCAGCGCACGGCAGCGGCGCTGCAGGCGCTCGCCGCAGCGCCCTGCCGCTTGCCAGCGGCGCCGGCCCGCCGAGCTGGTGAGGTCATCGAGGGCAGCTTCTGCGGAGGCCAGCAGCAGGGCGCTGGGGCTGGAGGTCTGCAGCCACAGCAGGGCCCGGGCCACGGCATCGCGATCAGCCCTGCCGCCCTGCAGCAGCAGGGCGGCGCTCTGGGCCAAACCGCCGCCAGCCTTCTGGCCCGAGAGCACCACCAGGTCGGCCCCGGCCGCCAAGGCCTCGCCGCGGCCGTGGGCTTGATCGACCAGCACGGGTAGCCCACGGCCGTGGGCCAATGCCACCAGGGCCGGTAGCTCGGCGCGCTGGCCCTGGTAGCTCGGCGACACCAGCACCAGGGCCGCCAGGGGACCGTTCTGCTCTGCTGCCGCAAGCACCACCTCGAGATGGGCTGGACCCGGTGGCAGCCACAGGCCGCTGGCCGGATCGAAGGGCAGGTCAAACAGCACGGGCCGCAGCTGGCCCAGCACGCAGCCGTGCAGCAGGGAGCGGTGCAGGTTGCGGGGCAGCAGCACCCGGCTGCCAGGGGGAGCGAGGGCTAGCAGGGCTGCCTGCAGCAGGCCACTGGCACCATTAACACCAAACCAGAGCGCCTCCGCTCCAAGCTGGGAGGCACAACGCCGCTGAGCATCAGCGACGGCGCCGGTATCGATCAGGGGACCACCCTGCGCCGGCAGCTCCGGCAGATCCCAGCTGCCCGGCCGCTGGCGCAGCAGGCGCCGCAGGGCAGGAGACAGACCCCGACCACGGCCGTGGGCCGGCAGATGCAGCGGCAGGCCCATGGAAAGAGGGATGGCGTTAATAGAGTCTGCTCAACTTGCCGCTGCCGTGACTTGACCAACGCCGAAGCTGCCAGCGAGCTGGGTTACGACCCAGGCAGAGACCTGCGCTGGTTGCTGTTGCGCCCCTGGGTGCTGATAGCCCGGCTGCTCGTGGTGATCTGGCAACTGTCCAGCCTGGCCCTGGTATTGGTGGTGCAGGGGAACAGCAGCAATGCCCAGGTGCAGCAACGGCTGGGAAGGCGCATTCTCACCACGCTCACGGACCTGGGCCCCTGCTTCATCAAGGTGGGCCAAGCCCTTTCCACCCGGCCCGATCTGGTGCGGCGCGACTGGCTCGAACAGCTCACCCAGCTGCAGGACAACCTGCCCGCCTATCCCCATGGGATTGCGCTAGCAACCATTGAGCAGGAATTGGGCGCCCCGGCCGACCAGCTATTTGAGGTATTCCCCGACTACCCCGTAGCAGCAGCCAGCCTGGGCCAGGTCTACAAAGCGCAGCTCGCTGATGGCCACTGGGTGGCCGTCAAGGTGCAACGCCCCAATCTGCCCACCATTCTGCGGCGGGATCTAGTGATCATCCGCCTGTTGGCTGTGCTGAGTGCGCCGCTGCTGCCACTCAACCTGGGCTTTGGCCTCGGCGACATCATCGATGAATTCGGCTCAACTTTGTTCGAGGAGATTGATTACCGGCTCGAGGCCAATAACGCTGAGCGATTTGCCGATCTGTTCGCCCGCCAACCAGAGGTGACCGTGCCGCGGGTGGAGCGACTGCTATCCAGCCAGCGGGTGCTCACCACCCAGTGGATCAATGGCACCAAGTTGCAGGAACGCCAGGCGCTGGAGGCTCGCAACCTGGACCCCTCGGCCCTGATCCGCACTGGCGTGATCGCCGGGCTGCAGCAACTGCTCGAATTTGGCTATTTCCACGCTGATCCCCACCCCGGCAACCTGTTTGCGCTCTCCGGCAAAACCGGCCCCCTGGGCCATGTGGCCTATGTGGATTTCGGCATGATGGATTCGATCAGCGACAGCGATCGTCTCACCCTCACAGGTGCCGTTGTTCACCTGATCAATAGGGATTTCACCGCCCTCGCGGCTGATTTCGTCAGTCTGGGTTTCCTCAATCCCCGGGCCGATCTCGAGCCAATCATTCCTGCACTTGAGGAGGTGCTTGGTGGCGCCCTAGGCGACAACGTGGGCTCCTTCAACTTCAAAGCCATCACCGATCGCTTTTCGGAGCTGATGTATGCCTATCCCTTTCGTGTGCCGGCTCGCTTCGCCCTGATCATCAGGGCGGTGGTGAGCCAGGAGGGCCTGGCCCTGCGGCTTGATCCCAGCTTCAAGATCATCAGGGTTGCCTATCCATACGTGGCCCGGCGCCTGCTGGCAGGCGACACCAGTGAGATGCGCGAAAAACTACTTGAGGTGCTCTTTGATCGACAAGGACGCCTGCAGCTTGAACGACTAGAAAATCTATTGGCGGTTGTGGAGAACGATTCCACTAGTCCCGATTTGCTTCCAGTTGCGGGAGCTGGCCTGAAGCTGCTGCTGGGTCCAGAAGGCGGCAGCCTGAGGCAACGGCTCCTTCTTACTCTGGTTCAGGGCGATCGCCTGCACACAGACGATTTGCGAGCCCTGATGGGCCTGATGGGACGTACTTTTTCACCTCGCAAGTTGGTGAGTGGCATGCTGGCGAAACTCACACTGCAACCCGCTTAAACTATAGACATACTTAAACAATGGTCTTAAATAATAGGCTTAAACAATAGATATTTCAGCCAACCTGGGGGATCGTCATCCAGCAGAAGGTAATTGCAGTACCACCCAACAGAACCACCACTAGGGGCCAGGTATCATCAAGGCGATTTAGATGCAGCAATAACGCTTGCTTCTCGGCGGGATCTTCAATCGATTCCATCACGGCATAGCGTCGTCCAATCCATAGAACCAACACAAATGCCGTCAGAGTAACCACGTAAGCAACGACGTACACTTGATCAAGGAAGGTAAGAAAGGGCAAATCAGGCAACTTGTCACGATAGGTTTGCTGTAGGAAAACCAGAGTAAGGAGCACAGTGACCGGGATACTGGCACGAGCATCCTGCTCATCAGGGCGCACCTTAAATACCAACAACACCATGGCCATCAACACGGAAAGGGGCAACAACAATCTCCAGAAAGACGACCACGAAGAGGTGCCATAGGAAATCTCAAAGAGGATTTGGCTATAGTCATTTTCTTCGCCACCAAGCCCAAAATTCGTAGCGTAGTGGTGCCTATATTCCGCAATCGACCAGCCGGTATTTAGCCAGCCAATAATGCGAGCATAAAGACCCATACCACTGTTGCGAATCTCAGGAATTAAACGGAGATTTTGATAGCTAAGCTGGCCGTCTATATCGTTAGCCTCAATCACAAGTGGCAGGCTTATGCTCATGAAAGGATAGTGCCGAAAACTAGCCTTATCTACATAATACCGACCCACATAGGTAAACAATTGATAGTAACTACCATCCGCAAGCCGCGCGGGAACATTGCCCACCGGCCTAAGGCTTGAATCCTTGTCAGAAAGCAGGGTGTTAAGAACAATAAACATACTCGAAATATCTCCACCGCGAGCCTCCACATAGCGCTGCATAGGCTCCTCCCAGCGCAGCCAAACATAGCCATTACTCGAATAGGTTGGCACCGTTAGATCAAGCTCATAATTGCTAGTTGAATACACTCCCACTTCTACCTTGTATTGGGCTCGCTCAAACTCAGCCCGATCCACCCGTTCCTCCCCGGCGCTGAGCTGGTCTCCCCGCATGGCGCTCCACACACCAAGGGCAGGCTTTTCGCCGAAGGGCAAGGTGGTGAGAGCACGGGACGCGGAAGAGAGACGCAAAGAGTCGCGGCTTAGCACTGGGCTCACATCAATGCGCCCGATCCCCAAAATTGCCAGGATGGCCGCCAGAACAACGGCAACCATCGCCAGCACGTTCCAAGGCCTTTGCCTGCGCTTACCCATGCCCAACCGCTGCAGTTTGCTGAAGTTAAGTCCGAAAGCCGGTTGGGGGCGAGTGGGCACCGCAGCGGCTTTGGCCTTGACGCTGAGCCTGCCTGCCCTGGCATCAACAGAAATGGTGCTGGGGCAGTCGGCGGCCCTCAGCGGCCCCTCCGGCATGCTCGGCAGCGAATACCGGGAAGGGGCTCTGGCCTATTTCGCCGAAGTGAATCGCCAAGGTGGCGTCCATGGCAAGCGACTGAAGCTGCTGAGCCTCGACGACCGCTATGACCCACCTCTCACCCTGCGCAACACCAAGCAGCTGGTTGAACGCGACAAGGTGTTTGCTTTATTTGGTTATGTGGGCACCCCCACCGTCAAGGCGGTGTTGCCCTTGGTTGAGACACAGAAAATTCCACTTATAGCTCCACTCACCGGCGCCCAGCTGCTACGCCAGCCCCATCGCCCCATGGTGTTCAACCTACGTACCAGCTACCACATGGAAATTGACCGGATGGTCGACTACCTGGTGCGCAGCGGCCGCCATCGCGTTGCGGTTGTCTTTCAAAACGATGCCTTTGGTAAAGACGGCCTCAAGGGATCTCTCAAGGCCTTGAGACGCCATGGCCTCAAGCCAGTGGCCACTGCCAGCGTTGAGCGCAACTCAAACCAAACCGGCGGGGCAGCCAGCATGGTGCAAAACGCCAATGCCAACGCGGTTTTGGTGATAGCGGCCTACCCGAGCTCGGCCTCCTTAAGCCGCGAGATGCGGCGGCGCGGCAGCACAGCCCAGCTGATGAACGTGTCGTTTGTAGGTACCAGCGCCCTGCGGGCCTCGCTGCAAAGCCATGAGGCCACTGGCATTGGCGTGGCCCAGGTGGTGCCTTTCCCTTGGAACGAAAGGGTGCCAGTGGTGAAGGAATACCAGAAATTAATGCGCCGCCAGCAGGCCAAACCCCAATTCGGCTTCATCAGCCTCGAGGGCTTCCTTGCCGCCAAGATGACGGTGGAAGGCCTGCGTCGGGCCGGGCCGGCGCCAACCCGCCAACGCTTTGTGACCGCGCTTGAAACGATGCGCGATTTAGACCTTGGCGGCTACCGGGTGCAACTGGGTCCCCAGGACCACAACGGCAGCAGCTTCGTCGAACTCACCTTCCTGGGTTCCCAGCGCTGGGAACCGTGAGGGCCTAGGGTCTCGGCCACCCAGACCAGTCTCAGCAGATGGCCAGCCTGCCCCTCGACGCCATGGACAGCAGCGCCCTGCCGGACGGCTGGATGTACGCCGACCTCGATGCGAGTGACATCCTGCTGGAATATGCCCAGATCATCCAGCCCCCCTACCTAGTAGCTGGTGTGGGTCTGGCCATCGGCGTGCTCTGCGGGCTCACCTTCGCCAAATTGGTAGAAAACAAGCTGGAGGACTGGAAACAGGATCGCCTGCCCCTGCTACCGCTTGGCAGTTTTGCGGTCACCCTGCCTTACTTCGGCGTGGTGATCGGCATCACCCTGTTTATTGGCGGCAGCCTGCAGGTATTCGGTTTCTCGGCGGGGGTTGCCCTGCTGGTTTCTTTTGTGTTGTCGATTGCCACAGCTGGCGCCCTGTGGGTGCAGCTGGAACGGCTTATGGCTCAGGTAGAAGCAGGCACCTTCAGCGCAGTCGACTTCGACAACTTCGATCAGTTTTTCTAACTTTACTACTTAAAAAGATATCAGCATGCCTGCGACATAGGCGATAAAATTAAGACAATCACCAAAAGATATATTCATGGTTGCCAATTTTTCACCTAAATTAATTCTAAAATTCCCCAATTAATCTTAAATACTACATCCCACCATCGGCCGGAGCAAAATTATGGCAAGTGAGCCTTCAAACCAGACAAGCGCTGGACCCGCCGACATGCTGCGCGAGCGCCTAACTAGCGGCAGGGGGCGACTAGCGGTAATTGCTGCTACGACAGGCGTCTGGGGAATGGATCTTCTGCTGGTTAATCATCTGCGGCATCGCAGCTTGATTGCTCCAAATCTCAGCGATTTGGTACACAGCATCGACATCGTTGCCACAATTGCCTTCATCGCCGTAACAATCGGGCTAACGGTCAGCTTATTTCGCGGCAAAAACCGCCATCTGTTCCGCTGGGCCCTGGCCTATCTCCTGTTTTCAATGCTTCAGGTGATAGCCAACGTGCTGTCCATGGTTGCAACTGCTGGCAGCCATCAAGGCGGTGGACTGGCAGGATTGTGGGATGTGGCAGCCGTCTATATGGAAAGCGTACTCGTATTTATGTTTGTCTATATCTTTCTTGATGTCAGCACTCCAGGCGGTGCATTTATTTGGCCCAGCCGACAGGGAGAAGAACCACCAGAACCCCACATCATCGACTACCTGTTTATCTCGATGAACGTCAATTCCACCTACGGACCCACATCTGAAGCCGTTATGTCACGGAGAGCCAAGCTCGTTATGGCTCTTCAGGTTCTTCTTGCCATCGTGATGTTGACCGTACTGATTGCTCGCAGCGTCAGCTCCACCGGCTGAGTCAGCTCAAGCCACCAGATAACCCTCAAGCATGCGTGACTGGGCCCGTACGCCTTCGAGGGCTTTGCGCTCCAGGTTGCGAGTTTTGTCGCGGCTCATGCCCAATTGCTTAGCAATGGCACTGAGGCTCATCGGCTCCGAGCTCTCTTGCGGCTCCCCAGCCTCAATCCCATAACGCATCTTCAGCACCCGCCCCTGCAGCTCCGGCAGTTGCTCCAGCAGCGCTCGCAGGTCGCCCTT
>Ga0247843_1009628_pt1 | contig 10648 bp, 11 predicted proteins | sample LaCruzMarch2017__FD_192420 | JGI IMG/M metagenome (GOLD analysis project Ga0247843, IMG submission 192420) | Freshwater microbial communities from meromictic Lake La Cruz, Castile-La Mancha, Spain - LaCruzMarch2017_8m | ecosystem: Environmental > Aquatic > Freshwater > Lake | place: Spain...
CATCTTCGCCCATTGGGCATCCGTCAGTACGAATCGTTCCATCCAGAGCTTGAATCACAAATCCAACGCCTTGCGAATCCCAATTCTCAACAGGTCCTAGAGCAGCAGGACGACCGGGAACAGAAGCGATGCTCGCCTGGTCGCGAGCAAGCCGTCCCGGCTGGCAAGCGGAGCCAGGCGATGAGAGGCCTTGTTTTCACGGAATTCCTCGAAATGGTTGAGGAAGTCCACTCGCCCGACATGGTCGACGCGATCATCGCCGAGGCAGCGCCGCCCAATGGTGGGGCCTATACGGCCGTCGGCTCCTACCCGGCACAGGAAATGGGGGCGCTGGTCGGCGCATTGTCGCGCCAATCGGGCCAACCCGCGCCGGAACTGCTGCGCGGCTTCGGGTCGCACATCTTCAATCGCTTCGCGATTCTCTATCCGGCCTTCTTCGAGGGCATCACCGATACGTTCCGCTTCCTGGAAAGTATTGAATCGGTGATCCACATCGAGGTGCTGAAGCTCTATCCTGATGCCGAGCTTCCCTCCGTGCTGGCCGAACGGTCGACCGAGGATGGGATGCAGGTCACCTACAAATCGCCCCGCTGCATGGCCGATTTCGCGGAAGGGCTGATCGAGGGCGCGGCCAGCCATTTCGGCGAACGGATCGACATCCAACGCTCCCTGCCACGCGGCACCCCCGCACCGATGCTGGTGTTCACCCTGACGCGGCTTGCGTGAGCGTGCGATGACTGAGGATGCCGTCTGGCAGGCTCGGCTTCAGCGGGAACGCGCGGCACGCAAGGCGGCCGAGCAGCTGCTGGAAAGCAAGGCCAGCGAGTTGTTCCGGCGAAACCGCGAATTGCAGGATCTCGCCGCCAACCTGGAGAGCCGCGTGGCGGCGCGCACGGCCGACCTGCAGTCAGCGCTGGCGGAAGTCGCGGCATCCGAAAAGCAGGCCCGCGCCGCCAGCCTTGCGAAGGACGAATTCCTCGCGGTCATGAGCCATGAGATCCGCACGCCGATGAACGGGGTGATTGGCACCGCGGGCCTGCTGCTGGATACGCGCCTGTCACTGCTGCAGCGCCGCTACGCGGAGACGATCCAAAGCAGCGCCGAGCATCTGATGACGGTGCTGAACGACATTCTCGACTTCTCGCGCCTGCAGTCGGGCGAGATCCTCTATGAGCGCGTGCCGTTCAATGTGGAAAGCGAGGTCGCGACAATCGCGCAGCTGTTCGCGGCAGCAGCCGCGGAGAAGCAGGTCGATCTGGTATGTTCCTTTGCGCCAGGCCTCCCCCCGCGGGTCAGCGGCGATCCGGGGCGCTTCAGGCAGATCCTGTTCAACCTGGTGGGCAATGCCGTCAAGTTCACCGATGCCGGGACGGTGCGGATTGCCGTCTCCGCGGCCACCACCGCCGACGACAGGCTGATGCTGACAGCCGCCGTCAGCGACACCGGCATCGGGATCGATCCGGCCAGGCTGCAGACCATGTTCCAACCCTTCACCCAGGCCGATGCCTCGACGGCGCGCCGCTATGGGGGGACCGGGCTCGGGCTCGCGATCACGCGCCGGCTGGCCGAGGGGTTGGGCGGCCAGGTCGATGCGCAATCAAACCCCGGGGGCGGCAGCGTCTTCCGCGTGAGCGTCGAGGTGTTCGCGCTGCCGGCCGAGCCGGCCTCGCCGGAGGCGCTGGCCCTGGTCGGCCGCAAGGTGCTCGTCGTGGCGCGGCCCTCCGTCGAGCGGGATACGCTGCTGGCGCAACTGGCGGCACTCGGCATGCTGCCGGCCAGCGTCGAGACCGCCGCCGACGCGCTCTCACGGCTTGCCACGGAGGCGTTCGACGCCGCGATCCTCGACAGCCATCCGAACACGGCCGAGACAGCCATCATCATCGCGGAGCGGATCCGTACCAACACCGAAATGGACAGGACGCAACTGATCCTGGCGATGGGCGGGCAGCGTGCCTTCAAGGCGCGCCGCGGCCTGTTTTCCGCGGTCCTGCTGAAGCCGATCCTGCCGGCCCGGATCGTCGAGGCGCTCACCCACGCAATGGGTCTCAAGAGCGAGGCCGATGCCGAAGCAGCAACGCCGGTGCTTGAGCCCGCGGCGGTCGCGCCAGCGGCGGCTGAACCACCGCTCAGGGTGCTGGTGGTCGAGGATAATCCGGTGAACCAGTTTGTCCTCGGCAAGATGCTCGAGAAGGAAAATGCGACCGTCGAGATCGCCGGCGATGGCGCCGCCGCGCTCCGGCTGGCGAGCCTGCGGCATTTCGACGTGATCCTGATGGACCTGCAGATGCCCCTGATTGACGGCCTGGCCGCCACGCGACGCTTGCGCGCCGAGGAGGGGCTGAACAAGCACACCCGCGTGATCGGGCTGACGGCCGCCGCCGGCCCGGAATTCGAGCGGCGCTGCCGGGAGGCGGGCATGGACGATTATCTCTCGAAGCCCATCCAGCGCGGCGTGCTGTTGGCGGCGCTGGGGCTCGCGAATCCGTAACCCGGGCACGCCGCCTGGCGGCGATCGCCTCGCGGGATCGCGGCCGCGCTCAGTGACGGGATTCGGCGTCCTTCTGGTCGAAGTGCGACTTCACCAGGAAGAACGCGAACAGGATGCCGAACAGGAACAGCGCGAAGCCGAACATGGACAGCGCCGTCTGCACGGCAGCGGCAGCGGCGAACAGGCCGAGGACGGCAACCACGGCAGACAGGGCCATGAAGTAGATCATTGGGGTCTCTCCTTGTGAGGCGGTGGGCGGGATGGTTCGTCGAACAGAATCCGGGCGGCGGCGCCATCCAGATCATCATATTGCCGGTTGCGCAGCGTCCACAGGAACAGCGCGAGGCCGAGCAGACCAAGGACCAGCGCCATCGGCACCAGCAGCAGCAGCGCGTTCATGCGGCCTCCTTCCCGGCGCGGAGCGCATTCAGGATCACGATGATGGAGGAGGAGGCCATCACCAGCGCCGCGATCAGCGGCGTGACGAAGCCCAGCACCGCGAGCGGCACCGCCACCACATTATAGGCCAGGCTGAAGGCGATGTTCTGCCGCGCCAGCCCCTGCGCGCGCCGCGCCACGCGAATGGCCAGCGGCAGGCCGGACAGGCCCTCGCCCCGCAGCACCAGGTCGCTTGCCGCCTGCGCCACATCGGTGCCCGTCGCCGGGCTTGCGCCGACATGCGCCAGCGCCAGCGCCGCGGCATCATTGATGCCATCGCCCACCATCAGCGGGCGCGCGCCGGCAGCGCGCAGCGCCTCGATCCGCGCTGCCTTGTCGGCGGGCGTGGCGCGGGCCTGCCAGGGGCCGATCCCCGTCGCCGCCGCCGCCTGCTCCACCACGCCGGCGCCGTCGCCGGACAGCAATTCGGTGGTGAGGCCAAGATCGTGCAGGCGGCGCACCACCTCGCCCGATTCGGGGCGCAGCCGGTCGCGGAAATGGAAGCTGGTGGTGGCCTCACCGACCCGGCCCAGATGCAGGGCCATGCCGGAATCGACCGCCTCCGGCAGGCCGAGGAACGGCGCGGAGCCCAGCCGCAGGTCGCCGCGAACCAGCCCCTGGCCGGGCATTTCCCGCACCCCCGCCAGCGCCGGCGCGGCGGGGCAGGCGCGCACCAGCGCCTCGGCCAGCGGGTGGCGGCTGCTGCGCGCGAGGCCCGCCGCCAGCCGCAGCGCGGCCTGGTCCCAATCGCCGGGCAGCAGATCGGGCCGGCCTTCCGTCAGCGTGCCGGTCTTGTCCAGCACCACATGGTCGGCGCTGGCCAGCCGCTCCAGCGCGGTGGGCGAGGCCACCAGCACGCCGCGCCGGAACAGCGCGCCCACGGCCGCCACCTGGACCGAGGGCACCGCGATGGCCAGGCCGCAGGGGCAGGTCACGATCAGCGCCGCCACGGCCGGCACCAGCGCTTCCCGCCAATCCACGCCGACGCCGAGCCACCAGCCGAGGAAGGTGGCCAGCGCCACCAGATGCACGATCGGCACGTACAGCCGCGCCGCCCGGTCAGCGAGGGCGACGTAGCGACCGCGCCCCTGCTCGGCCTTCTCCAGCAGCCGCGCCAGCGCCGCCAGCGAGCCATCCTTCAGCGCCGCGGCGACCGTGAGGGCGAAGGGCGCGCCCATATTCACGCTGCCGGCCGCGAGCACCGTGCCCGGCGCCATCTCGCGCGGCAGGCTCTCGCCGGTGGTGGCGCTGGTGTCGAGCAGCGTCATCGCGGGGGCTGTGCCATCCAGCCGCAGCCTTTCCCCGGCGGCGATCAGGATGCGGTCGCCGGGGCGGAGATTCTCGGCCGGCACGGCGCGGGTGCTGCCATCGGCCAGCAGCAGCGCCACCGCGCCATCCTGCAATGCCAGCAATTCCGCCACCGCCTGGCGCGCGCGGCGGCGCATGCCGCGGTCCAGCACGCGCCCGGCCAGCAACAGGGCCAGCAGCGCGGTCGCGCCATCGAACCAGGTATAGGGGCCGTTGCGGAGCGCCTCGCTGACCGACATCAGCGTGGTGGCGATGACGCCGAGCGACACCGCCATGTCCATGTTCACCCGCCGCGCGCGCACCGCGTCCCAGGCGCTGCGATAGAAGGGCAGGCCGGCCACCAGCACCGTCGGCAGGCCGATCAGCGCGGCCAGCCAATGCATCAGCGCGCGCGTCGCCTCCCCCATGTCGCCGCCGACCCAGACGGCGACCGAGACCAGCATGACGTTCATCGAACCAAACGCCGCGATGCCGAGCGCGCGCACCAGCGCGCGGCCTTCCGCATCCTCGGTGGCGCGCAGGCAGGCGGGGGACCAGGGGGCCACGCGGAAGCCCAGCCGCGCCACCAGCGCCGCCAACGCCCGCGCCTGTGTGGCATCGCCCTGCCATTCCACCGTCAGCCGTCGCGTGGTGAGGGCGGCGCGCGCGCGCAGCACCTCGGGCTCGGCGGCCAGCGCCTGCTCCACCAGCCAGACGCAGGCGCCGCAGGTCAGGCCGGACACCATCAGGTCCAGCGTGTGGGTGCCGCCCCGCCCGGCCCGCGCGAAGGGCGCGAAATCGACCGAGGGCGGCTCGGCCGGGCGCAGCAGCCCGGCGGGCAGGTCGGCGCGCTCATAGAAAGCGCGCAGGCCAAGGCCGCGCACCAGCGCATGCGCGGCACCGCAGCCATGGCAGCAGAACTCGCCCTGGCCCGGCGCCAATTCGGTGCCGCAATGGGCGCAGGCCCGGCGGGAGAGGCCGGCCTGGCCGGGCAGAAAACCCTCGGGCGCGGCGGCGATGGTCATGGTGCGAGAACCCGCTCGCGAATGTCGATCCGCCCGCCCGCCGGGCCATGGAAGGCGAGCCGCGCTTCCCACTGGCCGGGCGGCAGGCCAGGGATGGTGGCGCGGTAGCGGCCAGCGCCGACGCCCGCGAGTTCCAGCGGCAGCGCGGTGCGGTCCAGCGGGCGCTGCAACACGCCCTCCATCCTTCCATGCAGCGGCGCGCCGTCGCGATCGGTGACGGTCACCGCCAGCACGCCATCGGCCAGCACCAGGCGGGCCTGCCAGCCCAGCGCATCCTGCGCCCGCGCCTCGGCCAGCACATGATTGTAGGTGCGGCCGCGATCATAGGCGCCGGCGGTGGTGACGCCGGTGAAGGTGGAGAGTGCCGCGAAGACCAGGCCGAGATTGACCACCACCACCAGCCCCATGCCGCCCACGAAGGCCCAGGGGATCCAGCGGCTGCGGTTCGGATCGAAGCTCGCGCTCATCTCATTGGGGTCCCATGAAGCTGGTGCGCTCGGTCAGGATGGTGGCACCCTTGGCATCGAGCAGCCGGAAGGTGATGGGCGTGCTGGCGGCGGGCCGGGCATCGGCGGCACGCGTCACCAGCGCGCGCCATTCGGTGATGCCATCGGGCCGCGTGGTGACGCGCACGCGGTTCGGCCCGCGCGCTTCCGCTTCCTGCACCAGCAGCGTCAGCGGCGCGGCGCTTTCCAGCACCAGGGTGAGGTCGTCGGTGGTGCGCAGCTTGTTCGCGATCTTCAGCGTATAGCCGTTGCGCACCGCGCCATCGGACAGCGCCACGAACAGCGGCGCGCGGTCCCGCTGGACCGAGAGCGTCACCGTCTCCCGCAGCAGCCAGGCGCCGAGCATGACGGACACCACCAGCGTCAGCACGCCGGCATAGACGAAGGTGCGCGGCCTGAGGAAGCGCGGCGCGCGGCGCACCGCCTGGCCCGCGCCGCGGCAGGCGGGGCCGGGGGCCACGCCCTTCGCGGCGGCAGTGCTGGCGGCCAGATTGGCCAGCGTCTCGAAGGCGATCAGGCCGGTCGGCCGGTCGATCTTGCGCATCACATCGTCGCAGGCGTCGATGCACAGGCCGCAGCCGATGCATTCCAGCTGCTGCCCATCGCGGATGTCGATGCCGGTCGGGCAGACATGCACGCAGGCGCCGCAATCGATGCAGTCGCCATGGCCGGCCTCCCGCGCCTTACCGCGCGGCTCGCCGCGCCAGTCGCGATAGGTGACGACGAGCGAATTCTCATCGAGCATCGCCGCCTGGAAGCGCGGCCAGGGGCACATGTAGGTGCAGACCTGCTCGCGCGCCCAGCCGGCCAGCAGGTAGGTGGTGCCGGTGAACAGCGCGAAGAAGAAATAGACCTCGAGCGAGGCGCCGCCGGTGAGGATCTCGACGGTCACGGTCGGCGCGTCGCGGAAATACATGATCCAGGCGCCGCCGGTGGCGGCTGCGATCAGCAGCCAGGCGGCATGGGTCAGCCCCTTCTTCCGCCACTTCTCGGCCGTCCAGGGGCTGCGATCGAGCTTCATGCGGGCGTTGCGATCGCCCTGGATCTGCCGTTCCACCCACATGAACAGGTCGGTCCAGACCGTCTGCGGGCAGGTGAAGCCGCACCAGACGCGGCCGAACAGGCTGGTGGCCGCGAACAGGCCGATGGCCCCCAGCACCAGAAGGCCGGTCAGGAAGTAGACCTCCTGCGGCCAGATCTCGAAGAAGAAGAACAGCAGGCGGCCATGCTCCATATCCACCAGCACGGCCTGGCCTGGCGCGCCCGGGCCGCGATCCCAGCGGATCCAGGGCACCAGGTAGTACAGCGCCAGGCAGAGGATCAGCACCGCCCACTTCACCTGCCGCACGCGGCCCGAGACGGCGCGCGGATAGACCTTCACCCGGTCCGCATAGAGCGAAGGGGCGGGGCCACCGGCGCCGACGGGCTTGAGCGTGGCGGGCGGGGGGACGGTGCTCATGGATCAGCGCTCCCCGCCGCCCAGCGCATGGACATAGACGGTCAGCATGTTGACCACCGCCGGGTCCAGCCGCCGGCCCCAGCTTGGCATCACGCCCTGCCGCGGGTTGGCGATCATGCGGGCGATCGCTTGCTTGTCCGCGCCATAGAGCCACACGCGGTCGTTCAGCCGTGGCGCGCCGACATCGCGATTGCCCTCGCCCTGCTCGCCATGGCAGGCGACGCAATTCTCGGCGTAGAGCGTCTCGCCCCGGCCGCGCGCCGCGGCATCGGTGCTGCGACCCGACAAATGCAGCACATATTCCGCCGTGTCGTTGGCCTGGGCCAGGGTCAATACGCCATCGGCCACGAAGCGCGGCATCTGGCTGATGCGTTCCTCGTCGCTTTCGCCGGCGCGGATGCCATGGGTGATGGTGGCGTGGATGGCGGCGAAGCTGCCGCCCCAGATCCAGTCATCATCGGCGAGGCTCGGGAAGCCGCCCGTCGCGCCCTGGCCGCCGGCGCCGTGGCAGGCTGCGCAATTATTGGCGAAGGCGATGCGCCCGCCTGCCATCGCGAAGCTGCGCAGCTCGGGATCGGCTGCGATCGCCTCGGGCGTGGCATCGCGGATGCGGTTGACCATCGGGGCCATGCGGCCGTTGGCCTCGGCGATCTCGCGCACCACCGCCTCACGCGCGATGTGGCCCGTCACGCCGGTGGCGCCCTGGAAGGGGAAGGCCGGATAGAGCACCACATAGACCGCCGCGAAGGCGATGCAGGCATACAGCGTGTAGAGCCACCATTTGGGCAGCGGGTTGTTCAGCTCCTTGAGCCCGTCCCACTCATGACCCGTGGTCATGATGCCGGTGACGCTGTCCTTTTCGATCTTGGTCGGCATGTCAGATGTTCTCCCGGTTCCGCGGCGCTTCGTCCTGCAGCGGGATCATGCCCGCCTGCTCGAAGGATGCGCGCCGACGGGGCGCCAGCACGTAGAGGAGGATTCCGATGAACAGCACGAAGAACCAGACCACCCAGAGGGTGGAGAAGATGGATTGCAGTGCGGCGAGGCCTTGCATCGTCCGGTTCCCCTATTGCTGGCGCAGCTGCGCCGGCGTCACGTCCCGGAACTGGACGAGCGTGCCGAGCATCTGCAGATAGGCCACCAGCGCGTCCATCTCGGTCACGCTGTCGGCGTTGCCGTCGAAGGCGGATTGGCGGGCGCTTGCGTAGCGATTCTGGTAAGCCACATCCGCGTCGGGCGTGGCCTGCGCAATCAGGTCCGCGCGCGCATTGGCGATCATCGCATCGGTGTAGGGCACGCCCACCGCGCGCTGCGCCCGCAGCCGATCGGCGATGTCGCTGACATCGAGCGGCCGGTCGAGGAAGGCGTAGGGCGGCATGATGCTGTCGGGCACCAGCGCGCGCGGGCTGCGCAGATGCGCGGCCTGCCAATCATCCGAATAGCGACCACCGACGCGCGCCAGATCCGGCCCGGTGCGCTTCGAGCCCCATTGGAACGGATGATCGTACATGCTCTCGGCCGCCAGGCTGTAATGGCCATAGCGTTCGGCCTCGTCCCGGAAGGGGCGGATCATCTGGCTGTGGCAGGTGTAGCAGCCCTCGCGGATATAGATGTCGCGGCCGGCGAGCTCGAGCGGCGTATAGGGGCGGATACCCTCCACCCGCTCGATCGTGCTCTCCACCGTGAACAGCGGCACGATCTGGGCGAGACCGCCGATGGAGACCGTGATGAGCGTGAGCACGCCCATCAGGATCAGGTTCTTCTCGATGATGGCGTGGTTGAACCAGCGCATGGCGATGCCCCCTTATTCGGCCGCTGCGGGATAGGGTGCGGCAAGGCCAGGCGCGGGCGCCGCGACGGGCTCCTCGCTTTCGCTGCGCGTCACCGTCATCCAGAGATTATAGGCCATCATCAGCGCGCCGCTGAGATACAGGACCCCGCCCAGCACGCGGATGGCGTAGTAGGGATGCATCGCCGCCACCGTCTCGATGAAGGCGTATTGCAGGAAGCCGTTCTCGTCATAGGCGCGCCACATCAGGCCCTGCAGGATGCCCGAGACCCACATCGCCGTGATGTAGAGAACGATGCCGAGCGTCGCGATCCAGAAATGCCAGGAGACCAGGGTCTGCGAATAGAGCGCCTTCTTGCCCCACAGCTTCGGGAACAGCCAGTACATGGCGCCGAAGGTGATGAAGCCGACCCAGCCCATCGCGCCGCTATGCACATGGCCGATCGTCCAGTCGGTATAGTGCGACAGGGCGTTCACCGCCTTGATCGACATGACCGGGCCTTCGAAGGTGGACATGCCGTAGAAGCCGACGGCGGTGACGCTGAAGCGCAGCCCCGGATTGGTGCGCAGCTTGTCCCAGGCGCCCGACAGCGTCATCACGCCGTTGATCATGCCGCCCCAGGAGGGCATCCACAGCATGATCGAGAACACCATGCCGAGCGTCTGCGCCCAGTCGGGCAGCGCCGTGTAGTGCAGATGGTGCGGACCGGCCCAGATATAGAGGAAGATCAGCGACCAGAAATGCACGATCGACAGCCGGTAGGAATAGACCGGCCGCCCCGCCTGCTTCGGGATGAAGTAGTACATCATGCCGAGGAAGCCCGCGGTCAGGAAGAAGCCCACCGCATTGTGGCCGTACCACCATTGGATCATGGCATCCTGCACGCCGGATGCCAGGCCATAGGATTTCGAGTGGCCAAGCGTGATCGGCAGCGCCAGGTTGTTGCCGATATGCAGCATGGCGACGGTGATGATGAAGGCCAGGTAGAACCAGTTGGCCACATAGATGTGCGGCTCTTCGCGCCTGAGGATCGTGCCGCCGAAGGCGACCAGATAGTGCACCCACACCACGGTCAGCCACAGATCCACATACCATTCGGGCTCGGCATATTCCTTGCCCTGCGTCACGCCGAGCACATAGCCGAGTGCGGCGGTGACGATCACGAACTGGTAGCCCCAGAACAGGAACCAGCCCATCGGCGCACCACCGAACAGCCGCGCGCGGCAGGTGCGCTGCACGACATAGAGGCTGGTGCAGAACAGCGCGTTGCCGCCGAAGGCGAAGATCACCGCGCTGGTGTGCACGGGCCGCAGCCGCCCGAAGGTGGTCCATTCCAAATCGAGGTTCAGCAGCGGCCAGGCCAGCTGGGACGCGATCAGCGTGCCCATCAGGAACCCGACCACCCCCCAGAAGATGGTGGCGATCGCGAAGGCCCGGATCGGGCCCTCGACATAATCATCCACCCGCCAGCCAGCCGATGCTTCGGCAGTCGCTGCCATCGTCCCATTCTCCTCAACCGCCCGGGCAACCGCTCCCGGCTTCATCCCTCGCGCAGCAGACGCTGACTGCGACGACGCGTCCTTGATCCGGATCAAGTCCGCGGGCAGCGGATCGCGGCTAAGGTGATCGGGACGCAGGAGGAGATCCGACATGAC
>Ga0247843_1009629_pt1 | contig 10646 bp, 8 predicted proteins | sample LaCruzMarch2017__FD_192420 | JGI IMG/M metagenome (GOLD analysis project Ga0247843, IMG submission 192420) | Freshwater microbial communities from meromictic Lake La Cruz, Castile-La Mancha, Spain - LaCruzMarch2017_8m | ecosystem: Environmental > Aquatic > Freshwater > Lake | place: Spain...
TCCCGCTCACCGCTCATTCGCCAAAAACTGTTCTTGAAGAAAACAAAGAAAGGGGAATGGGCCCATGACGTCACCAACAGAGGGGGGGTCCGGGGGGGCATCCCCCCCGGCATTCACACGTACCACCATCACCTCCAAAAGCCCGAGCGAAGCAGTTTTCATTTGTACAACAGCTCCGGGATTTTGGTGTAGAATAATAAATCCCTCCGCAAGCCAAAGAGGCTAACAGTTTGATATTTGTGTGAGTATGTGATTGTGGGCTGTTTGGTTCATTGGTGTAATTGCAGGCTTTTCTTTCCGTATGTGATTGTGGGCTATTTGTTGGCGGAGCCAAGCCTCTACAGATCATCCTTGTTTGGTTCTATCATTCCACATTTTGCTTTTTGCCGTTGTCTTTTGACCTGCAAGGGATACAACATTCAGACTGTGGAGGTGTGCAGGACACATGTGTATCTTGACATCGCAAAGATCTTTGGCAGGCACAATGTGGATTTCTAGAGGGTGTACGATCGCTGTTATCTTAAATTTCGCTTTATGAATATATTATTACCTTGCTGAATTATCCGTTCTCATAATATCATCTAGCCACTCCTCAAGTATTTGTTTAATTCGTATGTGACCCTCTTTGATATCATCAGTATCATCATCTTGTGGACCAATATGGGTCAAGTCACTGTGATGTGCACCATTCTCAAAGTTAAGTGCTAGGATTGTATCAGACAAATCTTCCGTATATGAGCCACCATACCACATGTCTTGCATACCGTTCGTAAAGAGTATTCGCGATGCACCATTCCCAACTAGATCATCAAATCCAAAGTCTTTCACAAGCTCGTATGGTTGAGGGACAACCTTCTTGCCATACCGGAGTTGACAATACGTTGTTAAATGTTTATACGTCCATTTTCGTGGTGGGAACATTGACTCGGATGAGAAACCAATGGGTGCTATATATTTCGTACATAACTGAAAGTCCCACATCTTTCCATCATTGCCACCACCAGAACCTGACCAGTCTGATGTAGTTATTGTTGCATGTTCTCCATCTGGAAGAAAGACCGACAAGTCAAAGCAGTCCGAGTCATTATTAACACCATCTTTGAGATTTTTCATTTTGAATCCTTCTTTTGCTTGTTTAACTAATTGGAAAAATTTCCCAACCTTTTCTAACGGGGTAAACCATGTGAGATCTTCATCTTGAAATACCCGACATGCCTTGTATAGGCCAAGATTGGGTCCAGGTGGATAAGCATCCATGTCATAATTTGCAAATGAGAAACCCACTGCCATCATAACATCCACACTTAGTATATCCAAATTGGTAATATATTGCGGCAGTGTGCGTAAGCACAAATTCATCTTCCCGGCTGCATTAGTCACACTTATTTCCTCCTTTATCTGATCCCTAGCCTCCATAAGTGTCATTCGTACAGAGTTTGCGCAGCCAGGTGAAGCATGCTCTGCTGCATTGGTAATAATGTCATAATATACATTCTGATCCACCATTTGAGTATGAGTGCGTAATGGAGCCGAGGAGGCATAGGCAATGTCCACAAAGTCAGGATAGACAAGTCGAAGTAAGGCTGCTAGATTACCTGGATAGCTTGCACCCACAGTAACAATTGGACAATAGCTGGACGATTCGCGGTGATATGAGCACTTCAACTCTTTCTTAAATTCTTTCCCCAATCGGACCATATCTGCCATAGCCTGCTGCGGCGTTAGCAGTTCAAGCAAGTCAGATACTGTAGCATTCGGGATGGGAGGATAGGTGCCATAAAATCGATGCTCCACTTGAATAACGGCGGCACCAAAGTACGCTGCCAAATGTTGCGTAATGAATGGATAGACCATATGTCCAAGTACTCCCTCACCACCATTGAGCATAAATATTGGATGACCAGGTCCCTTGAAGTAGGTTGTGCTTTTGTAATATCGATTTTTCCACGTGTCCTTGTTGTTGTCATTGAAATGATTCACAAGTTGGTCGTGATAAAAAAGTTCCTTGTGTTCGTCATGATGTTCTTCTTGATTCAACTCTTCGTCGAAAGTACCGATACTACTTGCTCCGAAGAGAATCTGTGTATTGGTCACGGCTCCAACTCTACGCCAAAATGATGTAGTGATTGTTGCATGGAAGAAAAAAGTTGCAGTAACTAACATCAACCATCTTCTCGATGATGATGCCTGTACTATGGATTCCGTAATTGAAAGATGGCAGTAATGGCGATTGGCGATCCTTGGTGTCGAGGTCGCGCTGTCGTCGGTTGCAATATCATTAATATCGACAGCGCCGTACCCGCTTGCCATCGTATTCTCGTGTGGTCGGGGTCGGGTCCCCGTTCCCGCAAAACGATCGATCATCAACTCAACATCCCAACATATCAATGAATATTCTCCTCTCGCTGGTAGTTGTCTCTTCCTGCCCCACTTCCAGCGGGTGGCGCATGGGTGGACGACGCCCGCCACCCTCGCTCCTCCTACTACTACTCATCGAAAATTTGCCCCAGCACTCTTCTCTACGCCCAAAGAAGTAGTTTCCAGCGATAGTGGTAACACCACGCCGGCAGTGTTCATCCGACCAGCGTTGCATAACTCATCATACTTCCGATCGATTGCCATCCTGTACGCACTTCTCTTTGCCATCTACAATGGTGGTGCTACGGTTTCACCCATCAATGCCAATAGTGCACTACTACAAACAATGGGAAAGCATTTAATCCTACCACCCAACGTTGCCGCATCAGTGCATCTATTTGCATTCTCGACATGGTTCGGTACTGTAATATACACTACATTCATAGCAGGGATTACCATGTTTAAGAATTTACCACGAAGAGTCTTTGGTTCAGTACAGAGCAAATTATTCCCATTATACTTTCGTCTCTGTTCTATCATGATTGGAATACAAATTTTAACACTCACTGCTATGCCAGATGTACTTAGTAAAACATCGGAGGTATCACTCACTGTAGCCTTTGTTACGACACTCATCAATCTACTCTACCTTGAGCCACGGTCAACATCGGTCATGTTTGATAGGTATGCACTTGAGGACGTTGGTATGAGAGACAGTGAGGAATACAGACTAAAAGCCAAAATGTTTGGTAAATTACATGGAATTAGTAGCTTGGCAAATCTAATTGCTCTCTGTGGAGGTGTTGTCCATGGTATTCGTTTGGCTTCAGGGTTAGCGGTTTGAATGTACTATCATTGATGGAGATTTTTTGTTAGCGTAACTGTAAACAATCATCTTGTAAGTTGATTATGACTATAATAATTCATATATACCAGCACAAACTCAGTCTTGAAGGAAGTACATTTTTTTACTTGAGGCGAGAGCATTTTGTAATCATCACTGCTGACAATCTCAAACACTTTGGGTCTGATTGATTCTCAAGAGCACAGTAAACATAGCATGCAGCAACTGCATTACCGTATAAAGTTGTTTTGGCTAATTGCAAGAGAGTATTTTAGAGCTGAATCTTTATCTTTCAGTTTAGTTGTGAAGAGTTACTCGCAACCCAGGTTGCACTCTAGCTCTCCACAATATGTCTGGCAAAGATCTTTGAGTTGTCAAGATACAAATGATGTCCTGCCTCCGGCACAATATGTACCTCCGCTTGAATGCCACAGTCTGACTGTTGTATCCTCTGCATTTCTAACCTCGCCTCCGGTTCGTGGAATGTCATCCAATCCCTATCACCATATAGGACCTTTATCGATTTTAATGTTGATAGGGATGATGACTGAGTAATCGCTCTGGCCAATGTGCCTCCACCAAGGGGTTGGATAGCATACACCCCCAGTCCGTCTTCCTCACTCGTGCCTGGCTCCATCAAACTATTCATTGCATACTCCCCGCTTGGTGGGGCAACTGTGACATGATATAGATAGTCAGATAACAGGACAAGTTCCGACTCGTCAAGTTGTGGGATCCTACCCCTTAGCGCACGTGTAACGGCATGTCTCCCACGTAAAGAGCCCATAAGTCGGATCAAAGCCTGTGGTGTTAGGTTGGCACTCCACAATGCGTCGACCAGTCGTAACGCAGGTGGCATGTTGGATGATGATGCAATACGCGTCCTTTGTGGTGATGTTGGTTGCGGTCGGAAGCCAACTGGCGATATAAGGATGAGCTTTGTTAGATTTAGTGCTCTTTTCTTCTTCGTCGTATCATTATTATTCAGGCTGTTATTGTATTGACGCATCGCATACATCCCAGCAAGATAACCACCTAGTGAGTGTCCGATCAACCACACTGGCTCATCATCATCAAATAGTTCCTTGTTGCGCATCATTCTATCGAAGGGATCAAGGAAGAAATCAATTGCACTTGATGGTGAGAATTCAGAGTTGCATAATGAAAATTTCCTACTCGTCGTTGTTTCTGTTGTTGTGGCTGTTGTTGCAGTAGAAAACAGCGATCGGACTGGACTTTCCCAACATGGCGGTCTTGCTGAACCGCCCATACCCAGCCAGTCGACCAGTATGACACGTCCAATCTTGCCAGAGTCGAGGAGATCATCGACATTACGGTAAAAGAATGATAGACCCGATCCGAAGCCGTGTGCCATGACGACAGTGGGGAGCGATGACGACGAAGGAGACCCAGCAGCGCGGAATTCGACAAGATTAAGCTCCTGTCCTCCTCCTCCTTTGCAATCATCATCGCCCTCCTCCTGAAGCCTGCTTGGCTTGTGGAATGGATGTCGCACGAGTTTAGCAAGTAGATTGCGTTCAGATTCCAGCAGTTGGAGATGATCGCTTGCCGTCCACCACCGTCGGAGCATAATATAAGTATTAATGTCTGCTGGCTGCAGGAACTAGCGGGGATCGGATCTGCTCTCTCCTTTAGTCTCGATATTTTTGGCGGGGACAAAATGTCAGATCAAATCACAAACACGAGTCATATTATTTTTCCTCACCATGTCGACCACCCTCGCTTTTTGCAAACGTATAAAAAATAGCGGCTTGCTCAAAGCACTGCTGATTTTGCTGCCGTTCGTTGTCTTCGTCGGACCACCTAGTCGTATTCGCGGTGCAGATGCCTTTACTAATCATCATCTTTGGTTGATCAACTCACGTTGCAACCACTGCGAACGTCAACGAAAGAAGCAGTGTCAGCTGACTAAACGTGGATGCAATCATGTCATGGTACATTCCTCTGTTCTCTTCGTCTCCTCAGCCACTGTCGAGAATCAAAACATCCTTCATGACAAAGCAAAGAACGATGAGAACTCTTACAACAGCATCAATACACGCAGTAAAAAAGAAACACAGAATAACAACAATGACAACTATAACATCCGACCGCATCTGCGACAACTCTTGCAACTCTGTCGACCAATCAATTTTCCAGTAGTTGTAATATTACATTTGCTAGGCATACATCAGTCCGTGCAGCTTTATCAGAAATCACGCGTGACAGCAGCAGCAACAACAACTTCAATATCTCTGTTGGCAACACTATTCAAAGACCCAGCAATGCTAATGGTACTACTATCGTTACTCCTAGTAACCTCTACATCCATGATAACGAATGACTACTATGATGCACGAGAGGGTGTAGATTCACCACATGATATGCGTCATCCATTGGCAGCCTCTGCTGCTGCTACTGCTGCAACTATACCATTGCCACACCACGGTACTGATAGTACTATTACTGACATTGTAATACCACTATCAGTAGCTAAATACTTTACCAAATGTCTATATGCTATACTGCTACTCACATCTGCATTTGTGCCTAGTATCATGGCACGGATATTAGTCTTAGGTGGTGCCATGATAACCTATCTGTATACAGTACATCTCAAGCCAATAACATGGATGAAGAATATTAGCTGTGCTGCATTGGTGGCACTGGGGCCTATCACCAGTGGTTGTGCGGCGTGGCACGTCCTACGTATTAATAGTGTTATTGGCAGTGCTGATGTCATACTTCCATGGTTCTGTATACTACAAAGTCCACTATCATTCCTTGTTATATCTCTCTTCTTTGGGATTATGGGACGTGAGGTACTCATGGACATAATCGACTGTGTGGGTGATGCACGTGCAGGTATTGAAACCATTCCTGTTAGATATGGCAAACGCATAGCAGCAAATGTTGCACTTGTATGTTCTCTCATTTCGTCCATATCGGCATGTGTAATGCCAATGTGGAAATTATGTTGTAGGATGCTGTTGACGATGAGAGGAGGAGGATCACCACTTGGCTTGAACACTGGCGGTATGACACTGACACTAATTGCAATTGTACAAAAGTCAGAAGCTAGAAGGTTGCTACTGTCATTGGTGGGTAGTGGGATGCTACTTCGTAGGATTTACGACGTTTGGTGGACGACTGGTGAGGATAATACATTGGTGAATCTAGCTGTTGATGAATCATTGCTCAGTGTGTTACTCGTATTAGCTAGTTTCTTGTAATTACAATGACAAAATTATAAATCATATATGTACATTATGATACAGCCAATAACTTCTCATTACACATTCATCTCAAACCGCAATATGTCACATTACCACCTTCATCTAAGAGAAGCTTGTGACCGATAGAGGGTATCAACTCTTCCTCATGGTGTGTAATGTAAATTAAACTCATGTTAGTAACACGACATATTCTTTCGATGAGGCCGAGTAAGCGTCCACGATTCCATAAGTCAAGTCCTTGACATGGTTCATCCAGTATCAATAGCAATGGACGTTGAGCAATGGCAGAACATAGGAGGAGTAATTTTTGTTCTCCCTGGGAGAGAGTGGAGAATTGTCTGCGAAAAAATACATCGTCACTCTGACTGTTATTGCTGTCTAGAAGACCAAACCAGCGTGCGACAGTAGTGGCAACATCTAGATCCACGTTCGAGCTACCAGTAAAGGCATGTTTGTGATGATGCTTATCTGCATAAAATAAAAAAGAAGCTCCGCATTGTAAAATCTCACCCACTGTGCGAGAACCCCAATTGTGAGTAGCGTGCAGGTGAAGCTCAGTGGACACAAAACTCACACCATTCCTACTAAGGCGGGTGTTCGATGCCATTGATGGCGTGACGAATAAACTTCCATCAGATATTATTGCATCACTGTCCTGTACATAAGAATTGGAATCTATGTCGCCTTTCATACTCGTTCGGAGTATCAGTCGACTGAGTGTGCTTTTGCCAGAACCATTCATGCCAGCTAAATGCCATCGTTCGCCTTGCTTTACGGTCCAATCCACACGAGATAAAAGTGTCACATTGTCACGTGTGACCATTATTGCACAAGACTTGACAAGAATGTCTTGATTTTTAATATTCTCTGTTCCTCCGTGCTCCCAAAACTCCTTTACCTCGATGTCACTTGGGATGATAACACTGTAACCCAACACTTCCTCGTGCCTGACATCGTCAGATACGTCATCTGGAACCAACAATCTAATAATCTCTTCTCCCGTTCGTTCCAATCTCTCCTCAGTCCTGACCATTCCATTTGATAATGTGCCATTGTCTATGAATGTGACAGTTTTAAATCCATCCGATATCTCCTCAGGTCGATGTGTTAATAGTAGTACCTGCGTCCGTGCTGTATCTCTCGCATTTCCAACTCCCTGCACGAGTATATCCATGCGGAATCCACGTAATACACGTTCAATAATATCACGCAATCCCAATCGTCCATCGGTGTCTAATCCATCGAATGCATTATCCAACACTAATAATGCTGGTTTGCGAACCAGTGCCCTCACCAATAATACACGTCGTATCTGTCCCGTGGATAATGTATTAACGAATCGATTTAATAATGGAAACATACCCAGTCGTACAGTTAAGAATTTGGCCGTGTCGGATAATCGATTACCACCTAACCCTAATGCACGATATACAGTCGTTGTGCCTTCGTCTAATAGCAAGTCGGAATGCGATTCGAATGATACGCCCGATAGGAAGCGATGATCGCGTAATGTAGATGATTGTGTGGCAGTAGTACGTTGCATTATCAATGTACCCGATTGTAGATATGTATTGCTACTATCGACTGCAGCATCGCTATTGCCAATGATATCGATTCGAGATGCAGCATTTGCAAGTGCGTTTGATAAAAGTGTTTTTCCAGAACCATTCCGCCCAAGAGCGACGTGTCCACCCGGACCAGCAACTTCGACATTGGACCAAATATTTAAGTCGATAGGTCCAAGCAGTGATGATGACGTCGACGTCGATGATGGCGAAGATGAAGTGGATGGATAACGCAGGATTGCCGATTGGAATTGAACAAGGGGCGAAGTTACGTAGTCATCATCGTTGGTCGTTTTCGTCGTCGACGAAAACGCCGCCACTCGCAAAGTAGTTTGTCGCCTCCCATTGACTGTCGCCGATCCACACCACCTTCGACGATGTAACATTGACGATGTGGAGACAGCTACGCGATGCATTGCTTCTTCTCACTTGAGGTTCTTCGGGAGGGGCCTAGGATTTGGCGGGACAGTGTGCACCACCACCACCACCACCACCGCCTTGACGATGGGGAAGCGCCAGCGTAATAACGAACAGGACGACAGCGATAGGGGAGACGATGAATATTCCCAAGACACCCATGCCGATAGCAATGTGCGGCAGGAATCGCAATCATCCATCGTCAACGACGGCGAAGTCGAGGATACAATAGAGCCGGAGGAAAAGAAGAGAAAGATGGTAATCCGGAGGCTCAAGCCATCGGCAACGTCCGACTTTAATAAACGTCTTGAACGTCGGGGTATCGTCTACCTCTCACGTGTGCCCCCACGGATGGGACCGGCCAAGGTTAAAACGTTATTAAGTGACTTTGGCGACGTAACACGTGTCTATCTCGTCGAGGAGGATAAGTCCTCGCGTAAACGTCGGCGTAAGGCGGGTGGGTCCGGGTCTAAACGCTACATCGAGGGATGGATCGAATTTGAATCCAAGAAGGTAGCCAAACGTGTCGGTGAAACATTGAATATGAGCCGTATTACCAATCACAAAGGCTCGGTAAATTATGATGATGTATGGAATATTAAGTATTTACGTGGATTTAAATGGTCCCACTTAACAGAGAAGGTGGCATACGAACGACGTGTCCGAGAGCAGAAATTACGTGTGGAAATGATGGAGGCACGACGGGAGAATGCCAATTATGTTGCACAGGTTGAGGCAGGACGGAAGTTGGATTACATTGAAGAGAGGCAGAGGAAAAGGACTGACAAGCAGGGTGGGCGACGTCGTGAAGGTGGTGGCGATGAAGGAAATGGTGTGGAGGATAAAGACGGTATGGCAAAAACGAGGCATAAAGTTCGACAGAAGAGACCTCTTGAGGAGGATGGACGAGCAACGAAGGCTGCCATTCTCGGTTCTCTTGTTTGATTGTGCGACTGTTCAGTAGTGGTATTCAAATTTCAACTAAACTAATTTAATTGTGACGCCTATTACTTTACAGTCTTTCTTACTCCCAACATTTAAATTTCACTTTCACTGGAATTACCTAAGTAGATAATCGCTTTCACACAAGATTCTTCCTCATCCTTACATTTCATGCAGCGGATGCGCCAGATGCACGTCGCTGAAGAGTACCTCGACGTTGACGACTACCATTAAGAGCTGGTGGACGAGGAGGACTGTGTAGCGAGATCAGTTTACCGTGATGCCATTCTCCATGAAATAGTCTACCGTCTTCAAAATGCAGCGTGCCCTTACCGTGGGGGACTTGAGTTGTCGAGTGAACTTGTCCTGTGTAAGACACATGTCGTCCATTCGATCTAATATCGGTATACTTGTGACCACATACTACCATCGTATCATCCCACCTAACGCTGTTCCTTGATTTGGAGGAGGTAGAGGAAGATGACAACGAGTGGATGGACGTCAAGGATGAGTCCAAGATCTTGGTTTCTGGGTCGTTCGATACCACCGACGTTGTCGACCTTGACAGCATTCTCTCCTCTGTATTGTTTGTATACCTCTTGCTATGCCGTGGAGCGACAGTAGTTGTGATCGAAGTGGAGGGAGGTGAAACAAAAGGCAAGCTAGGCAAACATGGTTGGCAAATACGTAATGGCTCTGTAGTTTCCTTGATACCAGTTGATACCATTTCGTTCTGTTGCAAATCCTCTACGATGAACAGGCTACTCCGCAGTTGATTGAATTTCGTGAGATTTGATGGTAGCGAGAGAGTTAGGCTTCGTCTACCATGGTCGTCATTTTCGTGGGCGACTCTCGATGGACCAGCGTCCCTCAGTGGTTGTGCGATTTCACGTTGTGGAGCGGAATGACGAAGGCGATTGTAGGTAGAACTTTCAGAAAATTCCATTATGGAGTCTATCGATATTCCAATCTATGCAACACTAATAATTCTGGAGATATGAGCACATTCGTTCATCATTAGTTTCACATATTAACACGTCACAATTCAATCGTAAATCCTGCACGAATCTTCCCTTGCATTCACACAGTATGTTGCATACAAGTAAATCCTGCACGCTTTTTTCGGTTCCTTCAAAATTGTGAGGCTATCCTTTTTTCATACTACAATTTTTAAATCATTTGACACTTTTGCCGCGCTTGCGTAACTTTTGCCGGCAAGTTTCAAGACTTGCCGGCAAAAGTTTTGTGGGGAGAAATGCATACAATGCTTGCTCCGTAGTGGCG
>Ga0247843_1009631_pt1 | contig 10646 bp, 9 predicted proteins | sample LaCruzMarch2017__FD_192420 | JGI IMG/M metagenome (GOLD analysis project Ga0247843, IMG submission 192420) | Freshwater microbial communities from meromictic Lake La Cruz, Castile-La Mancha, Spain - LaCruzMarch2017_8m | ecosystem: Environmental > Aquatic > Freshwater > Lake | place: Spain...
GTTTGGTAGTGTATTGGCCATACGGTTATAAATGATGAAACATCCTTCATAGTCAACTGGAAAATCAAGATCTAAACTTGTCCAATTTTTTGGAGCAGAGCAACGTAATGGCGCAGGAGTTGGAGTTGGCGTTCCACTTGCAGGAGTTCCTCCACTAACAATTGGACGTGTTGGTGTGTTGTTAGTTCCAGTGGTTCCAGGAGCTGCAACTGCTTGTGTAGCACCTTGTACTACAGCGGTACCAGAATTAGAAGTAATTTTTCGAGCTGTTACACCTCGAATTACGATGGTTTTACCATTGTAACGTGATGGGTTATTGGCAAAATCAGTGGCATCTACCACCAATTGAGATTTTCCTACTGCAAAAAATCCGAAGACACTAAGAGAGAGCAATGTAAATTTTTTCATGATCAAAAATATTAGTTATAACTGTTATACAATTTCTGTGCCACATTTATTGTGGCCTCAATCGGCATCGAAAATAGTAAATAAATAATTAAATAAAAATTATTGGTTTTACTTAAAATTAGATATCTATTCAGATTTCTTTGAGTTTTTTAGATAGGACAATAAAAAATATCCCCCAAAACAAATAAACATTATAGCCATTCCAATTTGAGTTATATTGTGCCCTGGATATATCCGATTTAACATTAAAACATTCCCAAAGAAGAAGATAGCCCAGGCCATTTCACTCTTAAATTTGGTTTGAATTAGCGTTAATAATCCAATTAGAATAATAAATGTGGGATACGACAATACAATTTTGGGAATTACAATTCCTAAAGAACTAATTAACCATAAAACTCCAATTAAAAGCAACACGGCACCACCAAATAGGTAGGATTTATTTGAATAATTATTTGACATACAGCATTACGAATGTAGTTTTTTTGGGAATATGTTGTACACTTTTACTATTTTTTTTCGACAATCAATTCTTTACGTATTTCAAAAAGATGATTTTAATCATGTTTCATCAAAATAAGAGTCATTTTTTTCAATTTGTATTTCTAGCAACTTGCATGGGTGAACAATTATGTTTTTTAAGCAAGACGACAATATCAATTCTGCCATTCAGATTATAAACACCGAATTTTTGCCAATCATAGCAAAAGAGTTAAACGCGCTTTTAAGTCAAATAAATCAATCAGATTCTAACGATGTTTCTCATTTGCAGTTTTTTATGATGGTTTCTCAGTTTCAAAAAGAAATGGAGAATCTTGAAAGACTCCTTAATATAGTGCTCTTTCCGGCCATTCTTTCGCAGTTGCATGACCATAAAATGTCTCGTCCATTCAATAGCTTTAATATTTTGAGAGCCGTTCATAAGAGACAAAAAAACATCCTTAAAAAATTGCGTGAAATCTGTGATGAATATATCATGGACGAATCTTGGTCTACAGATAAAAAACAAAGTTGTTATAGTGCATTTCACTTAGAACAGGAATTTGTTCATTATTTAAATTACGTTGAATCTACGTTCATTCCATTGCTATTAGACATTAGAGAAGAAGCCAAAATATGAATTCTATAAAAACTGATACCCATTCCATTTGTTTTCATTGTGGTGCAGAAACCAGAAATCCAATTCACAAAGAAGACAAATCATTCTGTTGTAATGGTTGTTTAACTGTCTACAACATTTTAGAATCAAATAATCTTTGTCAATTTTACGATTTTAATGAAACCCCAGGTAATACCGTCGAATCTAAAAATGTAAATCACAGATTTGCTTTTCTAGAAGATGATGCAGTTTTGAATAAATTAATTCTATTTAAACAGGACAACCAAATCCACCTATCGTATTACTTACCTCAAGTACATTGTAGTTCATGTTTGTACCTCCTTGAAAATTTGTTTAAAATTCAAAATGGTGTGCTATCCAGCAAGTTGAACTTTTCCCAAAAAGAGTTAACAGTTATTTACGATTCAACAGTAACATCTGCTTTCCAAATTGCCAAAGCTTTAACACAATTGGGTTATGAACCTTACTTTAGCTTAAGTGATGTAGGGGAAACCGCTCCAAAGTCCAAAGCATCAAAACAACGCTTGTATCGATTAGGTGTTGCTGGATTTGCTTTTGGTAACATTATGTTGCTTAGTTTTCCTGAATATTTCGCTTATGGAACCGATTTAGATGGTTTAAAACCTTATTTTCAATGGATTATTCTTACACTCATCGTTCCGGTGATTACATATTGTGCTTCGGAATTTTATGCATTGGCTTGGGGGGGGATAAAAGAGCGCTATCTAAATATAGATTTACCTATTGTATTGGCAATGCTCATTACATTTTTTAGAAGTATTTATGAAGTATTCACACACACTGGACCGGGTTATTTTGATTCATTAAGTGGCATTGTCTTTTTTATGTTGTTGGGAAGAATGTTGCAAGATAGAACCTATAAGAGCATCACATTCGACCGGGATTTTACATCTTATTTCCCTATTTCAACCACCATATTCAAACAAGGAAAAGAGTACTCTAAACAATTGAATGAGATTAAAGTAAACGATGAACTCATTATACACGACCGTGAAATTATTCCAGTGGATGGATTGTTGGTTGGTGGAAGAGCGGTTATAGATTACAGTTTTGTAACTGGCGAAAGCAAGTTGGTAGAATTAGATGCAGGTGGTTGGGTTTATGCTGGGGGACGTCAAATGGGTTCATCCGTTCGCATTATGGCACAAAAAACCGTGAGTCAAAGTTATTTGGTATCCTTGTGGAACAAACAAGATAAAAAAACTGGCACGCAATCTCAACCAGAAAGTAAATACGTGCAAAAAGCAAGCATGTATTTTACATTGGTATTGTTTAGCATTGCCATTTCTTCCGGCATATATTGGAGTTTTGCAGATCCAACTAAGCTGTGGAACTCAGTAACCGCAGTGCTTATTGTGGCTTGCCCTTGTGCTTTATTGTTAAGCGTTACTTTTACCCATGGACATTTTTTATCCTTGTTTGCAAAAAATGGATTGTACTTGAAAGGCGCAAAATCCATGGAGAAATTTAACCAAATCAAACGAATTGTTTTCGATAAAACAGGAACAATTACCCAAACCAACGAACCAATTATTACATATAACGGCAGCGAATTATCCGAGTTTGAATTAGACGCTGTTGGCACCATAGCGAAAGAATCTATACATCCCAATGCACGCAATTTGTCTCGCTATTTAAATAGAGTTCCTCTAAGTATTGGTCATGTAGAGAATTTTTTGAGTAGAGGCATTTCTGCACAAATTTTGGGTGTTGAAATATTGATGGGTTCTTCAGAATTCGTCGGGAATAAACCGGAATTGGAAAAAATTGAGGGTTCTGGTTTGTGGGTGAAAATTCATGGAAAGGTGAGGGGTGTGTTTTTATTCAAAAGTGCTGTTCGTCCAAATCTGGGTCCTGCAATTGCAGAATTAAGTGTAAAATACAAATTGTCAATGTTAAGTGGCGACAACGACACAGATAGAAGCATCATTCACAATATTTTTCCGCAAAAAACAGATTTGCTGTTTGGTCAAAAACCACACGATAAAAAAGTATACGTTGAAACCATAGAAAGGTCAGGTTTTCCTGTGATGATGGTTGGAGATGGATTAAACGATGCAGGGGCGTTAATGGGCAGCACTATTGGATTGGCTGTAACCGAGGACGTGTCTTATTTTACACCTGGATCGGATGCAATCATTTTAGGGAGTGCTTTAAATAAACTTCCGGCGTTTTTGGTATTGGCGCGAAAAATGCGAAACATAATTTGGATAAGTTTTGCAATTTCCATTCTTTATAATTTGGTGGGATTGTCTTTTGCCGTTCAGGGTCAATTGAATCCAATTATAGCCGCCATATTGATGCCGGCGAGTTCTATTTCAATTGTACTTGTAAGTTGGATAGGTTCCTTAATCTCTGCTAAAACTCGAGGATTAAAAATATGATTAAAATCATCTTTTGTACTGAGGTACATCATTGCAATTCCTCTCTAATAATTGTCAATTTGAAACAATAAATTATGTCAGTAATAATTATTTTAATGGTCATGAGCATTCTGGTAGCCGCAACCTTTTTGGGGGCGTATTTATGGAGTGCAAAAACAGGCCAATTTGAAGATCCAGATGCCAATGCTTACCGCATCCTTCACGACGATAAAACAACAATAAAAGTTAAACCCCAAACATCGATAAAAAATGCAAATTGAAAAATTCTCTTACGACAATCGTCCCGTAAAATGGTTCGCTTACGCCACTATTTTTTGGGGCATTATTGGCTTTGCGGTGGGTCTTTGGATCGCCATTGCCATTTGGTTACCAGGTCTTAATCTGAACTGGGCTCCAACAACATTTGGACGTATGCGTCCGGTACACACCAATGCTGTCATTTTCGCATTTGTCGGAAATGGTATTTTTATGGGAGTGTACTATTCACTTCAACGACTCACCAAAGCACGAATATTTAATGATACATTAACCCGAATACACTTTTGGGGCTGGCAGTTAATTATTGTATTTGGTGCTTTAACGCTTTGGATGGGTTATTCAACAGGCAAAGAATATGCTGAATTAGAATGGCCTTTAGACATTGCCATTACCCTAATTTGGGTGGTTTTTGGTATCAATATGTTCGGTACCATTATTAAACGTAGAGAAAGTCACCTGTATGTAGCCATTTGGTTTTACATCGCAACATGGGTTACTGTAGCCATGTTACATATTGTTAACAGCATAGAATTGCCTATAAGTTTAACCAAGAGTTACAGTTGGTACGCCGGTGTTCAAGATGCTCTTGTTCAATGGTGGTATGGACACAATGCGGTGGCGTTTTTCTTGACTACGCCTTACCTCGGATTAATGTACTATTTCTTGCCTAAGGCGGCAAATCGTCCTGTTTATTCTTATAGATTATCTATTATTCACTTTTGGGCATTGATATTCATTTATATTTGGGCTGGACCTCACCATTTATTGTACACTTCTTTGCCAGATTGGGCACAGTCATTGGGTGTTGTTTTTTCAGTTATGTTAATTGCTCCAAGTTGGGGTGGTATGATTAATGGATTGTTTACCTTGAGAGGAGCTTGGGATAGAGTTCGTGAGGACCCAGTTTTGAAATTCATGGTAGTGGCAATCACTGCCTATGGTATGGCCACTTTTGAAGGACCTATGCTTTCTTTGAAAAATGTTAATGCTATAAGTCACTTTACCGATTGGACTATTGCCCACGTTCATGTTGGAGCCTTAGGTTGGAATGGTTTCTTGACATTTGCAGTTTTGTATTGGTTGATACCAAAAATGTTCCAAACCACATTGTATTCAAAATCTTTGGCCAATGCACACTTTTGGTTGGGAACTTTGGGAATCATATTTTATGCTATTCCAATGTATTGGGCTGGATTTACTCAAAGTTTAAACTGGAAAACATTTACTCCTGAAGGAACGCTACAATATACTTTCCTTGACACTGTAAACATGTTGAAACCCATGTACCAGTTAAGAAGTTTAGGCGGATTGTTGTTCCTAGTGGGCGCTTGCATCATGGTTTATAATTTGATTAAAACAGTTAAAGCAGGTACTTTCTTGGCTGATGAACCTGCAGAAGCTCCAGCTTTGGTAAAACACCAAAAACATGAAGGCGAACACTGGCACCGTGTGATTGAACGTAGACCAATTCAAATGTTGGTTTTGAGTTTAGTTGTTGTAGGCATTGGGGGGATATTGGAAATTATTCCAACATTCCTAGTAAAAACTAACATTCCGACCATTTCCGCGGTTAAACCTTACAGCCCATTAGAACTTCATGGAAGAGATATTTATATAGCAGAAGGATGTTACACATGCCACTCACAAATGGTAAGACCATTCAGAGACGAAGTAAAAAGGTACGGTGAATATTCTAAAGCAGGTGAGTTTGTATACGACCATCCTTTCCAATGGGGAAGTAAACGTACAGGCCCAGATTTGGCTCGTGTAGGCGCTAAATACAACAATGCTTGGCATTTTAGCCACATGTATGACCCAACTTCTACCTCAGAAGGTTCTATCATGCCCCGTTATCCTTGGTTGTTGAACAAAAGCATTGACATACGTCAGACCCCTAAAATGATACGCGCTATGCAAACCATGAATGTTCCGTATGAAGTTGATTATGCAAATAGAGCAAATCAAGATTTGGAAGCACAAGCAAAAGTAATTGTAGATGATTTGATGAAAGACAAAGGTGTTCAACAAGTATTGGAATTAGAAGGGGTGAAAAATCTTCAATATTCTAAAGTTGTTGCACTAATTGCTTACTTACAACGTATTGGAACTGATATTAAAAAGCAACCAGTAGAAAGTTTACCCGAACATTAATAACCACAAAGATGAAATTTATAAACTATTTAAAATCAATCGACGGGATTAGTATTTATCCCATGATTACACTGATATTATTCGGTATGTTCTTTCTGGTTATCCTCATGTGGGTTTCAAAAGCAAATCAGAAATATATCAAAGACGCTAAAAACATCCCCCTAAAAGACTAAGTTATGAAATCAAATTTTCTTAAAACATTATTGATATCAGCATCGGTGTTCGCAACTAATGCGTATGGACAAGCTCTTTCAGCTGCAGATAGCACCGCCGCCATGGCTTTGTCTGCTGGTGCAAAACCTTCAGGAATGGACAGTTACATTCCTTGGGTGTTACTTGCAACTGCTTTTGCATTGGCCATTGTTATCCTATTCATGGGTTCATTGTTCGGACGAGTGGCTATTTTAAAGATGAAACAGTCCACCAAAAGCATTATTGCCATTTTGACATTTAGTGGATCTCTACATTTAATGGCTGCAACAGGAACTGAACCTGGAAGTTGGTCTCCATCTAGCTTTCAATTGAACATGATAATAATGTCTATCATCTTTTTGGAAGTACTGGTTATTCTATATTTCGCCAATTGGTTAAGAGCCATTGTATTGCCAAAGAAAGAAGTAAAAGAAGTAGTCGAAAAAGAATCAACATTCAGCAAATGGTGGTACAAAATAAATGGGTCTGTTGAAATTGAAAAAGAAAAAGATGTGCAGTTAGACCACGATTACGACGGAATCAAAGAATTAGACAATGCTTTGCCGCCTTGGTGGTTGTACGGTTTTTATCTTACCGTTGTATTTGCAGGTATTTACATTTGGAGATACCATATTTCTAAAACGGCACCTTTACAGGTTCAAGAACTAAATATTGCTTTGGCCGAGGCAAAATTGCAAGAAGCGGAATTTGCCAAAAAGCAAGGTGAAAAAGTCGATGAAAATTCGATTGAATATGCCGCAGATCCGCAACTTATTGCAACTGGTAAAGCCATTTTTGATAAAAATTGTGTCGCTTGCCATGGTCCAGATGGGGGCGGGATTAGTGGGCCAAATTTAACCGACGAATATTGGAAACATGGTGGTTCCATTAAAAACATTTTCAAAACCATTAAATATGGTGTGTTAGATAAAGGAATGATAGCGTGGGGTGAGGTGTTAACTGCAAAAGATATGGCTGCAGCCGCAACTTATATTAAATCGATGAAGGGCTCATCACCAAAAAATCCACTTCCTCCGTATGGCGATTTATACGCAGAAGATGGAGCAGCTACAGCAGCAGATTCCACTGTTGCGCCTAATAATAATACAACAAAAGAAACTCCAAAGAGTAATCCATAAATAGTTTACAATGTCTGATATATACGACGAAGAAGATTCATTTAGAGACAACGTTTCTACCATAAATCAAGCGGGAAAGAGAAATTGGGTATATGCTTACAAACCAACCGGGCGTTTTTATAACGCCCGGTCTTGGCTAACGCTCTTTTACCTCATCGTGTTTTTCGGACTGCCTTTGATTTCATATAAAGGTGAACCTTTTATGTTGTTGAACATACTAGAACGAAAATTTGTAGTTTTTGGTTTCGTATTCTGGTCTCAAGACTTTTTTCTGTTTGGTTTAACAATGATTCTCTTTGTTGTATTCATCATTGTTTTTACCGTTGCATTTGGCAGGTTATTCTGTGGATGGGTTTGCCCCCAAACCGTTTTTATGGAAATGGTTTTTCGAAGAATCGAATTTTGGATAGAAGGCGATGCTCCCAAACAAAAAGCATTAGACAAAATGCCTTGGAATGGTGAAAAACTTAGAAAAAGAGGGTCTAAATGGATTGTTTTTTACTTGTTTTCGTTTTTAATTGGCAACACCTTTTTGGCCTATATTATTGGGAAAGAAGAGCTATTTAAAATCATAACAGAACCTATTGGGACACATGTTGGTGGACTCTTGGCCATGATGTTGTTTTCAGCCATCTTTTTCTTCGTTTACTTGTGGTTTAGGGAACAAGTTTGCACTGTGGTTTGTCCTTATGGACGTCTACAAGGTGTCTTGTTAGACAGAAATTCAGTACTGGTGGCTTATGATTATGTAAGGGGTGAACCCCGTGGCAAACTTCGTAAAAATGAGGAAAGAACCTTGGGAGATTGCATTGATTGCTTGCAATGTGTGCATGTTTGTCCTACTGGAATTGACATACGCAATGGCACACAATTGGAATGTACCAATTGCACCGCTTGTATTGATGCCTGTGACAACATTATGGATAAAATTGGCAAACCTCGTGGATTGGTGCGTTATGCCAGTGAAGCGACCATAGCCGAAAACAAACCCTTTATTCTGACTACACGACTCAAAGCGTACATTGTTCTATTGATTGCACTTTTGGTTGTTTGGTTGGTAATTTTGACTTCCCGCTCTACAGTGGAATTTCAAATTCGGAAAGTGCCCGGACAATTGTATTCAGAAACAGCCGATGGCAAGATAGTCAATATGTTCAACGTGATGCTAATCAATAAAAGTCATAAGAATTTTGACTCATTGTATTTGAAAATAGACGATGTAAAATATGAAATTGAATGGGTCGATAAGCAAAATATGCGTAAATTGGTCAAAGAATCTATTGCTAAAAGTACATTTTTTATAAAGATTCCAGCAGAAAATGTGAAAAAACGCAAAGATGAAGTAGTGATTCGATTGTACAATGGGGAACATGATTTAGACACTGAAACAACAAACTTTTTAGCACCTGTAAACAAATAATAATATGAAATTTATGAATTGGGGAAAATCAATTTTTTTAGTATACGTCCTTTTTGTCGCCGGAATGGTTTATTTGGTATACGGCGCAGTGAACACCAAATTTGATTTGGTAGAAGACAATTATTATCAAAAGGAACTCGAGTTCCAAACAGAAATTAATGAAAGCAACAAAGCAAATTCACTCGGAATAACAGCCGAAATTTTACAAAATCAAGGCAATACCAGTTTAAAGTTGAACCGTGCAAAGGGATCGGCGTATTTTGGTCAAGTTCATTTTTACAACGCCTCCGATAAGAGTAAAGACTTTAAATACGACCTGCCAAAGCAAGATTCTCCAGTTTGGATTTTACCCGTAACGAAAGTAAATAAGGGTCATTATATGCTTAAAATTCGTTGGTTCACTGCTGAAAAAGACACGTTCAGAACCGAAGTGCCATTTGAGAAATTATAAATGGAAGTATTTCTGGCAGGAATGTTAATTGGCTTGGCCGGCAGCCTACATTGTGTAGGAATGTGCGGCCCTTTGGTTATGCTTTTGCCAAAAAGCAGTAAAGCAGCATTAACTTCTGTGGTATATCATTTGGGCAGAGTAACTGTGTATGTTTTACTCGGATTGTTTTTTGGTTCAATCATACAATGGTTGGATTTGCGCAAATTTGAACAAGGGTTTTCTTTGGTTCTTGGGGGATTATTTATTGTGCTTTGGCTGAAATCTCTATTTTCTATAAATGCCGGTGGTGGTTTTATCTCAGATTTTGTAAATGCCCATTTTGGCAAAGTAATTAAAGGAAACTTATTGGGTGGATGGTTTCTAGCGGGGATGTTAAACGGACTTTTACCCTGCGGATTGGTCTATGGCGCCTTACTCGCTTCACTCGGTTCCGGAAATGCAATTGGAGCTGTTTATTTTATGCTCGGTTTTGGATTGGCAACAGTTCCTGCGATGGTTTTAGTTTCTCTAACAAAAAATCTAGTTTCCAATAAAATTCGATTTTCATTAAATAAAATACTTCCATATTGGCTTCTGATTATGGGAGTCGTTTTTTTGTTAAGAGGCGCAAATTTGGGTATACCTTACCTCAGTCCCAAATTTGAAAACAACGTTCACAAAACCGAAGATTGCTGTAAGCCAAAATGATTTTTTAGATGTTTTCAAAATAATTTGGAGTTATTTTTTGTAATTAATCTTCGATAAATTATAAATTTGGCTAATATTGTTGTCTCCAATGAGTTTTGAACATCAGCCTTTAGATTGTAAGAATTGCGTAAAACGATTTAATTCTGTGTTTTGCAAGGCCGAGAACGATTCGGTTGACCAAATAAACGACGAAAAAGTTTGTACCAATTATAAAAAAGGACAAAATATTTTCCATGAGGGAATGCGTCCACAAGGAGTTTACTGCGTGAATTTTGGCAAAATAAAAGTGGCTAAAATTGGAGATGACGGAAAAGAACAAATTTTGCGATTGGTAAAAGCAGGCGACCTTTTGGGATACCGCTCTCTGCTTGGTGAAGAACGCTATTATGCCTCCGCTGTGGCCATGGAAGAATCT
>Ga0247843_1009632_pt1 | contig 10644 bp, 8 predicted proteins | sample LaCruzMarch2017__FD_192420 | JGI IMG/M metagenome (GOLD analysis project Ga0247843, IMG submission 192420) | Freshwater microbial communities from meromictic Lake La Cruz, Castile-La Mancha, Spain - LaCruzMarch2017_8m | ecosystem: Environmental > Aquatic > Freshwater > Lake | place: Spain...
AGGAATTGTTCGTGATAGTAAGCATCATAATCATTCCCCGACTGATGCAACTTCTTGAATCCCCAGCCATTCACTTGGCGCGTGAAGGATTCATACTTGCTCTGGCTAAAGAAGTTGGGCACAACCTCACTAATGAGGAGGTCCTTGTCATGGATCGTCCATGCCCTACCATGCGGCTGTGTAGACAAAGTAGTAGAGGAAGCGAAGGTGAGAAGACGGACGGGTTTGCTTCCATCAGTGCGATTAATCTTCTTACCATCCATGCTAATTCTTATGCAGCGTCGATTCATTCCACATCCTCTGCACCTTCTGATAAAGATGGCGCAGATTTATTGTTTTGCAATCCTATCCAAATGATAAATCTCAGACAAGAAGAATTTATTTTGCATTTGACCAATTAGTGGCCAGATACATTTACTCAGTTTGGATGATGGTACTGGACGTGAGAATGATAGTATTTCAACATCCACTCGTTTACAACTGGTGCTATCATTTCCTATTTTAACAGTAACTCTTTCTTCTCCGGCTAGAAGATGTCCTGTTAAAGTTGCGTAAGCAGTGGAAGAATATAGACAGTTGTTTGTTGTTGGAGAAGAGGAAGCCTTATGTCGGACATCCTTTACTTCATACACTAAATGGACAGGATTGACAATATAGATTGATTTGTTGAGTAGTAGTTTTGGTAAATGAAAACCTGTGAATGTTGCAAGCAGATGTTTCCTCGTTTTGGCGAGACTACTTCTCATGATGTCTGCACTACCACGACTGTCAACAGTTGTAGCTACGTTTGATGCTGCCCCTAGCGCTGATACAATGCCCATGAACTTATTACCATGACATGCCTCAAAGTCCCAATCAAGAATTGCTTGTTGTACTAGTTTGTAGCATCTATTTCCAAATCCTACGCGTTTGGTATATCGCAGTACTCTCCAACCATCAATTGTTGTGAACTTGCTTGTTGTTGTGTCATCAGCATTATCATCATCATCCTTTACTGAATTTATTCTGTTGAATAATGCACGTTTCTCCAACCCTGCTCTTACCCATGTGAATATTGAATTATTCTTAGTCATCTTTGTATAACCCCGACATGATGGGAAAGCAGTAGTACCATTGCTGTTATCAGTAGGTTGTGTGATACCAACTTCATCTATATGATAGAATGCACAAGGCATTCAATCAAGATTATTCATGCGTCAAAAAGTGAGTGCTGAAGGTGAGAGGGACGCATCGAATTTTAATGACAGATGAAATGACAAACGAAATTTCTACTTGCCATGGTTAAAAGATAGTTTGTTATCCAACAAAATTTCCGACATGTAATTTTCATTTGTTGGTCGACTAAACATTACGCGAGTTCGACAGCCTGCAACAGATGCAGTTACAGTACTGACAGAATTGGTTGATGAGAGGAGGAGTACTGGCAGTAGTGTAAAGTTGACCATCTCAGTATTTTAATCATCAAAAGAATCAACACAGCTTCGTTACACATATAAAAATGCAATGCCGGATGAGGTAGATTGCGTCGCGTTGCGGCGGCCGCTCTTGAATGGCGGCCGTTCATAGAATGAGGCGGACGGACGGTTCGCCCAGGTGGTGGTGTGTGGAGTTTTTGAGTTCCTGGAAACGGCGCGGGCAACAACCAGTGGATTTGAAAGTCCTCTAGCACGCCGTGTTGTCTCTTCGCTTCGCATACAATCTCATCGTCATTGCCATCGGCAGTATCAATCGCACCGAACGCTAGCTATTACAATCCTCCAGCGCCAGACTACGAATAGCTGTTTGGCTGTGTGTAGAGGGGGGTGGACTGACGGTGGACGAAAAGGAAAATGTCCAGGGACGGGGCTTCTATCAACGTGAAGCTCCTCGATGGCACCAATATCCCTCATGAGGACTTGGGGGATGGACAAGATTACTGCATCGCAGTCGGTGGAGAAGAGTTTAAGGTCGACATGACGCTCACGGGTGCCTTCTTTAGCAAGCACGAGATGGCAAACAAACGGCTCTATGCTACATGTTTCATTGATGGGGTATCTCTGAGAACTAATTATAAGAGTCTGATTACGGTTGCATCCTACACAAAAGGCTGTAATTATTCGTTTAAAGAGATACGGAACGATGATGAAAGTCGCTCTGCTCTAATGTTCATGAAGCTCGAGCTGGAGGAATGGAATGATTATGAAGACTCCAAGGCCAACGCTCTAAAGTTTCAGGCATCAAAGCTGGGGATGATCGAGGTATTCATTGAATCTCAAATTAGCATGGAAGACACTTCTTCCAATCGATTGCGTAACAAGCAACGTAACCGTCATCGAAAAAATCTCGTGCATGTCCCTGTCGTAAAGGTGGCGTCAACATCGGCAGCCCCAGCTGTTTCTTCGTCTTCGGCTCTGGCCACAGAGCTTGCGACGATCCCTGTTGAGGAATTGCGTAATAAGCAACGTAACCATCATCGAAAAAATCTCGTGCATGTTCCTGTCGTTAAGGCTGCGTCAGCATCGGCAGCCCCAGCTGTTTCTTCGTCTTCGGCTCTGGCCACAGAGCTTGCGGCGATCCCTGTTGAGGAGGTTCCTAAGGCCGGAGACACTGTGGTGAAGGACACAAAGGATGTTTTGCATCGCCGCACGCTAACTTTTACAGAGGGCCGACAAACTAGGCCACCACCCCCTCCTGCAACTTCCCAGCCAGCCAAGAAGTCCCTGGTCTCTGCCTCCAGCACGTCCCGCTTCCCAACTGAGCCAAAGCCCAAGATCTGGGTGTTTGATGAAGAGCTGACCGTGTTGCGTATCTCCTACCAGACGAGGGATTGGTTCGACCAAGCCAAGGAGAAGCTCCGGAAGGACGCGGCGGCTAAAAACAACATATTCGCTAGTACAGCATTGCTAGACGGAGAGGTGGAGGTTGTTCATCAGCCGCAGCCCAAGCGGCAGCGCGGAGAGCCGGTGGTCATAGACCTGACTCGGGAGGATGCAATTGATGAAGTGGCCTCTCAAGACATCTCTAGCGCCCTCCGCGGAAGCAGCCACAGAAAACAGAGGTGCTTTGCTAAAGCCGACTGGATCGATGTGTGGGAGTTAATCATCAACGCTGGCAATGCTAAAATCCCACAGGCGCACTCCAAGATCATCCATGACATTGGTCTGACTGTGGCTGAAGACCTAGAGTTCGTTGACGATGAGATTTTTGATGCCCTCTTTGATGCGCTCAAGCCCATAATGGCAAGGAAGCTGAATGCAAAGTTTCGATAGCGACCCCTAATTTCTGTGGGTCTACATCTTTTATCAATTTTGCGTTCACTACTTGATTATGATTGAGATATTTGAGATGATTGTCAGTTGTAGGAGTAGAGGAGTTGTGAATGCCGCTCTAATATTATACGCTTGTGTTCCTTGATATGTGTGAAACCATGCCTTATTCTAGCGGGAAAGTCTTGTTTATTTTCAACACGGGTTCCCTCTCCTCCCCCCTTGCCTCTTCGCCTCCTCCTTCCTCCACATCATCCTATCATCACCATCTCCCTTGTTGTCATTGTCCAACACATTAACGGTGCATCATGATGATGGACGAGGATAGTAAAAATGATACTACGATGGATGTGGTGACAACCGAAGATGTCTACGGCGACGAATCACAGCAACAGCCTAATGTTGTAATGGGTGATAATAATAATGACATGTCAATGCTCGACCTCGATACACTCCCAGTCACACAAGAGGATGCATGGGCAGTAATATCTGCCTACTTTGAGGAAAAAGGATTAGTCCGTCAACAGCTTGATTCCTTTGATGAATTCATCCAAAATACCATGCAAGAACTAGTCGATGACAGTGGCTCAATACGTCTATCACCCGAAATGCAACTAAGCGTGGGATATGACGAACGCGGGTATGAGGAGGCAGCCAACAGCGCCACGAAGCGTGTATTTGAAATAAAATTTGGTCAAGTCTACCTGTCGAAACCCACGACGGTCGAAAAGGATGGAACGGTTACCAATATGTTCCCCCACGAGGCACGGTTACGTAACTTAACATATGCCGCGCCGTTATACGTCGATGTTGTCATGAATGAATACCGCGTTTCACGTGAGGTCAATATAAGTAACCCAGCCGAGATACTTGGTACACCCATCTCAACCGAAGAAGCACGGAAAGAATTCTTGGGATATGTCCCGATCATGTTACGGTCATTATTTTGTGTATTAAGTGATAAAGATGATGCACAACTTGCTGACTTGGGGGAATGTATCTATGATCAAGGCGGATACTTTGTTATTAACGGCTCGGAAAAGGTTATTGTGGCACAGGAACGCATGTCGAATAATCACGTATACGCATTTCGTAAAAAACAGCCAAGTAAATTCTCATGGGTTATTGAAACACGGAGTCAGGTCGAGAATTCCACACGACCAACATCAACATTGTATATCCAAATGTATCAAAAGGGTGGTAAGGGTAGTATTGAGGGGAATCAAATACGCAGTACTTTGCCATATATCCGAACAGATATACCCGTGGTGATTATCTTTCGAGCTTTGGGGTATGTTGCCGATCGAGACATTATTGAACATGTAGTGTATGACCTGACAGACGGCGAGATGATGGATTTATTCCGTCCTAGCTTAGAAGAAGCATTTGTCATACAAAAACAAGAAGTGGCATTAGACTTTATTGGCCGACGTGGGAGTGCACGTGACGTAACGAAAGATGATCGTATACGATATGCTGCCGGGATATTACAAAAGGAGGTACTGCCACATGTCGGCACCGAAGAGCATTGTGAAACGAAGAAAGGCTTCTTCGTTGGATACGCTGTCCACAAGCTATTAATGTGCAAGTTAGGTCGGGCCGAGGAGGATGATCGTGATCATTTTGGTAAAAAGCGATTAGACCTGGCCGGACCACTATTGGGGGGATTATTCCGTGTATTGTTTCGTAAATTAACCAAGGATGTAAAGCGACATTTACAGAGATGTTTGGATGAGGGGAAACATTTTAATGTGGGTGCTGCGATTAAGAGTAATCATATCTCTGATGGATTGAAGTATAGTTTGGCCACTGGAAATTGTGAGTACGACTGGTTTATTTGTTGGCTTCATCAATTCGGGACAATGTCATCAATGAATTATTCTCTAACAAATTTTTCACAATTCCCTCTCCCTCCCGTCGCTCATCCCCCTCATTTCTTCGATACTCGCCACCATCAAAACCTCTTTGTTGCATGCAGGGGGCGACAAGGGAAACACATCCAAGGCGGGTGTGTCACAGGTCTTAAATCGACTTACCTACGCCTCATCTCTCTCCCATTTACGTCGGAGTAACACGCCACTTGCACGGACAGGGAAGCAGGCGAAGCCACGACAGCTTCATAACTCACATTGGGGCATGGTCTGTCCTGCTGAGACGCCAGAGGGACAGGCTGTGGGGCTTGTGAAGAACATGGCACTCATGGCGTACATTACGACCGGGACTTCGCAGGTGAGGCAAATAAACCACATTTTAACATTACTGAAATTGTATCCTTTCAACCCATACCCCCCTCTCTCTTTTCTCTTCCCCCTCCTCCAAGGTTCCTGTAATGGAATTCCTTGAGGAATTTAGCACCGAGAACCTTACAGACATCCTTCCATCAGTCATTGCTGAACCAACAACATGCAAGATCTTCGTTAATGGAAACTGGGTGGGCATTCATCGTGATCCGAAGCAACTTGTACAGACCTTTCGTCAGCTACGTCGGATGATTGATATTGATGCCGAGGTTAGTATCGTACGTGACATCCCCGAATCGGAGGTACGGATATACACCGACGCAGGACGGATATGCCGTCCATTATTTATTGTTAATGATCAAGAATTGGCAATTAAGAAGCATCACATATCACAGCTACAGGGTTTCCTTCCCGAACAGAAGAAGTTTACATGGACTGATCTGCTAATGGAGGGACTTGTGGAATATATTGATACGGAAGAGGAGGAGACGACGATGATTGCTATGGAACCGAGTGACTTGACCGACTCGTATATTACCACATACACTCACTGTGAAATTCATCCATCGATGATCCTCGGTGTTTGTGCCTCCATCATCCCATTCCCCGATCACAATCAAAGTCCTCGCAATACTTGTAAGTTTGAGTTGTCGAATTGTTTGTGAACTTATGTTATATCATCTCTCTCAACCTACCTTTTCTTACTTCTGCTTACTGAATATTCCTCGTTCACTATTCACACACATTTACACTATAGATCAAAGTGCAATGGGGAAACAGGCCATGGGAATCTACGCATCCAACTATCAAGTTCGGATGGATACGATGGCACATGTACTTCATTATCCTCAAAAGCCTCTTTGTACTACACGTGCTATGGAATTTCTTAAATTTCGTGAACTTCCCAGTGGAGTGAATGTCGTAGTTGGGATTATGATTTACACCGGCTACAATCAGGAGGATTCTCTTATTATGAATCAAAGTGCCATCGACCGTGGACTATTCCGTTCGTCGTATTACCGTTGCTACAGTGATCAGGAGAAGTCTGCGAGTGTTGGGTCCGTTGGGGCTCTAAATTCAGAGCTCTTCGAGCGTCCCACGACCGAGAGTACACGTGGGATGAAATTTGGTGATTATAGTAAACTTGACGATGATGGTTTGTGCGCACCTGGCACTCGCGTGTCTGGGGATGACGTACTAATTGGTAAGACTACGCCGACTGATATGATGATGATGAACACCCCCTCTCGCTACACCAAGCGTGACTGTAGCACGTCAATGAAGGCGAATGAGAATGGTATCGTTGACAATGTCCTTATCAGTACAACAAAGGAGGGTTATCGCTTCACGAAGGTTCGTATCCGTAACGTACGTATTCCGCAGGTGGGGGACAAATTCGCTTCGAGGCATGGACAGAAGGGAACGATTGGGATGACATATCGTCAAGAGGATATGCCCTTTACATGCGAGGGAATCGTTCCTGATATAATTGTAAATCCGCACGCCATCCCATCCCGGATGACCATCGCACAATTAATCGAGTGCATCCTTGGGAAGGTGGCTGTCTTTCAGGGGTGTGAGGGTGATGCTACTCCATTCACTGATGTTAAGGTTGATGACATTAGCCAACGTCTTCATGCCATGGGGTATCAGTGCCATGGAAATGAAGCCATGTATCAAGGTCATACTGGCCGTCCATTGAATGCACGTGTTTTCATCGGACCTACTTTCTACCAGAGATTGAAGCACTTGGTGAGTTCCAACTTATAAATTCATCTTCTTTCGTTCTTTTTCTGATTGCACCACAAGATATTTCTGATATCTGATGTTCAAATGGAATAGGTCGATGACAAGATCCATTCTCGTGCACGTGGCCCCGTTGCCATGCTCACTCGTCAACCATTGGAAGGACGTGCCAGAGATGGAGGACTGCGAATGGGGGAGATGGAACGTGATTGTTTAATTACACACGGTTGTGCCAATTTCATCCGCGATCGTTTCTTCTGTAACTCGGACGAGTATCGCATACACATTTGTGAACGATGTGGCTTAACGGCACAGTCCAATCTGAAGAAGATGACATATGAGTGTCGAACACCAACGTGTGTGGGACGGCCGTACAAGATATGTCAAGTTGAGATCCCGTATGCATGTAAGTTACTATTCCAAGAACTTACGTCGATGTGCATAAGTCCACGGATATACACAGACACTCGTGAGACACGTGACAATAGCTATTAGGGTACACCGAGGGGGAGGATTCACACCATTACTAAAAAATGACGGGGATAATATGAATGGCAGAAAAGACATACCCAAAGAGACGACTTGATTGAGTAAGTTTGAGAGGCCTTTTAGCGTAGGTACGCTATAGTCATCAAGCTCATACATCAAAATATCTAATTTCACATCTTGACAGCTACTCTTAGCTGCTGGTATCTTTCTTTCCTATTCGGATCAATAATTGTCAATTCATTCAAACACTCCTCAGCTTCCTCCCTCAATTTCATAGTATCTTGATCATTAATTGTTTTTGACTCTAATAATAATGTTGATAGTACCATGTGCAATCCAATATATGCCCATTTGCATTTAGCACCCTTACTCTCATCTCGTTGATTGGGGGTGTCAGTATTGTCATCATTTTCTTTTTCTACCTCAAGTAACTCACGTAACGAGTCGATCATTTCAAATAAGAATGTTTCATACTCTTGTACTAATTCATCATCCACATTACCACCACCCTCCTCCTGTGTTGTTGATGATGATGATGATAGTAAGATAGATTGCTGTGTAGAGGAGGTGGTGGGTGGTTTGACCCATGAAACAATAAACCGATGATACCACCATGGAGTTTGATCATCAGGTTCTGTATATATTGCATTAAGTAATATATCCTCCCATTCAGAGCGTGCCAGTGTTAACATTTCTTTATACCGTATGTTGGCTGTAATAATAATAACGGGAAAAGCAGCAATCGTGTTGTTACCACCAACCCCATTATTGCCAAATAGTTGTAATAATTTACATTCTAATAGTAAAGGCAAAAGCTTTGATCGATAATGGAATGCTGAACCATTTGAAAAGTTATCATATATTTTTGTTGTTGTAAAGTTATATTCCATGTGTATAATATCTGATAATTCCTGTATTGATGTTGCAGTAGTTGGTAGCATGCATGTTGTTGATGATGGTGATGAGGTTGATGTAACCTTGGCAGTGGTAGCAGCAGCAGCAGCCGCAGTAGTAGTAATACTACCACATTTGGGCAATAATTGTGATCCCATGGATGGTTGTTCATTAGTAGTATTATTGTGCCACCACGAAGACCAAGAACCACTGTATAATAATCGCAGTAGATTGTGCATTGACGATGATGTTGACGATGCTCCATCATTAGTTGCTATTGATGTTGATTCTCCTTCTTGTTTAGTATCAGTAGTAATTGCAGTAGTACCCAATAATGCCACAATAAAACGACGATAATTCCAACAATGAAAATTACGTTCATCTAATAGTAAGAATTGAGTTACTAATTCAATTTCAGATGTCAACATTTGTTTTACAATCATGTGCGATGATGATGATGATGATGTGTCGGTGTCATTTACTACCTCTTGTTCCATCGACTTTGCTGTTGTTTTTGGATGTTTAACCTCCTCCTCCTCGTATAAAGGTGAAGGTAGATTAGTATGAGTCAGATAGAGTGCTATTGACCATTTACGATCTGTAATTTTGGAAAGAAAAGTTTGCAAATGCATGCATGTTAATGTATAAAATTATATTGCAGTACGAGGTAAGAGTCGTCACATGCGCTACTTACGATGCCATGTTGCATATGACTTGGGATTGCGCTGTAAGCAATGTGCTGTTAATTTCAATTCCTCCTGCAGCTGTTTGTCAATGTTGAAAGTGGTGATAGCGGTGGCTACCTTACCGTCCTCCACATTATTGTCTTCTTCATCATCATCATCATCATCATCATCATCATCTTTCGTCTCCTTCTTCGTCTGCAGCAACGGCTGCAGCAGAAGCAGCTCTCTGCGAATGTTCCATAAATGAGAAGGATCCGGATTCACACTGAGCATTTTTTCAGTTAGCGATAGCAGTATTGCCGGCGATGGCGGCGGCGTTTTAGCAATTATATCATCATCATCATCATCCTTGCCGATACTACTGCTGCCATGACCGTCGACTGATGAGGAGAGAAGTAGCAACCGACGATGTTGGGTTAGTAATTCATGATTTAAATGATTCCACTGCTTCGCCTTCGTTGCGAGCTTCAAAGATGTTTCCGTATGGAGAAGACGGGACTTGTACTCGGAGCGCTTCTGACCGTGCATGGTAAAAATGTAGTAAATGGATGGGATGAAATAACTTAATGGGGGGGGTGGGAGGCGAAGAGGCAACTCGGCCTAAAACTAAGTAATTATGTAGTAGCGCTCCCGCCAACACAAAGAAGTGGTGTTCCGTTTTTCCGTACCAACCCATGGCCGAATCTCTCATTTGAGGCGGCAAAATCCATCGCATCCGTGTGCTATAGCTATAATATGGAACAATGACAATGAGAAGACATAATATCTTTTTTTGTATTGTTGTTGTCGTAGTCCTCTGCATTGTAACGCAATTACACGTTCGCAATAGCAGTATAACGACATCTACCGGTGTGCGTCAGAGATCGTCACAGCAGCAGCAGCAGCAGCATCAGCAGATAATCAGCTTTGGGGAAGTAGACGATGAGGATGATGTTTACCCCGGGCTCCTCGCCAAGGCCAAACACCAGAGTTTACAAGATTCTCATGTCTATCAAATACATGGTCAACGAGGTGTTGTCATTGGTCCAGTGGGGGGCAAGTTTGTACAAACGTTAAAGGCATTGCGGAATGCACGTCGGACACGGAACATTCTCCACGAAGACTCGGATTTAAAACTTGCACTGGTAACATCGATGGAACACAAACTTATATTAGAGCGGTATTGCACTAATACTACTACTACTACTACTATTACTACTACTGACGACAATCTCAAGAATATTACAAAAGAACAAATAATAGAGGCATGTCAACTGTATTCCAATGGAACACTATTCGATGACATTATTGAAACATGGCCTAATCCACCATATACCAATGAATCACATAATCGTGGTAAAACAC
>Ga0247843_1009634_pt1 | contig 10643 bp, 6 predicted proteins | sample LaCruzMarch2017__FD_192420 | JGI IMG/M metagenome (GOLD analysis project Ga0247843, IMG submission 192420) | Freshwater microbial communities from meromictic Lake La Cruz, Castile-La Mancha, Spain - LaCruzMarch2017_8m | ecosystem: Environmental > Aquatic > Freshwater > Lake | place: Spain...
ATGCCTCACCGGGCAACTACTCCCGCGCCTACTTGGAGTACCGACTCAACGACCAGCACCTGAAGAACTTCCGTCAGGAACTGCAAGACCACCCGGGTCTGAGCTCCTACCCGCATCCGTTCCTGATGCCGGATTTCTGGATTTTCCCGACGGTTTCGATGGGCCTCGGCCCCATCCACTCCATTTACCAGGCCCGCTTCAGCCGCTACTTGCAGGCGCGCAAACTCGTCCCGCAAGACCACGACCCCATGGTCTGGGCCTTCATCGGTGACGGCGAGTCGGACGAACCGGAAACGCACGGAGCCATTGGCATGGCCGGCCGTGAGCACCTCGACAACCTCGTGTGGGTGATCAACTGCAATCTCCAGCGCCTCGACGGTCCGGTGCGCGGCAATGGCAAAATCATCCAAGACCTCGAAGGACAGTTCCGCGGTGCGGGCTGGAATGTCATCAAGGTGGTTTGGGGTAGCGACTGGGACGAATTGTTGGCCCGCGACACGACGGGCCTTCTGGCCCAGCGCATGGATGAGGTCGTGGATGGCGAGTACCAGCAGTACATTGTCGAGAGCGGAGCCTACATCCGGAAGAATTTCTTCGGGAAATACCCGGCGCTGCTCGACTTGGTCAGCCACCTCAGCGACGCGCAGCTCAAGAAGCTCACCCGCGGCGGCCACGATCCTCTCAAGGTGTATGCGGCTTACCGCAAGGCCACCCAGCGCAATGGCCGACCCACGGTGATCTTGGCCAAGACGGTCAAGGGCTACGGCACCGGCGAAGCCGGCGAAGGCAAGAATCCCACCCACGGCCTCAAGAAGTTGGCCGAGCGCGATATCCGCCACTTCCGCGAACGTTTCTCCATTCCGCTGGAAGACGAGGTCATCGCCGAACTTCCCTTTTACCGTCCGCCGCAAGACAGCGCCGAGGTTCAATACCTACTGGATCGGCGCAAAGACCTTCACGGCTTCAACCCCATTCGGATCGACCGCGCCCAGAAACTGGTCACACCGCTGCACACCGACGACGGTTTGCGCAACGTGGTCCAGGCCACGGCTCTGTCTTCAGCCTCCACGACCAAGGCTTATGTGCTGCTGCTGGGCTCGCTGCTCCGCGACAAGAACATCGGCAAGTTCATCGTGCCCATCGTGCCCGATGAGGCTCGCACCTTCGGCATGGAAGGCCTCTTCGGTCAGGTGGGCATCTACAGTTCCCGAGGCCAACTCTACAATCCGGGCACCAAGACCGAAGACAACGCCAATACCCCCTACATCGAAAAGAAGGACGGCCAACTCCTCGAAGAAGGTATCAACGAAGCCGGCTCCATGGCCGACTTCATCGCCGCCGGCACGGCCAACGTCACCTACGGCGTGCCGACCATACCCTTCTACATCTACTACTCGATGTTTGGGTTCCAGCGGGTGGGCGATCAGGTCTGGCTGGCAGGCGACTCGCGCTGCCGCGGATTCATGATTGGCGCCACGTCAGGCCGAACGACCCTGAACGGCGAGGGACTCCAGCATCAGGACGCCCACAGTCACTTGGTCGCCACTTCGGTTCCCAACCTGTACTCCTATGAGCCGGCCTTCGGCTACGAACTGGCGGTCATCGTCTGCGACGGCATGAAGCGCATGTATGCCGATGGCGAAGATGTCTTCTACTACATCTCCGTCCACAATGAAGACTACGCCCACCCGCCGATCCCCAATGATCCGGGCGTCGTGGAGGGCATCCTCAACGGCATGTACAAGTTCAAGCCGGGCAAGGCAGGCTTGAAGCACAAGGTCCAGTTGCTCGGTTCCGGAGCCATTCTGCAACAGGCTCTCAAGGCTCAGGAGCTTCTGGAGGCCTACGACGTCAGCGCCGATGTGTGGAGTGTGACCAGCTTCAAGCGGCTCCGCTCGGATGCTCAGGCCGCCAAGCGCTGGAACATGCTTCACCCGACCGAAGCTCCCCGAAAGAGCTACCTGGAACAAACAGTCGAGGGTCAGTCGGGTCCTTGGATTGCCGTCAGCGACAACCTCAAGCTGGTCGCCGACCAAATCGCCCCCTGGATTCCGGGAGGTTTGATGACCCTTGGATGCGACGGGTTCGGGCGCAGCGAAGTACGACCGGTCCTCCGGCGCTTCTTCGAAATTGATGGTGAATGCACCGCCATTGGTTGTCTTTACAAATTGGCCTCGGAAGGCGCCTTGCCGAAGAGCGTGGTGGCGGAAGCCATCCAAAAACTCGAGGTCAACCCTGAGAAGCGCTACGGCGTTTGCGTCTGACGCTCAAACAACGACGGCAACCGGTGGACCATGGCCGTCCATGAGCCACCAGGCCCTTGTTTCGGTCCCTGCTTCGTTCAAACCACCGCATCGACATCGGTGCGGTGGCCTTGAGCAGACTTTTCGGAGCCGGACGGCCCAGGCCCATCTGCACGGGCCAGACCGATGGATTCCTGTAGATTCCAAGCCAACAAAAAACCCCGCCGAACTGCGGGGTTTTTTGTCGTATTACCTGTCAGGAACCATTCAGCGGAGACCACCGGCCGGAGGCGGGGTCAGCAAGATGAATTCGCCGCGGCGATTCTTGCCCCAGGCGGCCTCGTCGTGACCGAGTTCAGCAGGCTTGTCTTCGCCGAAACTGCGGGTCACCACACGGTCGGCACCGATGCCGACAGCGATCAACGCATCGCGGGCCGACAGCGCACGCCTCTCACCCAGTGAGCGGTTATACTCTTCGGTGCCGCGCTCATCGCAATGACCTTCGATGGCCACCTTGTTGTCGGAGTGGGCCTTGAGGTAGGAAGCCACCGCTTGGATATTCGCCTTACCGTCGGCCTTAACCACGGACTTGTCGTAATCGAAATACACGGTGTTGGCCTTGAATTGCTCGCGATTGGCCAGCATGCCCTCGATCTCTTCGCGCGAAGGCTGACCGTTGACCCCGTCGGGGTTGTTGACACCGGTTGCGGCATCCGAGCCGTTGGAGCCAGCGCCATCCGGATTCAGCGGTCGGGCCGGGGGCAAAATAGGCTGGCCCTTGCCGATGACCGAAGAGGCTCCCGGAGTTCCCGAATATCCCGGGAGCGGCGTGTAGTTCTTCTGCCCCTTCTTGCATCCGGCAGAGAGGGAGAGGATCAGCACGAGGGCGATGGAACCCAATTTGGAGAACGGCTTCATTGGTGTTAAAAAAAGGCTGCAATCAGGAGACTTGAAAGTGGGTCGACGGGCCGGGGTCAACGGCTCCAGCTCGGCTGGGAACCGCTGCCCGCTACCTGAGCTACATCCTTGACGTGGCCCGTCGGCCAGTCAAGCAGCGACAGTTTGCGCGGACCAAACTTGCTGGTCCGACGTGTAAAAACCAAGGTTCTGGAATTCGGAGCCCAGGAAGGATCCTCACCTTCGGTAATCACCTTGGCGTCGCCGCCGGCGGCCGGAACGATGCAAATGTCGAAATAATCCCCCCGGGAACGGGTGAAGGCGATCCACTTGCCGTCCGGCGACCAATCGGGCTCGGTGGTATTGCGGACGCCGGCCGTGGTGAGCCGGCGCATGCTGCCGCCCGAGGCGGCGACCGTGTACAATTGTGGAAAACCACTCTCCCGCGACACCACACACAAGGTGGATCCATCTGGAGACCAACAGGGAGACGATTCATCGGCGGCCGTGGTGGTCAATCGACGGGGATTCCCACCCTCCGCGTCGCTCACCCACAAGTCCGGGCTTCCAGCCTTGCTGAGGATCATGGCCAGCTTGGAACCATCCGGCGAAGGTGCGGGACTGATGTTGGAGCCCGAAAAACGAACCAGGGCCTTCCGGTTGCCCGAAGTCAGGTCCTGCGAAAAGATGTCGGCGTTGCCCGCCCGATAGCTGGTGTAGACGATGGATTTGCGCCCCGGTCGCCAGGCTGGTGCCGCAACAATACTGCCGTCGGCCGTCAATTGGACCGGATTGGCCCCATCGAAGTCGCTGGCATAGACCTCGCTGATGCGGTCTTTCTGGACCTTGAAAACCAACTTGGTGCGGGAAACCCCCTTGCGACCGGTGATGGCCAGAACCACGTCATCCGCCAAGGCGTGGGCTTGAGCACGGGTCGATCCGCCTGGATACGATCGATTGAACAAGGTGGCCTTGTTGTTCACGTCGGCCAGCACCCCTTCCAATCCGGCGCCCGATTTGCCATTGAGCGAATACTGCGCTTGGGCCGCAGCGACCAGGTCGAACCCGGCGACATACAAGTCAAATTCGAGGACGGTCTTCGCATCCCCAGAATAGCCTGAGACATTGATGGGAATGGCACGGCTGGTGACGTCACTGACGACGACTTCGGCCGAGGAGGCGCTCAGGGAAATCCCCAGAGCCGTGAGGAGGGCAAGGAACGAGTGGCGGAGCATATCGGGGAATGAATCAGCAATTCAGATCAGAACGTGGGTTGAAAATCAGGTGGGAGAGGCGGCGGACAAATCAAATCGGATGGTGATGCGGCGCTCGGTGTCGGTGGTTCCATCGGGCAGCGGTCGCAAATCGCGGTTCCGCTCGAGGACTTCACGAACCGAATCATCCAGGGCTCGGATGCCTGAAGGAGTCACCAGGCGGAATGCCGAGACGCGCCCATTGCGCTGTACGGTGATCTCCGCCTCCACCTCGCCGTGATCCACATTGAGTGTCGTGGGTTTCTTCCAACGCAGTTTGTAGAAAGCCATCAAGTAGGATCCGTAGGGCGCGTAGGCCGCACCTCCCGGACCGGGCATTTCAAACGAAGTCGACCCCGACAAATTCTTTCCCAGATTCGAGGCCACACCCCGAACCGCATCGGCTCTGGCTTGCTGAGCCCGATTCCAGGCATCCCGAGCGGCTGCCACACGCGCCTGGTGTTCCCGGGCTTCACGGGCCTCCTGGGCGTCAGCCGCGGCTTCGGTCGCCTTGCGTTCGGCCTCGATGTCTTTCTTGGAGCGCTTCTTGGGGGCTTCGGCCAACTGGAAGTCGGTCTTGGAGGCCTTCTGCTTCTTGGACGACAGGGTGGGATCCACGTCCTGAGCCTTCGGGGCGTTGGGGGTGCTCCGCTGAATCTCGGTGGCCAAGTTCTTTTTCGGCGGAGCCTCCTCGGTTTTGGTCGGCTCGGGCGGTGCCTGCTCCACCTTCGTTGGCTCGGGCGGAGGCGTCTTGAGTGGGGGAGCCTTCGGCGGCGGGGTGGGTGGCGGAGGCTCCTGAACCGGAGGTTGGGGCGGAGCGGACTGCTGCGGCCCCCCTTTGGGCGGCTGGGCATTGGGATTGCCGCCCCCGATGGTGGTGCCGTCGGTCAACCGCAAGTTGTCGGGGATGATCTCCAGGATGGGGCTCGGAGTGTCCTGAACCGTCCGCGACGACAAGACCGGTGCGAAGAGCAGCAAACCGACCGCAGCGGCGTGGACACCCACCGAAGTCAGCAAGTACTTGGAGTTCGGGGAGATCATCGCCGCTTGGGAAGCTGGGTTCCGATCCGATAACGGGTCAGGCCATTGCGGCCGGCGATGTCCAGCAGACTCACCAGCACTTGCGAAGGGGCCGAACCTTCAACCCTCAACACGAGTACCAGATTCGGATTTTGGCGGTAGGCCTTTAGCAGTTCGCTCTCCAACTCACGCTCGCTCAGCACACGGGTGCCCGTGCGAGAAAACGTGTACCGGCCCTCGGCCAGACCGTTGACATTGGCCTCGTTGTTGGTGTCGGGACGGGTACGAGCATCGCCTCCCACTGGCAGCTTCATGCTAATGCCAGGTTCCAGGGCCGGCGTGGTGATGATGAAAATGATCAACAGCACAAACGCCAGATCCAGCAATGGGGTGACGTTGATCTCGTTGAGCGTCACCAGCGAATTGCGTTGGGAAAAGCGGCGCATGATTATTCGAAAATCCGAAGGCCTGAGAACTGGACCAGAATGAAACCCGCCAATGCCAAAAGCAGGATGGCCGCCATGGCATAGAACCATTTCATTGAGACGGCTTTGGCTCCCAGCGGATCCAATCGCTCATTGATGGAGCGGTGCAGCCTGCGGTTGCACTTCAGACAACGGGGCTCGGAACGCGCATTGGTGGTCTTGCAGTCGCGACAGACCACGAAGAGGTGCCCTCGACACTGCTCACAGCGCTGCACGCCGGGGGGATTGGTGTGGGTGCACTTCGCACAAACGATTGGCCCGGTCGACACGGGGCCCGGAATGGAGGCCCGCTCCGATAACGCGGATTTGCCCTCCGAATGAGAATTCCCGTGGCTTGATTTTTGATGCAAACGCCCACGGCAGGAGACGCATTGCATCAGCACCCGCGCGTTGCGCTTCCGGCACTTGGGGCAGTCGATGAAGAGAGACTGACCGCAGCGCTCACACTTCTCGAGACCCGTGGGATTCAGATGCTCACACTTGCAGCACAAGATCCCCTTCCCCATGGGGCCTGTTGGAGCCCCATCCCAGCGGGAAGGCTCTGAAGCGTCCTCCGCAGAACCTCCCAAAAGTCCGGACAGAAACCCCTTTTGGAGAGATTGACCGCACTTCCGGCATTGCGAGATCACCCGTTCATTGGTTGCCGAACACCCGGCGCAGGCCACGAACAAGGGCTTGGAGCAATACTTGCAGGTTTCCCGGTCGGCCGGATTGAGGTGATCGCAATCCGCGCACAAAACACCCCGGCCGGACTGGGAAAGCTCCAAAGTCCGGGTCGGTAGGGACTGGAGATCCGGGTCACTCATCGTCGGGCAGGAACTCGGTCTCCATCTTGGAGGCCAGCGTCTGGGCGAAATTGTCCAACTCCACGGTCAAAACCCGGAGCGTGTGCACCAGGTAGTTGTAACCGAACATCGACGGGATCGCCACCAGCAGGCCCGCGACCGTGGTCACCAAGGCAGCCGCCACACCCGGCGCCATGGCCGTCAAATCGGCGCGCCCCGCCTTGGCAATGCCTCCGAAGGTGTCCATGACGCCCCAGACCGTGCCCAACAATCCCATGAAGGGCCCACCGCTGACCGCGATGGCCAACAAAATCAGACCCGATTCGAGGCGCAGCGACTCCCGAGCCACCGCCCCTTCAACCTGTCGTTTGACATGCTCGATGCTCTTGATCGAAAGGCGAGTGCGACGCGAACCGTCCGGAAGGCGCAGGCGAGCTTCGAGATCGGTGCATCCGTCGGTGTAGACCGAGAACATGGGGCAACCCTCGACCGGCAGGCGCCGATCAAAGATACCCAGCACACCGTCCTGCTGTCGGAACTCGGTCTCAAAAAAACTGTTGTACTTGGCGGCCCGACGCATCTGGAAAAACTTCTGAATCATCATCGACCAAGCCCCGATCGAAAGGATGGCCAGAATTACAATGATGACCTTGGCCTCGGGTGTGGCCTTATTCCAAATGAAACCGAGGTCTGTACCGCTCTGGGCGGCAGCAAGTATCCCGAGTGAAAGGGTCATGAGTTCGGTGCAGTCAGTCGTTTAGCGTCGGCTCGTCCAAGATGACGAACCGGAGCGGAAAACCAATGCAACGAGTTTTGACTTTTTTTAGCCACGCTGCAATCCCGCCGCAGTCGGAAAGACAGAAATTGATCCAACCAACCAACGAGCCGTCTGAAGATTCGATCCAGACTCAGGCTGACAACGATCCCAACTCAAACCGGAGCGCCCAACAATTGCAGGAATGGACGATCACCGCTTTAGTAAGGCCGTGTCCACGACGGGTTCGAAAACCATGAAGATGTCCCCTGCACTGCTGCGGTGGCGAAGCTTGGCCTTCCATGCACGGCATCATATTGGCGTCGTCTTGGCGGCCGCGGTGGCGGCCACCGTACTGATCGGTGCCCTCACCGTGGGCGATTCGGTCCGAGAAACCCTCAGGCGCCGAGCGCTGGACCGCATCGGGAAAGCCGAATTCATCCTGGATGGCGGCGACCGATTCTTTGTCGCGCGACCGGGAGGACCCGCCGGTATTGGGCTCACGAACACGCTGGCAACCTTTGCGTTGCGGCTTCCCGGCGTCGTTTCTCGGCAGGATGGATCGGCCCGTGCGAATCAGGTCCAAATTTACGGCGTCCCGGGGTCTTTCTGGTCGTTGGTTCCTGGCTTGGACTCGATGCCCTCCTGGAACGACGACTCGGTCGCTCTCAACGCTTCCCTGGCCCACCACCTCTCCGTTCGCTTGGGAGATGACCTGGTGGTGCGCATCCACAAACCTTCGGCCCTGTCTCAGGATGCGGTCATCACTCCCCGGGATGGAGCCAGCGTGGCATTGCGTATACGGGTCGGACACATTCTGACCGCGGCCGAATGGGGTGATTTTTCAACGACAGCCGGATCGTCACCGCCATTCAACCTCTTCCTGCCTCATGGCGTTCTGGCGAAGGCGGCCGGCCTCGGAGAGCGAGCCAACCTGGCGTTGCTGGGCGCATCACCTCTGACCACCGACCCTCAAGCACTGTCCGCGCGAGTGTCGGCGGGCTTCAGTTTGGCAGATGCAGAACTGGAGCTGCGCCCCATTGCTCCGCCCGCTCCCACGGCCACTCCCCCGCCCGCTCAAGTTGAACTGGTCAGTCGGCGCATCTTCCTGGATCCAGTGGTGTCGGATGCATTGGACCAATTGAATCCAAGCCTCCCAAAGCCTGTTCCGATCCTGACCTACCTGGCCAATGCCATCGAAGCAGGACCTCGATCGGCACCGTACTCCATGATCACAGCCGCCGGTGCTCCATACACCCCGGACGGAATGGCTGAGGATGAAATCCTCATCAACACCTGGCTTGCAGAGGATCTGGCCCTCAAAGCCGGTGACTGGGTTTCGGTGATGTCCTATCGCGTGGACACCGGGGCTCGCCTCATGGAGGAAACCAATCGGTTTCGCGTGCGTGCAATTGTTCCGCTGCAAGGACTCCACGCCGACCGGTCGCTCATGCCAGAGTTCCCAGGCCTGTCGAAAGCGGAAAGCACCCAGGATTGGGATGCCGGCTTCGAATTGACCCGACAAATCCGGGACAAGGACGAGGCCTACTGGAAGCAATGGCGTGGAACGCCCAAGGCCTTCATCACCCTGGCAGCCGGGCGACGGATGTGGGCCAACCGTTTTGGAAACGCCACCGGCATTCGATGGTTTCAGGGCGATTTTCGGGAAACCCGAACTCTGGTCAATGACCTCTCGCAAGAGTTGCGACAAAAGATCACGCCAGCGGATCTCGGGCTGCGATTCCAACCGCTCTCACCGTCTGCTCTGGCCGCCGCACGGGGTGGTCAGGATTTCGGCGGGTTGTTCATCGGATTCAGCTTCTTCCTCATCGTGTCTGCGCTCCTGCTGCTGAACCTGGTCTTCCGCTTTGGCATGGAACGGCGTGTTCAGGAGATCGGCACCTTGCTGGCTCTGGGCTGGACCCCCAAGGCGACTTCACGACTCTTTTTCCGCGAAGGACTTTGCCTGGCGGCACTGGGGGCCGCATTGGGCTGCGGCGGAGGCCTCGTTTATGGACAAGCCGTCCTCGTGGGTTTGAACACCCTTTGGAAGGACGCTGTGGCTGGTGCCTCATTGAACTTTCACCCCGCCCCAGCCTCCATCGTCGGCGGGTGGTTCGTCGCGGTGTTCATGGTCGGCTGGACCCAACGCCGGGCCTTGAGGCAACTGGTGAAGCGAAGTCCTCGGGAACTGCTCAATGACGGAGCATCCATTGGCTCGGGTGTGGGGCAGTCGGCAACCGTGCTGATGCCCAGTCTGGCACTGCTCTTAGCAACGGCACTCGTCGGCATCGGGTCGAAAGCCGATCCGGCGCTGCAGCCGGGTTATTTCTTCGGAGCCGGCGCCTTGTTCCTAGCAAGCACCCTGCTGTTCTATCGCCGGCGGTTGCTGGGGGTCCAAACCCATGCTGCGGCCACCACCCGCTCGGAACTCACTTCGCGCGCTCCCCACCGCCAACCCAACCGCTCTGCAGCGGTCATCAGCCTGCTGGCCGTGGCCGTGTTCCTCATCATAGCCGTGGCCGCCAATCGTCTCGACGCTTCCCGGGATTCGCGCCAACGCGGTTCCGGCACCGGGGGATTCAGCCTCTGGGCAGTTTCTTCTTTACCGGTCAACGAGGATCTCAATTCGATCCGCGGACAGGAACGACTGGGACTGGACCCGAAACGCCTGACAGGCATGTCGGTGGTTCCCATGCGTGTCCGAGATGGCGATGACGCCAGCTGCCTGAACCTCAACCGGGCCCAACGCCCCCGACTGCTCGGTGTTCGACCCGAGTCCCTCGCCGATCGAAAAGCATTCACCTTCCAATCGCTCGCCTCCGGAATGCCCAGTGACCGTCCTTGGATGAGCCTCGTGCCGACCACCAACAACACCGCCCCCATCCCCGCCATTGGCGACGCCAATTCCATCCAATGGGCTTTGGGTAAAAAAATCGGCGATGTCTTGGACTACGTGGATGAGCGCGGCAATCCGTTCCAGGTGCGTCTGGTAGGCGCCGTGGCCAACTCCATCCTGCAAGGGCAACTATTGATCTCGGAGTCGGAGTTCGTCCGCCGTTTTCCCGGAGAGACCGGCTACCGATCCTTCCTCATCGACACCGAAGGCGACGAGAAACCCATTGCTGAGGCATTGACCCGTGGCCTGACCGATCTCGGCTTGGAAACCACGACCACGGTGGACCGGTTAAACCGCTTCAACGCCG
>Ga0247843_1009635_pt1 | contig 10642 bp, 10 predicted proteins | sample LaCruzMarch2017__FD_192420 | JGI IMG/M metagenome (GOLD analysis project Ga0247843, IMG submission 192420) | Freshwater microbial communities from meromictic Lake La Cruz, Castile-La Mancha, Spain - LaCruzMarch2017_8m | ecosystem: Environmental > Aquatic > Freshwater > Lake | place: Spain...
TCCTTTTCTCTATTTTCATATTCTTCCATACTCTTCAAATATCTTTTTTTATGTATTAAAGCAAGATCTTCATATTTTTTTAATCTTTCTGGATTATTATTTTTTAATTCTTTCCATCTTTTACCTTGTTCAGTTACTATATCTCTGGATATATAATGCGGAAAATCTTTCTTTATATTATCTCTCTCATCATTGCAAAATAAAATAAAAGATGTTTTAGGTCTTTTTGGTTTATCTATATCACGAATTTTAATATATTTTTTTAAACTCTTTTTCAATATCTTTTTTAACTCTTTTTGAAATTGTTTATTATCTACATCTGTAGATTTTACAGATTCTATATAATCTGTAACAAATTTGCTTATATTTTCTATTTTAGATTTAAACATTTTTATAAATAATTTTCTATTTTTAAATAAAAAATTATTTTCTTTTATTATATAAAAAATGTCAGATAAAGATTTAGGGCAAAAAATAATCGCTAGTATAATAGCAGCGCTTATTTTCTTACTCGTTTCTTCCCAATTTATGTATAATCTTACAAATAAAATAGGATTAAAAACATTAAATTCTAGCGATCATCCTACTACTTGGGGTTATATACTACACACAATTGTATTCGGTCTTATTGTATTCGGAACTATGTTCATTCCAAAATATTAAATTGATTTTTAAAAAAATTATTAAATAATAATAATAAATGATTAAAAATAGATGTTCTAAATGTTTAAAAAAAAAATTATTTACAGAAAAATGTAAATGTGATAATAATTATTGTTTGGATTGTTTACCTTACTTTAATCATAATTGTAATTATGATTGGATGAGAAATAATAAAGATAAATTAATTAAATCAAATCCTAAAATAGAAGCTATAAAAGTAGATTCCATTTAATAAATTTTTTATTATTAATAATAAAAAATTTAACTATCCTGAATTATAGTAGTATTTGTTAAAAAATTAAAATGATTTTTTATTTTATAAATTTAAATAAAATAAAATCATGTCCTCCTCTTCATGTATTAAAATTAACTTTAATATTGGTCTATTAAACGATATAACTTATTCTAAAAATATAAAAAGTGATAAAGTTTGTTGGTTTTGTGAGAAGAAATGTTATGATTTTGTTTCAATATGCAATTTTTGCAAATATGAAAAATTTATAAAAAATAAAAAAAAATGATTTTTAAATTTAATTATTTTTAAAATTAGTAAGATACTCTCTGCTTTTACAAAATGATTAATCAAACAAATTTACACTATGATGATTGTTATTATGAAAATGAAAATGTGTATGATGAAGAAGAAAATTATTTTAATGATTACCCAGAACTTTCTAATGATGAACTTGATTATAAAAGCGAAAATTATAAAGGAAAGTATGTTCAAAATACTATAAAAAGTACAAAACCTATATATCCTGTTAATTTTAAAAACTTAAAAAATACAACTTGTTTAAAATATCTAAAAAATACTGTAAAAAAATCATTTGTAAAAAAAATAGTAGAAAATAAAAAAAGAACATGTGAATGGGTTAAAAAAGAAATCAATAATAAAATAAATATTTTTTTAGATAGCGAATATCCAGTTTTAGAAGCAGGTAATACAAAAATTAAAATAGAAGAATGTAAAAAAGAAACTGAATCTTGGTTTCATGTAAAAGAAAAAAAGAAAAAGAATGTAAAATTAGAAGAAATTAATATTATTGATAATGATAAAAAAGATATAATAACTAAATGCCATTTTGATAATCAATGTAGAAATATTAAAAGATTAAATGACGGTATATATATTAATAAAAATACAGATAAAAAATGTAAATATTTACATTCTTATGAAACTATTGAAAATTATAATAATAGAATGAATACAGATAATACTAATACTGATAATATAGATGTAAAAGAGGTACTAAAAAATAAAAATATTGTTATACCTATATTAAAAGTGTTTTCTAAAATAAAAAATCCATGGTCTATTGAAACTCCTAAAAAAACTTTACTGAAAGAAGAAGTAATAAAAGAACAAAAAATAATATTTATAAAAGCTCCTAAAAGTTTAGAAACTCATATACTAAATATGAGTAAAATTAATGGATATAATATAAAAATATCTTTGTATTAAAATATTATATTATATAAATTAATTTTATACTAAATATTAGTATAAAATTATTACAAAACCTTGGGATCGCTATAATCTTTGAAATTTCCATCGCACATTGTGTTATTCCAATGACTATCAGACATATCATTTCTTTGCCAATGAACAGGTCGTCCATAAAATCCGCTAGGACAAGAATATTGAGCTAAATCTTGTTTTGAAAATTTAGAACACAATTTTTGTTTTTCAGGATTTGAAGAGTACATATAAGGACCTCCATCGCATTGTTTTTCAGGAGTTACTTGAAAAAAGAAATCATCTTTTGTATAATCAAATTTATCTAATAAAAAAATTATACCTGTTAATATCAAAGCTCCTATTAATAAAGATATATCTTGATTAATTTTCAATATTGGAGATAAATATAAACTTGCTTTTGCTATAATAAAAAATATAAAAAATACTAAAATGTAAAATATAATTTGTTTTTTTGAAACCATTTTAATTATATGTAAGATAAAAATCAAAAATATTTATTTATAGAAATTTTATTATTATAATAAGTATTGCTAAAAATGCAATTATAAGTACAGAATACAATATCGCATTATTATTCTTATTATTTTTATTAAAAATAGTAAAATTTTCTTTAACTTCTTTTTTATATTCCTTGCCGTGATTATTTTCATTACTTTTAAATATATCTTCATCTGTTGCTTCATTATCTTTTTTACAAAAATTCTTTTTAACTATTTTATTATTAATATCTATTCCTGCAAAATTATAATAATCCTGTAAACTTCTTTCACTTCCTAAACCGTATTTATGTAAATTTTTCTTTAAATTATCTTTTATTTTTGAATCATCAGATACAAGACCTATATAATATTTAACTTTTTCAAAAGCATCCATATCTGAATATGTTGGATTATCTGTCCATATTTTTGGTTTATCTTTTCTTGTATATTCATGAAATATAATATTTTCATCTGGTGTGAAAATATCCCAACCATTAGTATAATATCTTATACTATGTAATATTTCTTCTCCAACAAATAAATAAGGTAATTCGGGATCATAAGGTAATTCATTTAAAAAATATGATTCTGAAAATACCATTCCACCTGCTACATATGGAGTTTGATAAAATTCTTTTTTTGTATCCATAGTTTCTGCTCCAAGAAAAGATATCATATCTCTCTTATTGAAAAAAGATTTACACATTCTCGGAACACTGTATTGACCTTTATCCCTACTTTCATAATCAGTTATTTCTTTAGGATAATGACTTATTACAGGTTTTTTAGATAAACCCATTTCTTTAATTTTTTTAATCATATTAATAAGTTTAGTATCCCAACTTTTTACAAATTTAGTATGACTATCTATTTGGAAATAATATTCTTCTCCATCCCATAAAGTGCTACATAAATATCTCGCATAAGTAGGTCCTTTAGCTTCAGTATGTTTAATTCTTATTATTTTTAAATTAGGAGATTCTTCAAAAGATAATAAACAATCTTCATCTTCATCTTTATTTTGTTGACATATACCAACAAATACTCTATTTTTATTATCAGCAGCTTCTAACATAGATTTTACAGTATTATTACAGACGCTATCTCTGTAACTTGCTATAGATACAAAAATAGTATCTTTTTTTATTTCTTTATTCATATTTTATTTATAAGAAATATTTTATAAGTTTAAAAATTTAAATTAAACTATAAAATGAAGAATAAAGAAAAAATTTTAGAATTAGTTATGATAGTTAAAAATAGTGGTGAAATACTTCGAAAATGTTTAATTAATAACAGACAATATATAGACCATTGGACTATATTAGATACTGGATCAGTAGATAATACATGTGAAATAATAAAAGAAGAATTAAAAGATATACCTGGTAATTTATATCATTCTGATTTTGTAGATTTTTCTACTACCAGAAATAAATCTTTAGAATTATCTTCAAAAACATGTAAATATATAATTATTTTGGATGATAGTTATATAATACATGGCGGAGATCATCTTTTAAAATTTCTTAAAAAATCTAATAATTCATGTTCTTCTATTATAATAGGAAATTTAGAAAATAATAATTTACATAATCAATATTATTCAAAACGTATAATAAAAACATCATCTAATTTAATGTTTAAATACAGAGTTCACGAAGAAATAGACTGTTCAGATACAAAATATATAGAAGATAAAAGAATATTTATAAATGATGTTAAAATCCAAGATCATGTTATAAGAAGCAATAAAAGATATAAAAATGATATAAAGATGTTATTATTAGATTTTAATGAAAAATATAATAACGATGAAAAGATTATTTATTATCTAGGTATGACATATAATAATTTAGATGATTATGAAAATTCGATAAAATATTTTGAAATACTTAAAAATATGAAAAATATATATATAGATTATACATACGCAGGTTATTATTATTCAGCATGTATTAAATTTTATTTAGACGATAATAAAGATAACTTAAAAAATGAATTAATAAATATTATATCTATCTTTAATAGTTATCCTGTTCCCAAATATAAATATGCAATACTTTTAAAAGAAGAAAATGATATAGTAAAAGCGGATAAAATTATTTCAGAAATTATAAAGTATCCAATTAAAAAAATTACAACTATAATATCTGAAAGTGATATACAAGAATATTATATACCATATCTATATATAGAATTAAAAATATTATTAAAACAATATGATACTGCTATTAATGAATTAAAAAGAATGCTGGATATATTTCCTTATAATCAACCCTTATTAAATATAAAATATAATATATGTAACGTAAAAAATATATCATCTATTAAACTTAGCGATAATAAAACTATTGTTATTCATACTGGAGGAGAAACTGGAATAGTACAGTTTTGGAATCCTTTGGATAAAAAAGATCAACGAATTTCAGGCTCTGAATATATGGCTATTAATTTAGGTAAAGAATTTATAAAATTAGGATTTCGTGTTTTTATTATTGGTTCTTTTAAAAATATAGAAGATAATGTAGACTATCAATGTGTATCTGAAGATATTCAATATGTAGATTATAAATATTTTTCTGAATTTGCTTTAAAATATATAATCGATTATTTAATTATAAGTAGATATGCAGCTGAATTAATTTATTATGATAATATAAAAAGAGTTTATCTATGGGTTCATGATGTGATACCAATGTTGGAAGATCATAAATCTAAATGTATTCAAACACATAAAGAAAAATTTAAATACATTATAGCTGTTTCTGAATGGCAAAAACAAAATATTATAAAAGAATTAAATATTCCAAAAGATATAATAAAAGTATCAAGAAATGCTATATATAAGAGAAGATTTCTAAATAAAAATATAATTAAAACTCCTTTTAGATTTATATATTCAAGCTCTCCAGATAGAGGTCTTTACAAATTATTAAATATTATTCCAAATATAAAAGAAAAATATCCTGAAACTACTTTATATATATTTGTAGATAAAAAACGTATTGATAATGATATGTTAAAATTAATTAACGAATATGATTATATTTTTTTAAATGATAGATTAGATCAAGATCTAATAGCTTTAGAATATTTAAAATCTGATATATGGTTTTATCCAACCGATTTTACTGAAACTTATTGTATAACTGCTTTAGAAGCTATGGCTGCAAAATGTTTAGTTGTAACTGTAGATTACGCTGGATTAGGTGATATAGTTAGAGGAAGATCTGTAACATGTAAACATCCAGTAGAAGAAAATATTGATGAATTATTAAAAAAATTATATTTAGTTTTAGATAACCCAGATATAAAAAATCGTTATATAGACAAAGCCTATAATTGGGCTATAAACCAAACATATGAAAATCTATGTAAAGAATGGTTAAATTTTCTTTAAATATTATTTATTTTAAACAAAAATGTTTAAAATAATTTATATTTTCAAATTTTCAAAAATATTTGAAATATCATCTTCGTTATTAATATCAAAAACTATTGTAGGAATTGTTAAATCTTCAATAAAATTCGTATTATAATTTGTAATAGTCCAGTTATAATTTTTATATTCGTCACATAATTTATTCATTGAATCTTTATTAAATCTCCAGGAACTATTATCTTGTCCATCTGATATTATTAAAAGATTTTGTTGACATTCTCTATTTTTATTAAACTCTTCAAATGTTACTAATACATCACAAATTGAATCATATAAACGTGTTAAACCACTCATATTAAATTGTTCAATATTAAATTCATAAATATCTTTAATATTTTGTAATTTTATAATAAAATGTATACCAGTGCTAAATGAAACAACAGATAAAAATAAATTTGGATTATGTTTATTATTTTTAACAAAATTATTTAAATTATTAACTATACTATATAAATAACTATTCATAGAATAAGAACAATCTATTAAAAATATTACATGATTATGTTTCATTTATATTTTTAAAATTTATTTTTAAATTATTTATAAATAAAAATGCTACAAAGTTATAAAAAATTAGATGATTTTATAATCGATTTTAGCGGTAAAATATTTTTTTTAAAAAAATATGAAACTGATGAAAAATTAAAATATTCAAAACATCATACAGAATTGTTTAATGAATTATTAAATTCTCTTCTAAAAAGAAATAAATTTGGTTTAGATCAAAATTTATGGACAGAACTATACTATCACTCTATATATTTTTACAAAAATATTAAAAAAATTGGTAAAATACCAGCTATTGTAACAACTAAACACAATTTCATAGTTCCATTTTATATGAAAGAAAAATTAAGTAATTATAATACTACAATACTTCATTTTGATACACATCCAGATATGAATCCAGTTAAATATAGTTCTCAACTTCCTGATATTTATAAAAAATATTTGAAAAATAAAAATCAAAAATATTTAAATCAAGCACAAGATATAGTGTGGGATATAGGAGCGTCAGTTTCAGGAACTATATTTACAACCGGTATACAAAATTATATATGGTGTATTCCTGAATGGGTAATCGATCCTGAAATTGAAACTTCTTATTTCTTAAAAAAAAATAAAGAATCTTTTAGCTTATTATCCAATGATAAAAAATTATTAAAAAATTCAGGATTATGTGATATTTATTATACAAAAAAAGAAAATAAAACAGAAGTTGAAAAGATATATTCTAAAATAAAAATAAAAAATAAATCAGCTTTAAATAAGCTTATTAATATAATTAAAACAGGAAATAATAAAAAATATATTTTAGATATAGATTTAGATTATTTCGTTTGTAATGGTAAAAAACTAAATGCAAAACGTTATATGAAAGAACAATACGATGTAGCATCTTTTTATAGAACAAAATCTATAATAGTAAACGAAGAAAATCCAAGAGATAAAAGTGACAATACACCTTTATTAGAAAAATATGAAAAACAATTACATATGGAATTAAAATATGTAAATAAGAGAATAAGAGCTTTCTTAAAATTAATAAAATCTTTAAAAAATAGAGATTATATTCCATCACATATTGATATAAGTGATTCCACAAATGTTGAATTTACCGGATGTAAAAATTGCAATTCTATTTCAAACGGATATTTACCTGTTCATTTTGCTCTTTACGTAAATACTCAAGTATTTAACGGATTAAGTAATATATTTAAATAATTTTTAAAAAAAATATATTACTAATAATTTATATATTATAAAATTACTTTACTTCAAAAGCATTTAATAAAGTTGCAAAAAATAACCATCCAATTAAAGGTATAATCATTAATTTACTATTAAGAGGCGCAACTGTATAACTTAATAAAGCAAATATTATTGATATAACTATAACATAAACACCTGCTTTTTTATCATTTTTACACGAATATACAAAAATCCATAAACATAATGATAGTGTTAATAAAATATAAAATATATCAGATAGCATTCTATTATCTTTTCTAGAATAAAACCATGATAAACCGAGCAAAATATATAAAATAGGCCATACTATTGAAAATACTATTGCAGGAGGTCTAAATGAAACATTTACTCCAGAGTCTTTTTTTACATTACAAAACATTGCAGAAATAAATCCTAACAATCCGGGAATAATAACAGGAATATATTGTGTTATTTGTGACATTTTTATTATATATAAAATGAATTTTTTTATTTTTATTTTATATTTTTAAATATTAAAAAATGTCTAAATGTTCAAATAAAAGTTTATTTTTTATTCTTTGTGTTTTTTTCCTAATTATAGGAATCATATTATTTTATTACATATACAATAATATTAATATTAAATTTATTCAAAAAAATAAAAGATTGTATTTAGGCTTAAGTATATTTTTTATTATTTTATCAATATTTTTTATTATTTTATCTTTAACTTCAGAAAATGATTATTGTATTAAACAACAGTATTATAAATGTGAAAATCAAAACTGTATTAAATGCGATGATTGTACAGATTATTTAACTTCTAATTGTGATAATAAATGTAAATCACCTCCTCCATCTTTTAATGATAATAGAAGAATTATATCATATTGGGAAGGATGGAAACTTCCTTTTAATTCAGATAGTATAGATGATCCAGATTCTGCAAAATATCCAATTAGCTATGGAAATCCAGCAAGTTATACTCATATGGTATTTTCTTTTTTAGTTCCTTATCATTTTTGGGGAGGTAGTTGTTCTAAATTATGCACTTTATGGGATTCAAGCGATGATATATTGGGAAATTATGGAAACTCAGCAAAAATGATAACAGATATAAGAGCTGAAAATCCTAATATTAAAATAATGTTATCATTCGGTGGTTGGAATTTTTCACATATGAATTCTGTATGGATTAACAGCGATAGAATAACTCCTCCAAAAGATTGGAACGATCATATAGTACAACCACCTGGATGTAATAGCGTGTGTGATTATTCTGAAGATCCAACTAGTGATTATCCTGCTTTGTATCAACCAGATACTACATGGGCACATACCAAATGTTTAGCAAATACTGATAAAGATTCAAGTGGAAATTATACACAACCTTCTTATTATTGTTATGGTGCAGGTGCTGTAAAATTACCAAGTGATACATCTTCTGATTCTCCTGTTGTTTCTACAGCTAAAAGAGTAGCTAAAAATATATTAGATATAATAAATAGAGTAGGAGCCGATGGATTAGATATGGATATAGAAGATACCGACTCTTATAAAGATTCAAATAGTCAAGTTTTTGTTTTTATAAAAACTATAACAACCGAACTTTATGGAAAAATATTAAAAAATGGAAAACAAATAATATTATCACAAGCTCCTATACAATCGTTTGTAATTACTGGTAAAACATTAAATCCATATTTTTCAGATTTGGCTGCTAATTATGTAAATATGTTAAAAGGATTAAAAGATGATAAAGGAAATTTTATGCTTGATTATATATCTGTACAATTTTATAATGGTGTACCTGATGCATTAGATAATCCTTCTGATACAATAACTGCATATAATCAAATAGTTAATGATATATTCGACGGAGATTCATCTCGTGTAGTTGTAGGAATGTGTAGTTTTCCAGAAAGTACGAATCAACTAGCAGGGCATCTATTAGCATATCCACCTAGACCAACAACTTCTGATAAAAAATGTTCTGGAACCAATACATCATGTGTAAATAATAGTGATTGCGGTGTTAACGGTCTATGTATATTTCCAAATACAGGAAATTATACATGTAATAATTGTGTAGGAGATACTGGAGAATATTTATGTTCAGATCCAAATTTTAAAGGTGTTGCTGATAAAACAAGAGTAGAATTAATAACTGAGCTTAGCAATAATAATAAATATTTTGGAGGAGTTATGTTTTGGGTTTCTCCTGGAGATGATCCAACATTTGCATATCCAGAACATGCAAATGGAGGTCCTATAGTAGGTAAGTGGTCGAAAGGTAGATTTGGTGATGCATTTAGAAATGCAATGGGTCCATATCAGCCAAAATCTTAAATTTTTATTTTTAAATTAATTATTATATTATTATATTATAAATAAAATGGCATATTCAAGGAAAAAGTGTCCTAAAGGTTATATTTCTAGAAAATCTTATACTTATAAGAAAAAATCAACAGGTAGAAAAATAAAAGTAAAGGCTTCATGTGTTAAATCAAAAGGTTTAAGAAGCAAAGGTAAAAGAACTTCTAGAGTTTTACCAAAATTAAAAAAAGGATCTTTAACTAAATATGGTTATAGTGCAAAAAATACTAGTACAGAACGTCATACCGCGATTAAAAAAGCTGTAAAGGCTTATGGTTACGGAGAAGTAATAAAAAAACTTAATTCTGTTAAATTATTAACTAAAAATACTAATCCAAAAAATTCAAAAATATATGCTTCTGATATAAGATATGTGCAAAAAAATTTTGAAAAGAAGTCTAAAAGAAAGTCTAAATCTAAAAGAAAGTCTAAATCTAAAAGAAAGTCTAAATCTAAAAGAAAGTCTAAATCTAAAAGAAAGTCTAA
>Ga0247843_1009636_pt1 | contig 10641 bp, 9 predicted proteins | sample LaCruzMarch2017__FD_192420 | JGI IMG/M metagenome (GOLD analysis project Ga0247843, IMG submission 192420) | Freshwater microbial communities from meromictic Lake La Cruz, Castile-La Mancha, Spain - LaCruzMarch2017_8m | ecosystem: Environmental > Aquatic > Freshwater > Lake | place: Spain...
ATAGTTCCTTTTCCTGCGGGTGGAACTTCGGACGTTCTTGCCAGGTTGTTAGGTCAAAAAATGACCGAAGGATGGGGTCAGTCGGTGGTGGTTGAGAACCGTCCCGGCGCCAGCGGTAATTTGGGTGCCGATGCAGGTGCAAAGTCTGCTCCAGATGGCTATACATTGGTGTTGATGGATGTAGGCAACCTGGTGATCAGTCCTGCACTTTACAAACTTCCCTTTAACGTATTGACCGATTTTGCTCCTGTGGCCATGGTTGGCTACTCCCCCCACCTGTTGCTGGTGAGCACCAAAATTCCTGCAAACAGCACCAGTGAATTGGTGGCTTATGCCAAAGCTCAAAACGGCAAAGTTAATTTTGCCGCGGCCGCTGGCATGGGAAGTGCGGCCCACCTAGCAGGGGTTATTTTTGCTCAGCGCAGCGGCATTCAATGGGGTTATGTACCTTACAAAGGTGGGGCGCAAGCCATGACCGACTTGATTGGAGGGCAAATTGATGTAACTTTCAATGGCATGGTGGCCAGCTACCCGCATGTCAAATCAGGCAAGATAAAGCTACTGGCGGTCTCCAGTGCCAAGCGCAACGCGCAGTTGGGAGACACACCCACGGTTGGTGAAACTCTGCCCGGCTTCCTGACCGGTAGCTGGCAAGGTTTGTTGGCGCCTGCTGGTACACCCAAGGCCATTGTTGATAAGCTCAATGCTGAAGTGGCGCGAATTGTGGCACTGCCAGACATCAAGGAGCGCTTGGTCGTTTTGGGGGCTGAGCCAAACAATATGTCGCCTGATCAATTTAGCAGCTGGCTGAAAGCTGAAATTCCTGCCATGGCCAAAATCGTCAAGGATGAAAAAATTACAGTTGATTAATCGTTACCGACAGAAACTTGCGGCGGGCCAATGTCAAAGCGCAGGGCGTGACCATCAAGAAATTGAAGCGTGGCAAACCAACCATGCCGCTAAAGTTTGCTGAACTCAAAAAAGATGAGTAGCACCTAAAAGAATTGAGCCTTGATGGATTGTCACTAAGTGCTTGTGTCGTGGCGCGTGACAAAAACATCCGCATGCAATTTATCCGCCTGAATGCTCAAATCATTCAGGCAAACCTTTTTCACAGCCGCAACCATATTCGGGCTCCCGCAGCAGTAGACCTCTTTGACCGTTGACTCTGACCCCATGGCGAACAGGGCAACATCTACGCGTCCGTGAAATGCACCCAGGGTCAGCGCATCGCTTTCAGTTTCAACGACGGCTTGAAATTTGAAGTGTGGCAAGCTTTTTTTCCACCTTGCAATTGGGTCGAGCATATAAAGACCAGCAGCGTCCTTTGCGCCCCAAAGGAGGGTGATCTGTCTTTGTGACTTGTATTTGGCAAGATCATCAAGTAATGACTTAACTGGGGCAAAACCGGTTCCACCACAGACGCAGAGTAAGTGGCTTTGGTCATCTTGTGAGAACTGCACTTGCCCAAATGGCAACTCCACATCCAAGAAATCTCCCGGCTTCAATTGGTGTGCAATCCCGCTGAAAAGCCCCCCCTCCACATGCCTCACATGCAGTTGAATGGAATCACTTTCGTGTGGCGGGTTGGCCATCGAGTAGCTGCGACGTTGCTCACCTGGCAAGACGATGTTCAAGTACTGCCCCGCACGAAACTTGATCCGCTGGCCTGCCGGAAGTCTCAAGTGCAACAAGCTCACATCGGGGGCTGCTGCCACATTCCTGTAGACCTTGACCTGCACCCTTTTGGTCTCTGCTGGGATCGATTGGTGCCATTGCGGTGGTTTGACCACCATGTCGCTTTGTGGGCGGCATTGGCACAGCAGTTCTTGCCCAGTCAACTTGGCATCAGGCCAAATCAGCGTGCGTTGAAATTCTCCCTTTTCAATTTTCGCGGCGCAGTTGCCACAAACACCTTTTTTGCAGGAGTAGGGGATCTGGACGCCCGCTTTCAACGCTGCATCCAAAATGGATTGGTCAGACTCACAAGGAAAACTGACCTCGGAGTCAGCGATTCTAATGAGGTGGCTCATGACACTGCCGCAGTACTCGGCGAAACAGAGGCAATGCCCAGCAGCATGCGCAGACTGCGCAGTAAAGCATCGGGTTTGGCCTGGCCTTTGCCTGCAATGTCCATGGCACTGCCGTGCCCGGTACTCGCCAGCAAGACATCAGCCCCGATAGAAAAAGCGCTGGCCCCTTGGGGTGCGAGCAATTTGATGGGAATGTGGCCCTGGTCATGAAACATCGCCACGTAAAGATCATGGGGCTGCGTTGCATGGTTGGCCAACAGAACATCGGCGCCCATGGGGCCAGTCACGCTAAGTCCTGTTTGGTTCAGCGCGAGTGCAGCAGGGACTGTGCAGTTGACATCATGCTCACCAAAGAGGGTTCCTTCGGAAGCATGGGGGTTGATGCCAAACAGCGCCACCCGAGGGGTGCTGACACCCAGGCGTTGACAGGCCATTACACCCGCTTGGGTGGCAGCGATCACGAGTTCGGTTCGCATTCTTCCCAAGGAAATTTCAACACTTTCATGCAAAGTGACGTGCACGATGCGCAAGCCGCCTCCAACCAGCATCAAAAAGACGCTGTCACTGGCCTGCTCGCACACGCTGGCAACCAGGCTGGGGTATCCGCTGAAGGCAATGCCGGCTTGAGCGATGGCTGTTTCATGGTGGGGTCCTGCAACGACACTGTCAAATTCACCACGGCGGCAAGCCTGGATGGCAGCCGTTGCGCTGTCGATGGCACTGCGTCCAGCGACTGGATCCACCTTGCCGGGAACGTGAAATTGTGCAGACATTTCACCCGCTGAGACGAGCGTGATGGAGTGCAGTACATCTTGCAAATGCAAAACGTTGGCAGTTTTCTGTAAAACCTCAACAGGGCCAAACAGCGTCACTCTGTTGCGCTGCTCAGGTGTCAGAGCCGCTAGGGCCTTGAGTGCTATTTCAGGTCCAACGCCATTGGGGTCACCTGCCGTCAAAGCGACACATGAGTCGCGTGCGTCAAGCCCGGCCATCACAGGGGCAAAGCCATCAAAGTATCGGTCACCGTGCTGTCGCAGACAGCCACCCTTTCGGCCAAAAGCAGTCGCTCATTGACTTTCACGAAGCGGTCACGATAAACACCAGTGGCAAACAGTTGGGTCTCGCCTGTGGCCATGATGCGTGCAACCATGAAGGGCGTCGATGCCTCAGCTGATTCGGCGCTCGCCGACAGCAGCTGCGGAATACCTATCAGGTGACGATATCGCTGGCGTTCATAGATATTGGCTTCACGCAGTGCCGCCACGCGGTCTTCCAGCATGGCTCTGGAGTCTGCCCACACAATGCCAGCGGGCAGGTCTTCTTGCTCGTTTTCAATGTGCGTGATACGGTACAAAGCCTCCGCCGTAAAAAAGTCAGGCCACGACTCCAATTGGTCACTGTCAATGCTTTGCGCATAGGCCGCATGAAAGGCCATGATGCTCAGTAAATCGATCATTCGGTCACACCCATATGCTGCCGGTAGGCTTTCCAAAAACCGCGAACAGAGGTCTCGGTTGCGCGTCCTTCACCAGTGGCGACCACATCGCCTCCCATCTCCACGATCGCCTGCATGTCTTGCGCGCCGGCAATGCCTCTTTGCACAAAACCGCCAACGGCACCATCCTCCATGGAAATAAAGCCGGCAGGCCCCACCAAATTGCTTTGTTTCAGTCGCACTTTGAGCTGCTCGGGCGTATCGTCTTCAAAGCCTAGATAGACCCAGTTGAGCTCACTGCGGTCATGCCCTTTGGGCAGCAATTGCCTCACGGCAAGGCAGTTTTGAATTTGCTGCAAAACAAACCCCGGGAACACCGATAAAATTTGCAGGCTGATGCCATCGTGCCATTCATCAAAGCCAGCCAACAAGCTGGTGTCTTTAAGCCGATACCGATCGTGGTCCGAGCGAAGCCCTTGCTCTTTGTAAGAGGCATCCTTGGCTGCAGGGTCAATCATGGAAAAACTCACATGGTTGCCGCCTGATTCATCCACAATGACTCCGCCTTTTTGGGACAAGCGGTTGATCTCGAAGGTGGTGAAGAACATGTGCAACAAGCTGGCGTGATAACTGTCCCTCACGTTTTCGCAGTAGAGCTTCCAGTCGTTGGGCAGCGCCTGCGTAAAGCGACCGATGACCTTCACGGGTTTGTGCAAAACCCGTTCGATCCTTTCACAAATTTCAGGACCGAGATACTCTTCAATCGGCGGCACATCATCACTGAAACTGCCGAAAACCAAACCACAAAACACGGCAACACGTAATTTGCGCGGGCCGTGATCGGATTTGCAAAAATGCTCCGGCATCCCGCCCTGGCCCCGAACCCCTTTTTCAAAGGCAATCCCTGTCAAGTCGCCTTGCCGGTTGTAAGTCCAAGCGTGGTAGACGCACTGGAAGTTTTCAACTTGGCCTGATTTTTCCAAGGCAATCAGAGCACCTCGGTGGGCGCAGCGGTTTTCAAAAGCATAGACCTCGCCATCGTTATCACGCACCACAACCACGGGCGTCTCACCGATGAATGTGGTGCGGTACTTCCCAGGCTCATCCAGTTCGACATCCAGGCACAGGTAGTTCCACGTATCACCTTGAAAAATGTGGCTCTCTTCAGTCGCCCGTACTTGCTTGTCGGCATAAACCGAATAGGGCACACGGCTTAGATTTTCAGGCCATCGGATGGGCTTGTTTTCTTGCATGGTGGCTGTCAATCTAAAGTCACGTTGGCCGTACTGATCACGTTTTTCCATTTGGCTGACTCGGCTTGAATGAACGCGCCAGTCTCCTCAGGTGTCTGTCCGCCAGGCTCAGCGCCTTGGGCTGCGAACTTTTCGCGAACATCGGGCAGCGCCATGGCCGCAGCAAGGTGGCCTTGAATTCTTCGCGCGACGCTGCTGGGTGTACCGGGCGGTGCGACAACGCTGAAGAAGGTGACCGCCTGCATGGCAGGTAAACGCATTTCACTGAACGTGGAGATGTCCGGTAAGGCTCGCGAGCGCCGGGTATCGGCCACAGCCAGAACCTTGATGCGCTTAGCGGTATGAAATTGAGCTGATGAGGCAATGTTGTCGAAGAAAACGTCAACCTGCCCACTGACCAGATCATTCAAGGCCGGTGCCGTGCCGCGGTATGGAATGTGGACCATGCGCGTGCCCGTCAACTGCATGAACAAGTTGGCTGTCAGGTGAGAAGTAGACCCGTTGCCTTGCGAGGCATAGGACACTTTGTCTGGATTGGCTTTGAGGTAGGCGATGAATTCGGTGAGGTTGTTGACAGGGACTTTGTTGGAGATTGCCAACACGTTCGGTACAGTGGCAATCACTGTGATGGGCACCCACTTGGTGGGATCAAACGACATGGTCTTATAAAGGTTGTGATTGATCGCCACGGGACCAGGTGGGGAGGCGAGCAAGGTGTTGCCGTCTGGTTCTGCCCGCGCCACGAATTCACCACCCACATTGCCGCCTGCGCCGGTGCGGTTTTCAATCACGATTCCCGCTGGGAAAGCTTCACGCATTTTGTCTGCCAGGATGCGCGGCAGGACGTCAGCAGTTCCGCCTGCGGGAAATGGAACAACCATGCGCAAGGGCTTAGAGGCGCTGTCGGCTTGGGCAAAAGTGTAGGAGGGCAGTAATGCACTCAGGCAAAGCGCTAACGACGCAGCCAATGCGTGACGACGCGGAAAATTCAATGGCTTGTTCATGTCTTCCTCTTCTCTTTAGGTTCTTGGGCACAACACGGTATAGATCAATGCTGATCGAGTTTATGCAGCGCATTAACTTTAATCAATGAATACGAACATAATGTTCGCTGTGCGAACTATGTGGGGTGCGTTTTGACCTTAATCAATGAATTAGGCTCCGAGCCCGCTGACTCACCCGTCGACAGGGACTACGTCATTGCATTGGAAAAAGGGCTGGCGATCATTGAAGCCTTTGGCCAACTGCGAGGATCCGCGACACTCACGAAGATTGCAGAGGTAACGGGCAACACCAAGGCATCTGTACGCCGCTCCTTGCACACGCTTTGCAAATTGGGTTATGCCCACCAAGAAGGACGTCAATTTCAACTTGCTGCTCGCACCTTGCGCCTGGGTTCTGCATTTGTAGTCAGCGATGAGTTGACGCGATTGGCTCAACCCATTTTGGAGATGACAGCTGAGCGAACGAAAGAGTCAGCGTCCATGGCGGTCTTGGATGCACAAGACGTGGTGTTCGTTGCCAGAGCTACCCACCGCAGAAGCCTCTCAGTGGGCTTGAGTGCTGGCGCCCGTTTGCCAGCCTATGCAAGCGCTACTGGGCGTGTGCTGCTGGCAGGGCACCCCAAAGACTGGGCGCTCTTTATTCTCAATCGAATGCGACGGCCTGCGCTGACGGCAAAAACTTTGACCCAAGTGACGGATGTGATGCGGCAGATCGAACTGGTGAAACATCAGGGTTACGCCTTGTGCGACCAAGAGCTTGAACTTGGTCTGCGCTCGATCGCTGTCCCGATCAAGAACCGTCAGGAACAAACGATTGCTGCCATCAGTTTGTCCGTAGCCACCAGTCGAATGGACATCCCCGCCATTTTGGAAAAATTATTGCCAGAGCTAGAGGCGGCAAAGCAGAAATTTTCAGCGCTGATATGAAGGACTGCGATTGAAAGCTCCAAAAGAGTTGTCTGCTTACGATCATTCAGAAGATTTACCAAGAGTGAAGGTAGATGGTCGGGATGCCCTGATGCTGGAGCGTTTTGACTGGCAATGGAATCCAAATACAAAGGCTTTCTGGCAAAAGCAGTGAAGCCCGTGGCCAAGCAAAACCACTTTTTTAGTCAGTCAAATGATTCAATCCCTTTTGAACACTGACCTATTCGAAGCATATTGAGCCCACCAATCTCAAACATTTTGTCTGAATTTCTCTGCGACAGCATTCGACTGGTACAACCATAAAAAGAGTGATACAGTGTTCGAATGTGTTCGAAGTTAAGCGAGTAAGGACGTTTCAATGCTGTTTGATTTTTTTGGTTCTCGCAAGAAAGCCGTGATAGGCATGGCGCACATAGGTGCTCTGCCTGGAACCCCTTTGTACGACTTTAAACGCGGCATGAACGGTCTGATCGATGGCGTTATTGCAGACGTCGAGCGCCTGCAGGCTGGGGGCGTTGACGCAATCATGTTTGGCAACGAGAACGACCGGCCCTACCAACTGCAGGCACCCGCCGAAGGCGTGGCCGCGATGACAGCGGTGATAACGGCTGTCAAACCGATGCTGACCGTTCCTTTTGGTGTGAACTGGCTTTGGGATCCTACGGCCAGTGTGGCGATCGCCGCGGCCACTGGTGCATCATTCGTGCGAGAGATCTTCACGGGTGTCTTCGCTTCGGACATGGGCCTCTGGAAGCCTGATGCCGCCACCGCTCTGAGACTAAGGCGCAACGTGGGTCGCGACGATCTAAAGCTGTTGTTCAACATCAATGCCGAATTTGCCGACTCGCTCGACCGCCGACCCATTGAACTGCGCGCCCGCAGTGCAGTTTTTTCGTCACTGGCAGACGGAATCCTAGTCTCTGGCGCATTGACTGGGCAAGGCGTAAATACCTCCGATTTGCAGCGGGTAGCAGAAGCGCTAGAAGGCAAGGTTCCTGTTTTTGCCAATACCGGCGTCACGTTGGAAACAGTCAAGGACATCCTGTCACTTGCAGATGGTTGTATCGTTGGCACGCACTTCAAGGTTGATGGCGTGACGTGGAACCCGGTAGATGGTGACCGCGTCAAGCGGTTCATGGACCGGGTCAACAGTCTGTGACGACGCGGTGATTACCCATGACATCCGTAATCGGCCTTGATATTGGGACGACCTCAACGATCGGCATTTTGATCCGCATGCCGTCTGAACATCTGGCGTTGGCCAGCAGACCCGTTTCGCTTTCACACCGTCACGCGGGCTGGGCAGAGGAAGATCCCAATCAATGGTGGGACAACGTATGCGCCATCATTGCAGAGCTACTGGAGAAGTCCGGCATCAAACCTGACGAGGTCAAAGCCGTTGGAGTTTCAGGCATGGTGCCAGCCGTCGTGTTGCTGGATGCAGATGGTGAACTTCTGCGACCGAGCATCCAGCAAAGCGATGGCCGCTGTGCACAGGAGGTAGATTCCTTGCGCCGTGAATTCGACGAAGCGGCTTTTACCCGGCGAACAGGGAATGGTATCAACCAGCAGTTGGTAGCAGCCAAGTTGCGCTGGATCGCACACCACGAACCTCAGATTTTCGAACGAATTGGCACGGTGTTTGGAAGTTACGATTACATCAACTTCCGTCTCACAGGGACGCGCAACGTAGAGCAAAACTGGGCGCTTGAGGCGGGGTTTGTCGATCTTGCAACAGGTCATATTGCCAAGGATCTGGTGGCTGCAGGCAACATTTCATCAGACCAAGTCCCGCCGTTTGCGCGCAGCAGTGCCGTCGTCGGCGAGGTTACCCCAGAGGCGGCGAGGGCGACCGGACTTCAGGCCGGCACTCCGGTAGTGGCAGGTCTTGCGGACCACGTTGGATCAGCATGGGCCGCAGGCGTGCAAGGCCCAGGCGACATGCTGATCAAGCTCGGTGGCGCTTGCGATATCCTTCTTGCATCGAAGGAGGCACGACCCGATCCGCGCTTGTTTCTTGACTACCATCCAGTGCAGGGACTTTACATGCCCAATGGCTGCATGGCCTGTAGCGGATCCTTGCTGAATTGGTTTGCTTCACAGTTTGGTGGTGCAGCGCAGGACCATCCTGGCGCATCTATTCATCAGAAGCTAGATCATTGGGCCGCCTCGATCCCTGCTGGCAGCGAAGGTGTGCGCACGCTACCGTTTTTCTTGGGCGAAAAAACGCCCATTCACGACCCGCTGGCGCGGGGCACATTTACCGGTCTCGGCCTCCACCACAGCCCTGGGCACATGTGGCGTAGCATGCTTGAAGGGATTGCCTTCGGTATTCGCCACCACATGGAGGTCTTTGCAGACATAGGTATGCCCGCAACACGCGTCATGGCCTCCGACGGCGGTTCAGCTAGCGCAGTGTGGCTACAGATCATCGCCGACGTCCTAGACCGCCCTGTCCAACCCTTGTCTGGCCACCCTGGCTCCTGCCTTGGAGCCGCATGGATGGCGGCACTTGGCTGTGGTCTCAGCACAAACTGGCAGGGTGCGCAGGCTTTTGTTTCTTTGGGCGCACCCGTTGAGCCAGACTCCAGAAATCGAAGCGTTTATGACCAAGCGTATGGTGATTACCATCAACTTTATAGCGTACTCAAACCCTTGTTCCAAGCGATGGGAGCCAGGCAATGAACCGCACGCGCGCCATGGCTTGGGACGTCGACGGCACCTTGGTCGACAGCGAGCCTCTGCACCTGCGTGCGCTCCAGTCGGTCTGCGATGCACACGGCGTTGACATCACGGACTATGGCGACACACCTTTTGTCGGGGTGGCGATCGGCGATGTCTGGCGCTTACTTGCCACCCGTTTCGAAAGCAAGTTCGTACAGCAATCAGGTAACGCCGAGGGTGAGTTCAGGCGCGCCGTTACCCGGTATTACCTAGAGCATTCAAGTGAGGTGCGTGTATTGCCCGGCGCACGTCAGGCCCTCGAACATCTGTCAAGCTTGGGAGTCTCGTTGGCCGCCGTTTCCAACTCAGAGCGGCCGATCGTGCTGGCAAACTTAAAGACGATCGGTGTCCTCGACTTGTTTCAGGTCGTTGTCTCACTAGACGATGTGGGGCAACCAAAACCAGCGGCAGAACCCTATTTGCGGGCGCTGGCTGCAATGGCGGTTCCAGCTCGGGAGGCATGGGCCGTGGAAGACAGCGTCAGCGGTGCGCGATCAGCGCGCGCAGCAGGCTTACGGGTGCTGATCGTTGGAGAGGATGAACAGGCTCAAGGTGATCAGCGCCTTAAGGATCTGCGGGACTTTCAGCAATGGTGGACAACAACAGGTTCGCAAAGCCACCCGGCCCAGCATGAGTCAACACAGCTGGCCACTACTGGAGAAAACGAATGACATCTATCGTGGTAGTAACAGGCGGTGCCTCAGGAATTGGTGCTGCCATCTGCACCGAACTGGCGAGTCGGGGCTATACGGTCGTGGTGACTGACATGGACGAAGCTGGCGCCGAGACTGTCGCGTCAGGATTGCCTGGTGCGCATGCACGCAAGCTGGATGTGACACGGGCATCGACCTGCCAAGAGGTGGTCTCGTCTATCGAATCGGATATCGGCCCGATTGAAGCATGGGTCTCGAATGCCGGTGTCTCGCGAATGGCGCGGTTCCTAGACATCGATGAAAAACAGTATGACTTCACTCTGGACGTCAACCTAAAAGGACTGTTCTTCTCAGGACAGGCAGCTGCACGCGTTATGGCCAAGCGTCAATCGGGCTGTATCGTAAACATTGCCTCAATGGCTGGAAAGCAGGGGCGTGCACCCTTCCTTGCAGACTATGTCGCCAGCAAGTTTGGCGCAATCGGACTCACTCAAGCGATGGCTTTCGAGCTTGCGCCGTTAGGCATTAGGGTGAACGCGGTATGTCCCGGTTTTGTAGCCACCTCTATGCAGGTGCGCGAGCTTGAATGGGAGTCGAGCCTTCGCGGCACGG
>Ga0247843_1009637_pt1 | contig 10640 bp, 9 predicted proteins | sample LaCruzMarch2017__FD_192420 | JGI IMG/M metagenome (GOLD analysis project Ga0247843, IMG submission 192420) | Freshwater microbial communities from meromictic Lake La Cruz, Castile-La Mancha, Spain - LaCruzMarch2017_8m | ecosystem: Environmental > Aquatic > Freshwater > Lake | place: Spain...
ATGCCGCCGTTCAATGGACGCAGCGTCGCCGGACGGGTCAGGGTCAGGCGCGTCCCGGACCGTCCCGCGCTCAGGTCGAAGCCGGGTATATCGACAGCGAAGGCCGAGAGGGCCCCCTTCATGCCGGCGAGTTCCGGCACGTCGTCCCGGGATGGCGGCCCCAAAAGCGGCCAGGCGGCGCGCGCCGACCGGACCGCGCCCCGGGCTGTGACACGTAGGCCATCATCGGAAGCCAGATCGAAATCGATCGCGCCTCGCACGCCCGTCAGGATCAGGTCGCCCCGCATCAATCGTCCTGCAGACAGAAGGATGGGAGCCGTCGCCTCTACGGCAGATCCCCGCCCGCCCGCGACCAGTCGGTTGGAGGTCAGGGTCAGTCCGGCCAGGTCCAGTCCGCCCCCGACGGCACGGGCCGCCGTGATCGCCGTGCTCCCGTCCAGTCCCCAGCTCAGGCCGGTGGTATCGTATGCCAACCGGGCCCGGGCCTCAGTCAGACCCAGGCGCACTGTCTTCGCCGAGGCAGAAGGGCCGTCGATACTGCCCGCGCGGAGCTCGCCCGTGCTGATCCCCTCGATGCCGAAGCGCTCGATCCAGCCGGTGATTTGGCCGGCGAACGTCATCTGCCCGTCGAAATCCCGGGCCGACACCTCGCCGCCGAAAAGACGGGCGGCGGCCAAGCGGAGTTCGAACCTTGCCCGGCCATCTCCCCGCCGGGCTTCGAGATCGGGATAGGGGAGGTCGCCGGCCAGGGTCAGGCGGGCACCATTACCCCGGAAGCCAGGCAGGCGCGCCCGATCGGCCACAGCCGCAAGTCGGACAGCCACGCGATTGCCCTCCGTGCTCAGTTCGACTGTGGCCTGCAACCCCTCTGCCTCAACGTCACCGCTCTTGAAGGGCGTCGCGGGCATCCGGGCGGCCAGGCGCATGAGCTTGCCGCCATCGATGCGGGCATCACCGAAGATGTTGGTGGAACCATAGTCGGTATCGAGCAGGACGCGGGCGCTCTCGACGAGGACCAGCGGACCAGGACTGTCGGGACGCGGCGGACGACCGGTGAAGCGCTCGACCAGGGGGTCAAGGGAAGCGAGGCTCAGCTTGCCGTTACGAAGGCTGGCGCGCACCACCGGGCGGACCAGACGGATGCGCGTCGGCGTCAGGGCGAGCCCTCCCTTCGACCATGGCGCGCGGATCGCATAGTCGACCTCGACCCGTTCGACGATCACATCGGGGTCGGCCGCGTCACCGATGCGGATGCTGGCCACCAGGCCGTCCAGTTCCAGCCGCTCGACCTGCGCGTCGGCCTCGATGCCCTGGTGTTCCAGCCAACCGGTCAGGACCTGCCGCGTCGCCTCACGCCGGTTCAGGTAGAGCAAGGCAGTCAGGACCAGCAGCACACCGACAGCCGCACCCACAAGGAGAATGGAGCGGCGACCAAGCCTGCGTGCAGATCGCGCAGGAGGGCTGGCAGGAGCAGGCGCACTGGTCATCAGGCGCTCATATCGGGACAGACACGCCGGTGGAAAGGCCGTTGAGCAAAGGAATCCTCCCGTTCAGCAGCACAATCGTGTCGAATGAAGCACAGTCCAGTGGCGGATCCGCCACCCCTAATGCTGGCTGGGTCAGATCGGGACAGGTTGACGCATCTGTGAGTCAAATCATTGCCCAAACACGGCAAGTAAACTGTCGAACACTGCCGGTGATCTCAGCGGGCAGGACGGATTTACCAGCGACTACGGCTCCGGTTAACGCACTGTAACGAACCGCCTTCCCATGATGGGTCGAAGGGGTTATATGGCCTGTTCTGCGTCAGGGCCTGCCCCCGGCGCGATCCTTGCTACCAGTGGGTTTGGCGCCGTCGGGCGTCGCTGTTTTTCGGGGACCGATGGCTCAGTTCGATCCACGTCGCCAGCCGATGCGCATCGCGCCCCACGCCCTCACGGCGGTGGCCGCGATCTCGGTGGCGCTACTCGCCGGCCGCGTTTATCAACCCGCGAAGGCGGAAGAAGTTCCGCCACTCACCCAGACCCAGATCGCCGCGCTGGCCGATCAGGCCTTTGCGGCGGCCGGCATGCCCGCTGGATTGACCACGCCAGAAGCCATCCCTGTCCAGATTCGCCGGGGCGAAACCTTCGAGCAGGCCGTGCGCCGCACAGGTATCGCGCCCGAGGAAGCCTCGGCCGTGGCCGCCACCCTGTCGAACGCCATGGATGTCAATTCGATGCGCGCCGGCCAGCGTTTCGAGACTGCAATCTCCCAACCCCGCGGCGGCCGAGGCGAGGCTCGCCTGATCGGTCTGACCATGCGTACGGGTCCGGCGACCCAATTGACCGTATCTCGCAGTTTCGACGGCGCCCTGCGCCTTCGGGCCCTCGAGGAAAAGGTCTCCCATGAGATCGTGGTCCTGAGCGGCAAGGTCGAAGGCTCACTGACCCGCACGGCCCGTCGTGAAGGCGCGCCCGCTGATGTGGCCCGCGTTGCCGGACGTCTGTTCTCGCACAGGTTCGACCTGGACCGCGATATCCGGGCCAATGACGAGTTCACCTATGTGTTTGGCCGCACCGTTACCGAGAACGGTCGCACCATCGGAACCGACGGGCTACTTTATGCCGAGTTGAAGGGGGTTGCCTTCTACCGGTTCCGACCCGCCGGGGCCCGCGAGGCCCAGTATTTTGACGCAACCGGCAAGAATACGCGCTCGGCCTTCATGCGGACCCCGCTCGAGCGTGGCTTCCGCGTCTCTTCCTCGTTCGGCTTCCGCCGTCATCCGATCGCCGGCTATCGCAAGATGCACCAGGGCATCGACTTCGCGGCCGGCAGCGGTACGCCGGTGGTGGCCCCGGCTGATGGGGTCGTCGTCGAGGCGCGCCGCTGGGGCGGCTATGGCAACTGGCTGCGCATCCGGCACTCCAATGGCCTGGAGTCCGGCTATGGCCACCTTTCGCGCTACGCCTCGGGAATTCGGGCAGGACAGCGTGTGCGGCAGGGCCAGACCGTTGCCTATGTCGGGTCCACCGGCGCGTCGACTGGCCCGCACCTGCATTATGAAATCTGGCGCGGCGGCCAGCGGATCAATCCGGCCGGCGTTCGAACGACGGAAGGCACGATCCTGACGGGCGCCGATCTGGCTGCATTCAAAGCTGAAAAAGTCCGCATTGATCGTATCCGCGCCGCTGGCGGTGAACGACGCCCTGTCGTCCAGCGCGCCTCGGTCGAGGGCCTCAGGCCCGCCCAAGGCTAGACTTCCACCTCATGCACCGCTGGCTCTCGCGAACAGGGCGGCAGAGGAACGCTTCCGCGGCTCCTCCTCAGTCCGCGTCCGGCTGGGCGTCCGGGTGGGCTGCGATGAAGGCAGGGTGCTGCGAAGCGAGGGTGTCGATGGCCAGAAGGCGCGCAAAAGCCTCAAGCGGAACATTGAACCGGCGCGCAGAATAGATTTGCGGGATCAGATAGCAGTCGGCGAGGGTAGGGGCGTCACCGAAACACCAGCCGTCGCCGTGCCGGGCGACCAGCGCCTCCAGCGCCTCGAACCCGGGCAGAATCCAGCGGGCAGCCCACGCGTCTATGGCCGGCTGGTCGGCACCAAAAGTCTCACGCAATGCCTTGCCGACGCGAAGGTTGTTGAGCGGGTGGATGTCGCAGCCAATCAGGGCAGCCATTGCGCGAACATGGGCGCGATCTGCCGGCGCAGCAGGCAACAGGGCGGGCGCGGGACAGGTCTCCTCCAGCCACTCCAGGATAGCCGGGCTTTGGGTCAGGACAGCACCGTCGAACTCAAGTGCCGGCACCATGCCTTGCGGATTGAGGGCGACGAAGACTTCGGACTTGTGGGCACCAGTCCGCAAGTCAACGCCTTGGAGCTCGTAATCCAGGCCCTTTAGAGCGAGCGCGATGCGGGTCCGGTAGGCGGCACCTGAACGCCAGTAGCCGTGCAGGATCATCGCGGAAGCACCGTAAAGCTCAGGGTTTGCAGGCCCTCAATGGTCGCCTCGACCCGATCACCGGGACGAAGCGGGCCAACGCCTTCGGGAGTGCCAGTGAAGATCAGGTCCCCGGGTCGAACATCCCATAGCTCCCGCGCCTTGGCGAGGATCTCGGTCGGGCTCCAGATCATGTCGTCCAACCGGCCGGACTGACGCAAGGCTCCATTGACTGAAAGGGCAATGGCCGCAGCGGTGTCCAGCGTTGCAGCGAGAGTCAGGGCACCGCAAGGCGCGGACTGGTCAAACCCCTTGGCCGCGTCCCAAGGCCGGCCCTTTTCCTTGGCCGCCGCCTGGAGGTCCCGCCGGGTAAGGTCGCAGCCGACCGCCCAGCCGACGATGGTCCCGGCCGACCCGACTGCACACACCAGTTCGACCTCATGGTGCAGATCGGCCGTCGCCATAGGAAAGACGGGGTCGGTGCCATCAACAACAACCGCGTCGGCCGGCTTGGTGAAGAAGAAGGGTTCGGCCCGGGCGTGACCCATCTCACGCGCATGGGCGGCATAGTTCTGTCCGACGCACAGGATGCGACGAACAGGAAACCGCGCGGAAAGCCCCACAACAGGCAGGGAAACGGCGGGTGCGGGAGGGAAGAGCCAGTCAGTCATTCTGCCTGTCTATGCGTGGATGCAGCGCTTCGCTACCATCGCTCTCATTGCAATGCCGGAACCGCCGCCGGAGAGTGGCGTTCCGGCACAGGGTTCTCTATCTACCGTCAAGCCTGAAAAACGGAGCGCGCAGCATGGCCACGACCAAGACAGCACGGACAGCCGTGAAGAACGACCTCAATACGTTGAAGGACGATCTCAAGGTGCTCGGCACCGAAGAAAAGGCACGGCTCCGTGAAAAGGCGACGGCGGCTGAAGCCCGTCTGCGCGCCAAGGCTGCGGAAGCTGAAACGCGCCTTCGTGAAGAAGCCGACGTTCTGCGCGAACGGGCTCGCGGATACTATGACACCGCCCGTGTGCGGGGTCAGGAGTATTATGACGAGGCCAGCGAACGTATCGACGAAGCCCAACGCTATCTGGTCGAGCGCGTGCAGGAGCGTCCGATGCAGTCCACAGCCATCGCCCTCGGCGTAGGGGTCGTTCTGGGCCTGCTGCTCGCCGGTCGTCGTCGCTGATGCTTGGCGAAAGCATTGCGAGAGGCCTCGTCAAAAAGGCCGTCGCGGCTTCGGTCGCGGCCGGGGCCGCCCTGGTGGCTGTCCTCGCGTTCGGCGCGACGATTTTCTACGCTCTGCAGCTGGTCGTCCCGGCCCTCGCCGCCGCGGCGATTACCTCCCTCCTGTTCACGGTGATTGCCCTGGCGGTCGCACTGATTTTCCTGGCGCGCAGCGAGGCGGAAGAGGAGGAGGTTGAGGACGACGTCTCTGGCCTTGGGCAGCGTGCGTATATGCTGTTCCGGCAGCGGCCGATCCTCGGCACCGTCGCGGCCCTCGCCGGCGGCTGGATCTTCCTGCGGAACCCGGCGCTCGCCACTATGGTGGCGGCAGCATTTACCGAGAAATCCCACGGAGGCCGCCAGCGGCGCTGAGGCAGGGTAGAGCCCGGACGAACTGAATGAGGCCGCCGTCGCTCAGACAGCGGCCTTTTTCGTCCGGCCGGCATCTTCGGGATCCGGTGCAATGGACGTCCGCCGCGTGTCCTGTCGGCGAGGCAGTTTCCAGGTCTGGTCCGGCTCGAAATGCTGACCGGACCATGCCATGGCGGTGACGGTGATGTGGCCCGCATCCCATTCGATCTGATTGAAACTCGGCGGCGACCCCCGCTCCCGATGCGAAAGGGTGCCGCAGCCAACGGCGTAGGAACAATGGTCCCCGAGCGTGATCGGCAGGGCGAACGGCACATGGACGTGGCCGGTCGTGATCAGGTCGACGCCGGCCTCGGCGAAAATCCTGGCGGCCGCCTCGCCGCGCTTGACCTCGCCGGTCATGGGAGCGCCGATCATCTCGACCAGAGGGTGATGGCAGGCGAGAATGCGCAGCGCCCCCAACGGTGCCTGGCGCAAGGCCGTGGCTGCCTTGCGGGTCTGATCAAGATCGATCACGCCTTTCGACCAGTTCGCGCGCGCCTGCCAACCGCGCGCGGTGACGACGCCGCGTACCATCAAATTCGGGCTGAGGAACTGATGGTCATGAGCCGGATGGCCTGTCGCAAGCTCAAAAGCCTTCCAGGGATTGAACACCCGCGCAAACAGGCTCCAGTAGGGAACATCATGATTGCCAACGACGACGAACCGTGGGTCCGGCATGCGGGCGATCCAGCGGCCCGCTGCCTCGAATTCGCCCGGCAACCCCTGCTGGGTGATATCGCCGGTAATCAGGATCAGGTCGGGAGCGCTGGCATGGGCGTAGTCGAGGGCGGCGGCGCAGGCGTGCGTATGCTCGCAGCCGAAATGAATGTCTGAAAACTGGAGGATGCGCCCCACTAGACGCCTTCGGCCCTGGTCGGTGGATTGGGTACAAGGGCGCGGAATGCCGTGCGGATGAAACGTACCTTGATCACATGCCGCAGCAGGACGGGTTCGCCGTCGATCACAGAAGGTATACGCGACCGCGCCCGGACCGTCGCCTGCTGGATCGACCGGGTGGTCACAGCCGGATCCTGGCGCCAGCCATCGAACACAGCGTGGGCGGCGAGGCGGAAGGCCTGAAGCGCGTCAGCAGTATTCATGACAGCGGCCTCCAGTCCGGCGTGTTCGTCAATGGCCTTTGAAATCATCGGGCTGATAAGAACAAGCGCCTCTGCACGGCGGTCTGCGCGACCGTCCAGGGAAAAGCGCAATCGGCCGGAGAAGGCCCGCCTCAGCGCCCGGCGGCCATAGGCCCAGGCCAGGCCAAACTTGCCTTCCCTTACCGCTTCGCGGGCGGGCGCCCAAAGCGCGGGCGCTCCCAGAATTGCAGCGCAGAAGAACGACTCACGGATCCTGCCATCGCTGACCTCTCCGCCGGCGACGGACTGTTCGGCACCCTCCTCAAGGGCCTGCCTCAAGGCGCTCTTCCAGTCAGAAGTGCCATACAGGGCGCGAGGCAGCATATTCATGGTGCCGCCCGGCAGCGGCGCAATCAACGGGCCCGTGGGTCCCGCCCGTGAAGCCACAGCCCTGGCCGTGCCGTCGCCTGCCAGGACGAACAGGGCATCCGGCCCCGCGTCAAGCGCCTGCTGCACCTGCACATCAAACTGCCCGCCCTCAAGCGCGATGATGGCGGCCTCAAGGGCATAGTCTGCGAAAATGCCCGCCGCCTCCGAGGCCGCGTTCGGTCCGACTCCGCCCGACAGCGGATTCACCAGCATTATCACCCGCCCGAGCGCGACGCGCGGAGTCAGGGCGCGCGAAACTGCAGTCCGGATGTCCACCGTCGCGGCTATATCACGCGCGAAGCGTCCCGTACCGATCATGACGCCCGAACGTCCCGACCGGAACAATGTTCCGATCGGGACCGGCCAGGCCTGGCTATTCCTTCTTGGTCCCGTCGGAAGCAGCGGCGGCTACCGCCTCGGCGGCAGGTCCGGCGGTCGCGGCAGCAGGTTCAGCGACATCGGCCGCGGCAGCGGCCTCAGCGCCCCCCGGAAGGACACCGCGAACGGTATCGACGCCGCTTGTAATCCAGCCGTCCATCATGGCCCCGCCTTCAGCCAACGACTGCTCCTTGACACCCAGAACGGCTGTCAGGACGCCGAAGAGCGCCAGGAGGGTGATAATGACCCCGACCAGGGCATTGCCCCCGGAGCGGCGCTTGGTGCGAGCCCATACCGGGCTGTGTTCACCACCATCCGCCATTCGAACCGGTTCAGAAAAACGCATACGAAACCCCCGTCTCAACTCAGAACACCGGTGCCGCAACCTCCGTGCGGGACCAATCAAAACCTGGTGCAGGTTTGAGATATACTATAGCCTCGGAACTGCTACGCTTATCCAGTGTTCTCACCCATGGGGCGAACCCGAGAGATCAAGGAAACTCACATGAACAAGGCAATTATTGCGATCGTCGGTGCCGGACTTCTGGTCAGCGCCTGCGCGACGGACGAGTACGGCAACCCCAGTGAGGCGACGAGGCAGGGCGCTATCGGTGCCGGCATCGGGGCGATCGCAGGAGCAATCATCGGCAACAATGTCGGCGACGGCAACGCCGGACGCGGTGCCGCCATCGGTGCCGTAGTCGGCGGCGTTGCGGGTGCCGTACGCGGCTCGCAACAGGACCGGGCAAACCAGCAGCGCTACCGGGACAACCAGAACCGCTACTACTATTGCTATGATGGCCGTCAGGACGAGTGCTACTGGGAGAACGGCCAGCGTCGCTACTAGTCGTTTGCTGACGGGTTAAGGATTCAGGGCGGTTCTTCGGGGGACGGACCGCCCTTTTCATGAGTGGACGCGGCACCGCGGCAAGGTATTGGCGCCGGCGAGCACGGGGCGCGGCGCGGGGTCGCTGACGGGGGCGGTGACGGATGGCGGTCTGGGCGACTAAGGTGGCGCTGACCGTTTCCGGAGGCCGTGTGAACCCGTTCGTTCGAGTGTTGATCCTGCTGGCCCTGAGCCTTTGGCCCGCGCAGGCCATGGGCCAGACTGCGGCCGCGGGGGCGCAGCGCACCGACCGTATCGAGGCAGAGCTGGTTCCAATGTCGGCCTGGGCCGCCCCCGGATCGACGGCCGTGGTGGCGGTCAAACAGACCATCCGGCCGGACTGGCACACCTATTGGCGCAACCCGGGGGATTCCGGCGGAGCCACGACCCTGACCTGGACCCTGCCCAAGGGTGTCAGCGCCGGCGACATCGTCTGGCCGGTGCCCGAACGGCAGCGGATCGCGGGGCTGATGAACTACGGCTATTCGGGCACGGTCTATCTGCCGGTCCCGATCGAGGTCCCGGCCTCGGCGCGACCCGGGACAACCCTGCCCCTGATCGTCACGGCCCTGTTCCTCGTCTGCAGCGCCGAGATGTGCGTTCCGGACGAGCTGACCCTGAGACTCGACCTGCCGGTCCGCGACGGTGCCGCGCCGCTGAACCCGCGCCATGGGGCCGCGATCACTGCGGTTCTGGAAGACGCGCCACGGCCGGCGGGGATCACGGCGCGGATCACACTGGAGGACGGCGTGCTGACCCTCGGCGCGGCCGGTAGCCCCCTGGCCGGAAGCGATCCGGGCCCCAGCTATTTCTTCCCCTTCGAGGGCGGGATCATCGACCATCCGGCCCCCCAGACCGGCGCCTGGGGACCGCAAGGTCTGATCCTGCGACTTCGGCCGGGCAGCGAGACCCGGGCGACGGGCCTGACCGGGCCGGTCGGGGGTGTGCTGGTGACGGCCGCCGGAGCCTGGGAAATCCGGGCCGAGCCGGGTGCGGTGCCCGCAGGCACATCCGGATCCGGCGTGCTCGCTGCGGCTGCCGATGCGGATGCCGGGGCGGCGGACCCGGACGGCGGCAGCGATCTGGCGACTTTCGCCCGGGCCCTGCTGTTCGCGGTCCTCGGCGGACTCATCCTCAATCTGATGCCCTGCGTCTTTCCGATCCTGGCCATGAAGGCCGCCGCGCTGGCGGCCTCGGCCCATGATGAGCGCCACACACGGCGCGACGGACTGGCGTTTCTGGCGGGCGTGCTGACGACCTTCCTGCTGCTGGCGGGTGTTCTTCTGGCCCTGAGGGCGACCGGCGAGGCCGTGGGCTGGGGCTTCCAGCTGCAGTCGCCGCCGGTGACGGCGGGTCTGGCCCTGCTGATGCTGGCCGTCGCGCTCAATCTGTCCGGCGTCTTCCATGTCGGCGGGGGGCTACAGGGCGTCGGATCGGGGCCGCTGTCGCGCCTGCCCGGCGGTCTCGGTGCCTTCTTCACCGGGGCCCTGGCGGTGGTCGTGGCCGCGCCCTGCACCGCCCCCTTCATGGCCTTTGCCCTGGGGGCAGCGCTGGTGATGCCCTGGCCGCTGGCGCTGCTGGTCTTCCTCGGCCTCGGCCTCGGCCTCGCCCTGCCCTTCGTCGTGATCAGCCTGACGCCCGGACTGCTGGCCCGGCTGCCGCGGCCCGGGCCATGGATGGAGCGGCTGAAGAATCTTCTGGCCTTCCCCATGTATGCGACCGCCCTGTGGCTGGCCTGGGTGTTCAGTCGCCAGACGGGCCCCGAGGCGCTCGGCCTGCTGTTCACGGCGGGCCTCATGCTGGCGCTGGGTGTCTGGCTGATCGGCTGCGGCCAGACCGAGCGCGGCTTCGGGCGGAGAGGCGTGTTCCATCTGACCGCCGGGGTCGCAGCCCTGCTGCTGGCGGGGGCCGCGCTGATCGTTGCGGCCCGGGTTCCCGCCCCCGCCATCGGCCCGGCAGCTCCCGCGCATGTCGCCGGCCCCGCGAGCGCACCGTGGTCGGCTGCGGCGGTCGAGACGGCCCGGGCCCAGGGTCGGCCGGTGCTGGTCAATTTCACCGCCGACTGGTGCGTGACCTGCAAGATCAATGAGCGGACCTCGCTTTCCACGGCAGGCGTGACGGCCGCGATCGAAGGGTCAAACGCCGTCTATCTGGTCGGGGACTGGACCCGGCGCGACGATGCCATCACCGCCGAGCTGCTGCGCCACGGGCGGTCGGGTGTGCCGCTGTATCTGCTGTATGCACCGGGCGTCGCGGAGCCCCGGGTCCTGCCGCAACTGCTGACCGAAGGGGTGGTGGTGGAGGCGTTGGGGGATG
>Ga0247843_1009641_pt1 | contig 10636 bp, 7 predicted proteins | sample LaCruzMarch2017__FD_192420 | JGI IMG/M metagenome (GOLD analysis project Ga0247843, IMG submission 192420) | Freshwater microbial communities from meromictic Lake La Cruz, Castile-La Mancha, Spain - LaCruzMarch2017_8m | ecosystem: Environmental > Aquatic > Freshwater > Lake | place: Spain...
GGCGTATTTACCCCTTGACTGCCGTGATAGTTTTAGACCTGGACCGCCCAATCAGCCAGCCATTGAGGTGACTCCTCAACCAGTATGCGCGTAGGAATCTTGCGTTCCTTTGCTTTTCTGATGGTATCGGCTGTACCTTTGGAGTTATCTTTATGGAAGGCAAGCACTGCTTGAACCTCAGTCTCCAGCATCGTGGTGTTGCGCTTGAATCCTGCGCTCTTGCCATGCAGTGTCCAGTCAGGCTCGTGAATCTCTACGACCCAACCGAGACCAACGGCAATCTCCTCTGCGATGCGGTCAGCACCGATAGCGTGGCCTGAAACCAGCACCACATTGTTGTACTTCTTAGCAACGAACTGTAGTTCAGTTGCGATAACCTCAACATCAGACCAATCGCGTGAACCAGTAACCAGTAATCTAAACATATCCGAACTCCTTAGAACTTAAACTACGTAGTTATCAATCTAATAACTACAGAAGCCAGACCTTCAGCCAGTGTCAATCCGAGTCTTTCCATCGGATTGATGCAGGCTGATACCGTGCGGTCAGACAGATAGATACGAGTAGAACCATAGACGAGTAGTAGACATTAATTTATTAGACTGCCCCCACCGTTCTGTTTTTATTTCGGTGGGCAGACAGTACCTACAGACAGTATCTCCAGTCTACAGTCCTGTCGGCAGACTATTAATAAATCTAGGGGCGACAGACCCTAGGTTTATTAATCTGCTTGGTCCTTTGTATAGGTATCTCTACTAATATATTTCTGAGGGTATAGTTACAGGCTCTGAACAGGGCTTTTATAAATACTTTAGAATAAAACGTTCGTTTTACCTGTTTGAACGGATTAAGTATATATAGAGATTGTTTTTATTTTACTATGTACTGCAAGGCTTTTTGGAGCCTTGCTAGACTGTACAGACTAACTGTACAGACTGTACTTAATAGGCGGGATAGTACTGCCATAAGGGGACCTATGGCATCAGGATTTCAAAAGGGTAAAGACCATCATTTGGTCAAAAACCTTAAGGCTGTACAGGAAGCAGTCCTAGAACGTATTAAGTCTGGCTACACCATCCAAGCGGCTATGGCATCTGAAAACAAGAAAGCAGATACCATCCGTCAGTGGATGCGCCGAGACCCCGATTTTGCCAAGGCTCTTGAAGAGGCTAAGGAAGAGGGAACCAAGCAATCCTTTGACGCCTTAGGACTAAAGAAGGAGTCAATTGAGTTCTCAGACTTCTCACAGATGTTTTTAGGACAAACCGTATTTCCACACCATCAGGACTGGGTAGACCTTTTAGAGGGATACGAACCTACCTGGTTACACCCTTCTATGATTTATGAGCCTGGGGAGAACAATAGACTTCTGGTGAACGTACCGCCAGAACATGCTAAGTCCACCGTCATTACGGTGAACTACTCAACTTACCGCATCGCTCTCAATCCTAACGTCCGCATCATTGTGGTCTCAAAGACTTTGAATAAGGCTCGAGAGTTCGTTTACGCTATCAAGCAACGATTGTCTCATCCACGCTGGCTAAAACTGCAGACCGCATATGGTCCAGATGGCGGGTGGAAAGAAGACGCTGATACTTGGAAAGCCGATACAGTCTACCTTGGGGGCGATGCGCGTAATTCCAGCGAGAAGGACCCTACCCTCCAAGCCCTTGGTATGGGCGGTCAGATTTACGGTGCCCGTGCTGACCTGATTATCCTTGACGACTGCATCACTACTGCCAACGCCCATGAGTGGGAAAAACAGATGGACTGGCTGCAGAAGGAAGTTATCACCCGTTTGGGCAAGAACGGCAAACTGCTAGTAGTTGGGACACGAATTGCTGCTAACGACCTTTATAAAGAACTTCGTAATGCTAAGCATTGGTCTGGGGGTAGGACTCCCTTTACTTACATGGGGATGCCTGCTGTCCTTGAATATGCTGAGGACGCAGAAGATTGGGTCACTCTATGGCCTTACTCAGATACGCCGTGGGATGGTGACGATGACACACCTACAGAAGACGGCCTCTATCCTAAGTGGGACGGCGAAACCTTATTTAAGAGGCGCAGCGAAGTCACACCCTCAACATGGGCGCTTGTCTATCAACAAGAAGACATCCAAGAGGATTCAATCTTCCCACCCGTGTTGGTGCGGGGAGCCACGAATGGGATGCGAAAAAGAGGACTGCTAAGTGCGGGTGCTGCAGGACATCCTCCTAAGGTACAGGCTCATACTGTAATTGGCTTTGACCCCGCTATGGCGGGTAACGCTGCTTTTGTTGTTGCAGCATACAACAGAGAAGACGGCAAGATTTATATTCTTGACTGTATCAACATGGAAGAACCTACGCCTCAAAAGATTCGTGCAACAATTGAAGAGTTGACTATTAAGTACAAGCCACAAGAGTTCCGTGTGGAAATTAACGCACATCAGAAAGCATACTCACTAGATGAAGAACTCAGACAATGGCTTGCTTCTTACGGCGTACGACTTGATGCTCACTTTACAGGCAAGAACAAATGGGACACATCTTTCGGCGTTGCATCAATGTCCAATCTCTTCGGCACAGAACGCGAAGGCAAGTTTCAAAACAATAACATCATTGAACTACCATCCTCAGAACACTCTGAAGGATTAAAGGCTTTAACTCAGCAACTGCTTACGTGGAAACCTGATACTAAAGGTAAGACAGATACTGTTATGGCTATGTGGTTTGCCGTTATTCGCATCCGCGAACTAATGCAACAAGCAAGCAATAGTGCTACCTATGCTTACAACAGATGGGCTACAAAAGCACAAACAAATAAACGATACGCCATTAACCTTGATGAGGCTTTCTCGGAGCAATGGCAAGACACATACGGATAAGGAACTAACATGGTAGCACCACTAGTAGGTATAGCGGCAGGCGTAGCCGCCCGTGCTGTTATAAAAAAAATTGCACAAGAAGGAATAAAGAAGGCTGCACAAAATGCGGCAAAAAAAAATGTTGTTAAAAAAGTTACTGCTAAAGAAGCAAAAGATGTTGCTAAGTCTGCAGTAGGTAAGTATCCACCATCAAGACCACCACGTGCAATTGTTAAGCGTGGCACTGGGCTTTCTCCAAGAGAAGCCAAAGTAGTTTCTACAAAACAACCAGTTACAAAAACTTCTGGTCGTTCATTTACTAAAGAAGAGTTAGAAAAAAAGATAGCAATAGAAAAAAGTACTCGTCTTAAGAGAGTGCTAACTCCAGTTAAATCTAATTCTGTTAAAAAAGTTGGACCAGAAAAACTATCTAATAACAAAAGACCAACTGTTTCAGTTGTTCGAGTTAAGAATCCACAACAAGCAGCAGTTGTTGCACGTGCTAAAATTAATATTCCTAAAGATAGAAAACTAGATACTAGTCGCAAAACAGCAATGAAGGCTGCAGAAGAAGCGCGTTCTAAAAAGAGTGCTTTTCAACGTGAACTAGAACAGCGTCCTAATGCAAAAGGTGAACTTGGTTTTTCACGTAGGTCAAGCACAGCACCTGATAAAGATATGATTGAAGCAAACCGTAGGGTTAATGAAGGATTAAGAGAAATTAAAGCACGTGAACGTGCTCTTCAAGCAGCAAAAAGAAACTCTTCTAGGGGACGTACTCCTATTAGCAAAAGAATAACTACAAGAAAAAAACTAAGCAAAACTAAACCGTTAGGAAAATAATTATGGTAGCACCACTAGTAGGTATTGCAGCGGGAGTAGCAGCCCGTGCTGTTATAAAAAAAATTGCATCTAATGCTATTAAGTCAGCAGCAACTAAGAAGTTAGTTAAAGAGGCTGCTAAGAAAAAAGCACTTGCTACACCTAAGTCTGCAGTAAAAGTACTTCCTCGCAAGACTGCACCTAAAACTGATTTATCTAGTCGTGGCGCTAAGCCAACTCGTTTAGAACGCTCAGAACGTGCTAGTGATTTGAGATTTAATAAAGCAGAAAAAAATTATGAACAACGTTTTGATACATCAGCAGGTGGTCCACGTGCGGGTGGAAGTTCAAGTGGTAATCCTGGTAAAAAAAATCTTCGTAAAGAAGCCGCTATTAAAAAAGAAGCAAAGCCAGTAGTTAAAATTAATTCTGCTGTAAAATCAAAAACTGCAGACCAAGCACGTTCTAACTCTAAAGCATTAAAGGCTGCTAACAAGCCATTATCTAAAGGCAATAAAAAACTTGTAACTCAAATTAAACAACAAACAGGATACATTGCTATGGACCGTAGGCCAACACCACCAACTGTTGCTGCTGCATTAAAAAAGGGTCCTAAAGGAAGTTTTATTTTAGAAGCAAAAAAAATTGCAATGCAAGAGGCTCGCAGTATGAGTGGAGCTAAAAAAATTAGTCCAGCGCAAAAAGCCTTAAATAAAAAGAAAAAATAATTTTTAATCAATCGTTAGGACAATAATGGCATTAACAATAGAGCAGGTAACGGCACGGGTTGATTCCCTGCGTTACCGCAATCACGAACGTGATGCGCGTAACTTAGATGTACTTGCTGTCCGTAAAGGAAAAATTGCTCAGGTTTATCCTAACTTTTTTCCAGAAGGCGTTGATGCTAACGTAGTAGCAAACTTTATTGATATTGTTGCTCGTGACCTATCTGAAGTTATGGCTCCGCTTCCAGCGGTTAACTGCTCTGCAGCCAATCAAGTATCTGATAGAGCACGTACCTTTGCTGACAAACGTACTCGTATTGCCTCTAACTATTTCCAACACTCAGACCTAGCAGTACAAATGTACTCAGGTGCTGACTGGTATCTAACATATGGATTCGTCCCATTCATTATTGAATTAGACGATGAAGCAAAACTGCCACGTATCCGCATAGAAAATCCTATTGGGGCTTACCCAGAGTTTGACCGCTATGGACGTTGTGTGGCATTTGCTAAGCGTTACTCTATGACACTTGGTGAACTGGTATCCCAGTTCCCAGAGTATGATAGAAAATTACTTGGACCAAATGGTTACGACCAGGACCTTAATACACAGATTGAAATGATTCGTTATTACGATAAAGACCAATCTATAATTTATGTTCCACGTAGAGATAATTTAGTTCTTTCTGAGGCTGCTAATCCGCTTGGTAAGATGATGGTTGTTGTTGCACGTAAGCCATCTATTGATGGTGAAATGCGTGGACAGTTTGATGACGTACTTGGTATTCAGTTACTGCGCAACCGATTTGCATTACTTGCAATGGAAGCAGCAGAGAAGTCAGTACAGGCACCAATTGTTCTACCACAAGATGTACAAGAACTACAACTTGGTGGTGATGCGGTTATTCGCACAGCCAATCCAGCAGGTGTACGCCGCGTAGAACTTACTCTACCGCAAGGCGCATTTACTGAACAAACAATTCTTAATCAAGAACTTCGTGTTGGTACACGATACCCTGAATCTCGTACTGGAAACATAGATGCTTCTATTGTTACTGGTCAAGGAGTACAGGCTCTTATGGGAGCCTTTGATACACAGGTTAAATCTGCACAAGCAATCTTTGCTGCAACACTTCGGGATATTATTAGTCTTTGCTTTAATGTAGATGAAGTAATCTATCCAGAAGAAAAAACAATTCGTGGAGTAGATTCGGGTTCACCTTATGAAGTTACATACAAACCAACCAAAGACATCAAAAATGATTATTCTGCTGATGTTCGTTACGGTATGCTTGCTGGTCTTAATCCAGCACAAGGTCTTATCTTTATGCTTCAAGCACTTGGAGGAAAACTCATCAGCCGAGATATGGCTATGAGAGAACTACCATTTACAGTTAACGTAACACAAGAATTAGAAAAGATTGAAATTGAAGAGATGCGTACTGCACTCCTTGGTTCACTTACGGCATATACACAAGCAATTCCACAGATGGCTACTCAAGGTCAGGATGCTTCAGATGTTGTTCGTAAGATTGCTGCGGTAATAAAGGCTCGTCAAAAAGGACAAGCATTAGAGGACGCAATAGAAGCAACCTTTGCGCCGCAACAAGAGGTTCCTCCTGCTGGTGAACCAACTAATGCGGTTGAGCAAATGTCCCCTGCTCCCGAAGGTATGCCAGCAGGAGGTTCTCAAATGCCGCAAGTACAAGGAAGACCAGATTTACAAACAATGTTAAGCAGTTTAAGTGGTGGTGGACAAGCAAGGTCAGCAGTAAGTACTACTAGAGAACGAGCAATTTAAGGAGTAATCATGGCAACACCTCGTAAGAGAACCATAAAGGTTAAAACAGTTGCTGATGAGAGTTACTCAAAGTTGGACCAATACGCAATTGAGTTGCATGAGTTTTTTAAATCTTTGCGTAGAGCAGGATTTACAGTTGATAATGCATTATGGATTCTATCTGCAAAAGAAATGCGTCCTGAGTGGATGAAAAATTTATCGCCTGAAGATATTAGAAAACATATAGATGAGGAGGATGACTAATGGCAGAAGTATCGGGACCAGGAAAGCAGTCTAAGCGTACAGACTTAGGTGTGCTTAAGCAAAGTACAAAGCCAATACAGTCTACTCAACCAATGCAATCATATACTGGTGGCGCATATGGTAATAATAAATCTATGGCAATGCAACAGGCTGCTGCACCATTAGCAGGTAATCCAATACCAACAATGCCAGAAATGCCACCAATGGTGGGATTAGATGCACCAACACAATTTCCAGATGAACCTCTTTCTTATGGTGCAAACTATGGTGAAGGTCCAGGACTAGATACTTCAGGTATACGTGGTATGGGTCAACCTACTATAAGAGAAGCGGTTTATCGTGCAATGCAGTTTGACTCTAGCGGAGAATTAGAAGCGATTTATAACAGATTGAACCAATAATGTCAGGTCTTTATCCAGATAAATTACCTGCTACATCTAAAAACTTTAATCCAAAATATGTTGAATATAACCCAGGTCTTTATGCTGCCATAAATGCAGGACAGCCATCACCAGAAGATGCTTTTCAAATGGCTGAGATTCAGTATCTTCAGGCAAAGCATGCTGAACTAAACAACATGAAGAATATAAATGCTGCTAGAAAAGAATTTGCAGAACTAGCACCTGCTATAAAAGAAAATATTTTAAAGTTAAACCCTGATTATGAATATCAGGCTGCCCCTACTTACCTAGCCCGTGTTGGCGAAGAACTAGGTGGCGTAAAGAATTTTCTTTTATCACCTTTTCAAACAGTAGGTAAAGCATTAATTGGTCTTACTAATACAACAGTAAAGACACCTTATAATATATTAACTGGACAAATAGAAGCAGCAAAAGACGCCAGACTATTTTCTTATATGACAAGTGCACAATCTTGGCAAAATGCATGGAGCGGAAAAGACGCTTGGCGTGAAGAGGATGTTAAAGTAATTGATGAAACTCATGGTAAAGGTTTATCTGCGTTAATTCGTGGACAGATAGACGGCAAGAAGCCAGGAGACATATACCGTGAATACGGTGGGTATAACTATGAAATGCAGACTGCAATTTCTGCACAAAGTGATTACAACGCATATCTATTTGGTGTTGCTACTAATCAAACAGAAAAGTATCCATTAACTATTGCTGGTAAGGCATACGAAACTGCACTATCTGATATAAGTTCTAAGCAAAAAGAATTTGGTAATGATTTAACAAATTTTATGAACAAAAATTTGCCACCTTCAAAGGTTGGCACTATTGGTCAAATTATTTATAGCAGTCTTGCTAACGTATCTTGGGCTATTGAAAGTGACCGCGCTGAAGCAGCGGAAGAAACAAAAAGATTAAATAAATGGCGTATTGCAAATCCAAACCCATTTTCTAAAAATAGAACTGCTGACCCATCTGACCTTGCTCAATTTGAATACGAACTCATTGCAGACCCACTAACGTGGATGACCGCTGGTGGTTCTAAGGGACTTGGACTTTCAGAAAAACTAGCAAAGAAATTTAACGATGCTGGTGCTGCTGGAGTTTCAAATGAAATTCGTGTTGCAGACCTTTTTAAGAATAAAAGATTTTCTAGTATCCATTCTCGCTTAGTTGATGAATTAAATGTTTTGCGTTTGGCTAGAACTAGCAAAGATAAATCCGCTGCTTATTTATCACGCGAACGAATTAAACAAAACTTTCCACATTATGATAATGATGTAACAATTAAGCATCTTTTAGATACTAAAGTGCTTAACAAAGAAGGCAAAGAAGTTAATGTAACAGATTTAGAAACTTTAAAAAGTTTCTTTATTCGTGGTGAAATGATTGATTACGTTACGCATGGGTTTAGAAACAATATAGGTTACTTTAATGATAATCATATTATGCTTGAAAGGTCTACACGACTAATAACCGATAGGCTTAGAGCAAGATTTGAACGCTTAGCCAATAACGCAGATGTATCTAATCCTGCTGCTGTACTTGCAAGTGGTGAACTTGCTAAAAAGATGAAAATTGTTGAAGAAGCATTTGCTGATGCTGGACAGTTCCCAAAACAACTTGCTGACAGTCCTGAATTAGTAGCAACAGTTGATGCTTTAACAAAGCATGGTAGCGTTATTCAAAAAACATACAACAAAGCAATGGCTGCACACCCATCAAATGTTGTTTTGCATACATCTAATGAGTTTGTTTATAGTTCTTTGTCAGCGTATAGAGATTTTGCAAGAGTTCTTACTGGAGATAAAGCAACTGCTAATTTAATGGCTGAACTTTATCTAAGTCACAGCCCAGATGATAGATTTAATATGCTTTATAGCACAGTTAAATATTATCTTGATAAGATTGGTGCTCCAGAACATTATCAACGTCAAGTATTAGAATCTACTTTTGGTGATGTTGGTGGTTTTGGTCCAGTACCAGACTTTAAAGTACCAACGCATCTTATTGATGATACAGAATTGCGGGTTGCACCTGGTGCAAGCCAGCCGCTTCACTTAACCCGTGGTATTAGTATGCCAAACTTTAATAAAATACATCAAGATTTATATGACCTTACTGGTTGGGATAAGGTTGGATTAAAATTTGTTAAATCCCTTACTTATTCTACTTTTGCTAACATCACAAATGGTTTGTGGAGTCTGTTACTTCTGTTTCCAAAGATTGCCGCAAAGGGCGCAACAGACGAAGCCGTACTTAATGGATTAACAAACTCCTATAAGGGAATTTTTAGTATACTTACCCGTCAAGGTGCAGCAGCATCTAGTGTACGTGCTGCGGTAACTGGTAAAGAAGAAACAATAGGTTTAATCAAAGCCAAGATACTACGTGATAACTCGCCACATAAATACATCTCACCTGCTATGCGTGCAAACATGCAAGAAGATGTACTTGTAAAAAAAGCCATGACTCTTCCCAGCGGAAGAATAGTACAGGCTGATGAATGGGTTAGTGCTGATGAGTTCCATGGTGCTCCATACTTAGACCGTTTAGTTTCTATGGGTATTGCTAAATATGGTGGGAAGTTATCTCCTCGCAGAAAAAAAATACTGGCAAGTGAGTTAGCAAACAACTCTCACTCTATGCATGCTCATTCATTGTCTTCTGTTGGTAGAACACTAGGTAATCATGAAGTAGATGGCAGTATTGTTGCCGAGATGTATGGTAAAAATAATTTAACAAAAGCATTAGATGAAGCACATACAGCAGAAAAAGGCATACGTGCAAAGTATATTGCAAAACTAAAGGGAACAGATGTCTTAAGGCAAACTGGAGACTTTGACATTCGAGATATGGATAAACTTTCTCAAAGTGATAAGACTGTAGTTCATTACGTAAACTTTTGGCAGTACTTTGCAAGAAACGTATGGACACATAAGCCTACTAAGGTTGCTGTTGACTATGGTGATTTCTTTATTAAGCATAATGCAATCCGAACTAAAGAAGACGGAAAAGCATTTGTTGAAGATATAATGAATGAAATTGGATTTATCCGTAATTCTTTGGGTGAATGGAAACCTCGTAAAACCCAACTAGGTATAGAGCCAGATGGTACACCTATTATAAATGATAAAATCTCAAAAGAAACTATTGAAGCATTCTTAACAGATTTTAGACAAACATCTCAAATGCAACTAGCAGGACTATCACCAGACCAGATTGCAGAAGCATTAATTCGCAACTCGCGTGACGAGTTGTATACAATCTTTCATGGCTCAGCAGATGACTTTAATGAAAATCTGCTTAATATGATTAACTTTAAAATAGATGAAGGTTTAGAAAAAGTAACCAATCAAGGACCATATGCTGATGTTATTGGCGAAGGTAGTGCACTTGCTAAATGGGCAGAGAATCAATCTAAACCTTCTTACCATATTGCAAAGATTGCATTTAATGAGTTTGAAGATGTAACAATTGGTTATGGATTAAAGGCTCAATTCGTTAAGACTGATTTAAACTTTAAGATATTTGCACCTAAGTTAACTATATCTGCTATCTATGAGAAAATGGCTAGAGTTCCTTGGGAAATTATGGATAGGCAAATGAATGATCTATATCGTAGTGATGCTTATATGGTTAAAGTATTTGAAAATAGAGAACGTATGGAAGCCGCTGAAGCAGGTTATACTCAGCAATTAATTGCTAATGGTACAAATCCAGAGGCTGCTGCGTTACAGGCTGATATGGTATTTGCTGGTCAAGCAAGTATTAACTCTGTTTATGG
>Ga0247843_1009642_pt1 | contig 10635 bp, 6 predicted proteins | sample LaCruzMarch2017__FD_192420 | JGI IMG/M metagenome (GOLD analysis project Ga0247843, IMG submission 192420) | Freshwater microbial communities from meromictic Lake La Cruz, Castile-La Mancha, Spain - LaCruzMarch2017_8m | ecosystem: Environmental > Aquatic > Freshwater > Lake | place: Spain...
GACCTTACGAATGAAAGGATGGATGTTGCATACATGCACACCTCTAGAGTAAAAGCGATCAAGGTCTGTATAATAACACACGCATAGCAATTCCGTTTCTCAAAAACTCCTTCTGCTTTTTTAACATCTACATTCCACTCCAGACTTCCTTCAAAAATAAGAATCATGCCGCTTAATGCTAATGATACTATCCTCCTAACACACCTGTCTTCGACTGTTTGGGCTGTAACACCAAAACAGACCAAAACAGCGTTATGTCTACGTCGTGTTTGACCATGGCTGTAATTGCTGAAGGAGGGGATAGTCGTCGGTGATAGCCGTCGTCAAAAAAAAGTTAAGCAAGCATTATTATATCATGAACTTTGTAGCACAAGTCGAGGATCACCTGCGTGACCTTGGCACCGAGGCACGTAAGGCACACCCGAGTGTGAAGGATGCCTCCGAACGTGCAATTATACATTTACGATCATTACAAACTCAGTATGTTGCGGCGGTTCGACGTGCCGCGGCTGCCAGTAATAGCAGCAGTAATAGCAGTGCTGCTACTGCTGCCAATGATTATAATGATACTGGCAAATCGCCATCGCCCGCCTCTGGAAGCGGCGGCAACTCGACGGCAGCAACAACGACAATGGCGGCAATACATCCCACGACATCATTATTCCAATCACAAGACTTGTTACGACCATTCCTGCTTGCGGCGAATCATACGGATGCCCCATATGACTTACTGGTCGTAGCATTAGAGTCGATACAACATCTATTACAGAATGATGCCGTATGTTCCGATGACGCTGTACAGATTAGTCGTATATTGGTCATACAATCGTGGGGATGCGCCATGACATTGGGACTTGTTGGTAATGGTGATAGAGATTCAAGCTTTACTAGCAGTAGTAGTAGTGGGGGAAGAGGAGGTGGTATGATGGGTATGGCCGCGGGTGCATTGGGGGGTATCATTGGTTATGGAAACCATAATAACACACATCATTATCATGGGATGGGTGGTAGTGGCATTCATCAACAGAGTAATAATCGAACAACGAAGGAAGATCAATCAATCGCATTAAAAATATTACGCACTATGACGATGTTGGTAGATTCTCGATCGATGATATTAACGCAAGATGTTTTAGGAGCATGTATATTAGTTTGCTTATTGCTTGGTGCTGCTGGACAATCATCATCCTCTCATGGCGAGAATAATGGAACAGGCAGAGCATCAACGAATCGAGATAGGTCTAGTGCCAAGGATGGTAATCATAGTGGTCCAACGGGTGGAATAGCAGCAGTAGGAGGAGATGTGAAACGTGCTGCAATAGCTGCAATGAATCAGCTACTATCAACTTTATTTGATAGAGCCAATGATGCCATGATATCACCATCGCCGAAAAAATCCTATATTCTACTATTGGCGGAACAAACGATGACGGATTTATGTTTTTTAGTCAACAAGGCTCCTACCACCCCTTGGACACAATCACAGGCGGACCTAATTGGTCCTTTTGGCATTGCGGCGAAGGATGGACTTTTGCCATCGCCCACGACCAGTATAGCGTTGGTTGACATGATAATGAAACAAACATGTCCAGATCTGTTTCGATTGTGCTTTGATTACTTTGGATCAAGTAATCATGTCGCAGAACAGCAATGGAGGACTGTAGAAGAAAGTATTGAATTTGCTGCTCAGATTATATGTCAGGTATTCCAACTTAACCAATCGCTTCTTGGATCTCAATACTGTTATTTTGTATCGAAGCTTAGTTTTGAACCAAGTCTTGACGAGATGGCACAACAATCATCTTCACCTTCCGTTCTCGTCGATTTTGTTTTATATTACTATACCACTTCGCTGGCAAAGACATTGATGTCTCATTACTTATCGTCAAAGACGAAACTGTTTTATGCCAATTTTGATACACACCTAAATGCACGTGAACATAGTGGGAATGGACGTAAAAGTGTACCATTCTTCAGTGAATTAGCGCTTGATATGATACGTCAGCTAGTACAGTTCTGCAATGAGGCAACAGAAGCGTTTCACAAGTCTGATGATTTTGAAGATGGATTCATCTTTACACAAACAGAACGAGAATCATTTGATTTCATTAAATCATCCCCGTCGAATAATAGTCGTCGATCAACGACTGCGCAAGGAGGAGATATGTCAGTGGATCAACCACCCGCATCCATGTCAAATGAAAAATTATGGCGGGCATATTCGGCATTAGAGGCGTTGAACGTTGTGGTCTCGTCTCATTTAGAACAACTTTCGTGGCTAGATTTTGGTAGAGAGACGAAGGATGGTAGTGATTATGATAATCTTACTATCAGTCTGATAGCCAAAGCTGCGAGTGATCTGGCAACAAGCTCCGCGAGCAACCGAGAAAGAATTTTATATCTTCTCTTTGCGGCACATGCCGAGGAGGATGATTCTGGGAATTCTAATGCAGCAGCAGCCGCAGCAGCAAATATGACGACAGCATTGATTGTTGATTCAATTGAAATTCCTCTTTGTGACACTGGCGCGACTTCATGGCTTGCATTTAAGTGCATCCTATCCTTGGTCAAATCGTTGAAGGAAATGGCAATTCTTGTTGAAGCTAACGTCGACGCAGAATCACGTCATCATTTATCCGCAATACTTAATGGATCTTTCGCGCCATCAGTATCAACATTACAGCACTTTATTAGAAGGATGCTTGGTTCGCCTGTCATAGTCACGAGGACACTATCGTCATACGAGGAATTGGCCTGCGCATCTATGTTGGTTGATAGTCAGCTAACAAATGTACGACGTCAAGCAATACTTACTTCATTGTGCAAACTCTGCATACCGTCATGGGGAAAGAAACGATCAAGCTATCAGTTAAAAGAGAGCAATATTGATGCTCTATGGACATTGCTATGGATAATACATTCAAACTTCGAAAAGATATCTCACGAATGGGAAATCATTCTATCTACTCTTGATCAACTTGGAATTATCAAAATATATTCGTCAAATCTTGATCCAACTTATATTGATAAAGCAACCACAATTGCTGGATGTTTTGGCCGATTATCCTCTTTTACTACTTGTTTCAGCCGTGATGCACTACTTCAATTCGTCACTTCACTTGTGAAGCTATCAGAGGCGGTTTCATTTGATCCTTTAGTAGAACAAAGCAGTGACACGGTGGCGGAAATAATAGAGTCAGATGATAGTATTGAAGGAAGAGAATCATCGATCAGTGGAAAAGTACTGTCCTATGTCCCTTTTGCCGGTCGTGTATTTGGTGGAGGGGGAACTTCGCAATCGTCGTCATCGAGCAGTAATTCGGCTACCCGTAGGGCAGCAGCGTCTAACCTGTCCAAGACGTATGCCGAGGATTTACGCGAGACCACTTGCTCGCAAATGGCGAAAATGAAATTATCATCTCCACATGCCATCTTTCGGAAAATCCCTTTGCCCTTGCTGCTTGTTGCTGTAATATCGGAGGCCAACTCGTATAGACTACCAGTTATAGAGCAGACTGTCGCCAAGCATCTATGCGAGATTGTCGCCAGATCGTTGTCAACAGAATTGCAATCGTTTGCCATGGAGGTCCTCACTCATTTTATGCCACAGTCTCTTTCCAAGCAGAATGTGTCAACTGAATATGGCCTAGGGCCGCTAATGGTTCCCGATAAAGTTCGCCCACTAGAAATTCAACCGATAGTCATAAATGATTCCAGCGTGAATTGTAATCCGGGGAATGTACAATGCGAACCTGGTGACCACCAGCTATTGACGATTCTTTGTCAGACAATCCAAAGGTCAGCTCAGGTGGATACTGCGGAAAATAGTCTCAACGCATTACTTGTAGTATTAGAGGGGGAAGGTCACAACTTGTCGAGAGATAACTTAATTACTGTCATGGATACTCTTTCAATTCTATCTGGTTGCGAATATGAAGGTAGTGATCAAACTATCGATAGATCGACGAAGCAATGGTCCAGCGTTAGCTCATTGGCGTTTCAAAACCTAAAGCTGATTCTTGATGAATTCTTAGAAATGTCTTCATCGTCAATGGAGTCGCCGCTAAAATCTACAGAAGAACGCAATGCTATAATAGATTGTTGCGTGGCATTTTGTAGATCGCGTCATGATGTTAATACTTCACTGACAGCGACTGGTATGTTATGGAATCTTGCTGATCGAGATGTATCGCCAGGAATGTTAGAAGTTGTGTTGTCCAAACTGTCGTGGTTAGCCATGGATGACCGACCGGAGCTACGAAATTGTTCTGTAAATACATTATTCTCGTGTGTTGTAGGTCTTGGTGAACAATTCACTGACGAACAGTGGGAGAATTGTCTATCCAATGTAATATTTGGCAAGATTATGAGTGATATTGCAACTGCTATTGACGATTCCGACAGTAATAAGAATCCAAGCGCCAATGCCAATGGCCTTACAAGTGGGGAGCGGTATAAAGTGGCAGTTCATCATTCGAGGGACTCTGCAAGAAAGCAGTGGATCAATACTCAGACATTAGTACTTCGTGGACTTGATCGAGTCTTGCGTTTATTCTACCCGCATTTACTTCTCATTCTTTCAGGAAATCTAAATGATTCGTGGGTTCCTCGGATATGGAAGGAGATTCTTCGCGTATCCTTTCTCTCAGCGATATCGGCCGGTGAAGGAGAAACACTTGATATGCGATTGACCGGCGTTGAGTTGATGACACTTTGTGCTCAGCTTACTTGTAAGGCTGGTATAGTTGCAGCTGGGTCATCGGCACGTGTGACCACTAACATGGAAGTTGTTGGTGGGGCTTTGCGTAGTGTCCGATCTGCACTTGAGGGCAAGGCTATCGAGATTGACAAATCAAGTGTTATTATTAATAGTCCCGAAGTTGAAAGTTGCCGACAAGAATTGTTTGATGCGTCGTTTGATAAGTTGAATGATTTCAGGGTATATCTGGGACAGAATGAGGACGTTGATGCAGGGCCAAGAATGTCTGTAAATTCTCTAACACAGACGTTGACCAAATTGATCGGGGAACTGGCGAAGCTTTACGAATGCTGCAAAAATAACGAAATGCTGTCTGGGAAGTGTGAATTGAAGCTGGACATTTCACTCGAAGACAATGATAGTTATGAAGATCGGTTCTTGCATCTTTTACTTGCAATTACAGACAATGCAGGAAACGACAAAAACTCGAGGTACCTCAACCAGGTCCAAAGAGGTGTCATGACTCTACTTCAGAGTATGGCATTTAACTCCTCTCTACGAGCGTTCAAGGCCTTGACCACTATCTCTGGTGATTATTTGTTTGTGTGTCCATCATCGAAAAGCATTGGTGGACACGATGACGAAATCATCGAGATAGAGGCAGCCAAAATTGTTGCTGATGCGTTCGAATCAGATGAATTATCCGATGAGGCTAAGGTTGTTGTCATGTGCTCTGTATTGTTGCAGTATCTCAACGCAGCAGATAGAAGAACAACCTCAGAGGCAAGGTATGATTTACTCACATGCATCCTTGACTCTGGGATAGAAGCTGCGGCAAGAATTGACTCTTTCACCGATGAATACGATACCCTTGATTATGTTTGGGACCGCGTTATTGCGACTATTTCTTCTCTGCTGCAGCCGCCAGCAAATAATCAGAACAATAACTATGCTACTCATTCAAAGTCTATCGTGGGTATTGTTGCGATACTACTTACGCACTTGCCTCTGAGGAAAATGTCAATGGTTGAACCTGTTTTAGAGAAGGGTGCAGTCTGTGCAGTGGATGCGGCATTTTCTTTCAGTGCAATGGATCAAGATGACGCCCCACATTTGCGAGCTTCCGAGGGTGCGATCCATGTTTTCCTAGCCTGCTTTATGGGTCTTACCCAAACAAGACCAACGTGTCAGGCTGTGACATTATTGATAAACAAAATTCTTGGCGAAACGATTGAAATTGTGGGCGGTTCCTCTTCTGAAAATAATGCTGGACAACAATCGCGGACCCGTCAAAGTCTAGCAATTGCTGTATGTGAGAGTTTGAGGACAACAACTAGCCAAGATTTGCTTGTGGGTGCATTCCCACTACTTTGTCGTCTCACAAATGTTGACAATGATGGTTTGCGTCGAGCTGCGGGCCAAATATTGGGCCAGATTGACCTATCCGATGCAATATCTCGAGAACGGCAACGCGCCGAGGAAACTATATGTCGAGAGCGGCAAAGAGCTGAACAGGCCGATGCCAGGGCTAGAGAGGTTGAGGAGGAGAACGCGGCCATGCTCGAGGAAATAGAGTACCTTCAGTCAGAGAATGAGGAACTTCAAAGGCAGGTGAGTAAGTTGAAGTGCAAAGCACTTAATTGAAGTGCATATCACTGAGTAATGTTGCCAATAAATTGTCTTGATGCTGCCTCAATTCGTCTTCACTGGATCCTAGTTGGCATTCCTGACAGAAAGTTCTCTATAGTCACGGCATCGAATGCAAACCAAGATCCATAATCTAACGTGTCAATATCTCTCGTTCTCATTTCACCAACAGCTAGGAACAACTTAACCTCTCCCTTCGTGAACAAAGTCTAAGATAGAAGAAGCTTTGCCATGGTAACCTTAAATTAATACTCTAAAATTTAGCCAATTTGAGATGATGAGCCCTTGCCTCTCGTTACATATTTAACCGAGAGTTTGGTAGAGAGCCACAATCATCCAAGTGCTCTCGCCCCCATTCCTTCCACACTTGGATGTGTAGAAGACCTTTCCCCCAATTAACAGCAAATATTACCAACAGGAACATCAAACACGAACACGGAATCACGAAACAAAGCAATTGAACGGCAGAGGAGGCATCGTGTGCTAACTCCCCCCTCCTCCCCTTTTCTCGTCCCCCATCTACCATCCTCCCTCCCAAAACCCTCATCTCTCAAAATTACATGATGGAACATCCACATGATGACGACGTCTCTCCCCCATTCTTTCGATGACGTCCACGTTTCTTATATCCCTCCAAATACATTAATTGATTCTCATTAATCGCACCGCGTCTATTGCGTCGGATCAACGTTACTGCATCCACGGCATCCATGTTCTCGAATTCCATCAATGCAATGGCCACGAGGACGGGAGCGCGGCCCAATCCCGCCACGCAGTGCACCGCTATGGTCCCCGGATGCACGCCGCCATCATCGGTGCCATCTCCGGCGGCGGCCGCTCCCTTATTAACCGGCGGAGTGGTGCAGAGGAATCGTTCGTCGACCAGACGCAACCAAGCATCTAATACGTCCTCCGGCGGTATGCGACCATCGTCGTATGCCATTTCGTGCAATACGATCCCGGCATTCATCAATTCGGCGCCGTGATAGGTCGGTTCGCACACGCGCACGATGTCCGATACGCGATGACGACGACATTCGCGTATGTACAAGTGTAAATTACTCTGTTTGGGGGCGTCCATGATGAGGAAATGGAGTTTCCCGTACGATAGGGGCGTCGGTTTGGACGAGATGGATACCACTCCCCCCGTTCCATTATTATTATGATTATTCGTGGTACTACTGTTACTGTTGTTGATACCCCCGCCAAGAGGTGCCACCTTGGTGGCAACTGATCCTTTGTCGGTCATGATTATATATATATTGCTCGTTTGTATATATCTATTCGTCTGTGGTTATTATTATTATTGTCGTGTAGTAAAAGGAGGTCGAAATATAAGTATAAGGCTGAATCGACCGAATCAGTGTGTAAATAACTTATTATATCGTCTTATCCTCCGTCGAGCGCTTTCTTTGGTGGATAAATAATAGGTGGGAAGTTAGGTGTTGCCATTCGTTGTAAAAGGGGGCGACGCAGTATGTTGTTTGGACGGGGTGTAGTATCGGACGGGTGGCGTGGTGTTATGGTGCCTATCAGTAGAAAATGGCCGGCGGTATTATTTCACTCGTTTTCGCGCGTTACTTTGGCTATGGTGCGGTCTGGCCACCTCCCATCCCATTTTCTCCGTTCCGCCACACGGCCCCTTCATGCACCCTGCACGGGCTCGTCTCAGCCAGCACCATGTTGAACAAAGAAGAGGAGGTGCGTAATCGTCGGTCGATGGCAGGATGTTGTTGTCATGATGTGTGGTTCCCCCCTTCGTCGTTACTCGCACATGAACATTCACTCTCTCTCTCTTTCACCACACCATAATTCTACTCACGAATACTACCCCTGCCCATGCGTTACTTAAAAAACAGCGTAAGAAGGGATTTAAAAAGTCGATCGATGTCGACGAAGGCCGACGTCGGCGCGAGGAAACGACGATCCAAATTCGCAAAACCGCCAAGGATGTACGGCTTGCCAAACGTCGACAAATGCCCGGCTTCGCGGATGGGGGGATGGGCAATATGAACACTCCCGCTGCATTGGCCGCGGCGAGTATGTTGGCTGCCGGGGGTGTTGCTCCTGGTGGATATGGTGAGAATACCCATGTATATATTAAAGATAACCTTCCCCTTTTTTTCATTTCGCACTAACTAATCATTACCCATCTCACCATTTTTTCGATATCATATCACCACTCTATCATCTCCAACTCCACCTCCCCCCTCCGCCTGCTTCTTCTTCCACCCTAGGTGCCGTCCCTGGCAGCATGGATACGAACATGGGAATGACAATTGGCGGACTGGGCATGAACAAGCTCGAGAATCTACCCCAAATGGTAACGGGCGTCATGGGCTCGGATCCGGCATTACAGACGGAATGTACGACGCTATTCCGTCGCCTGCTGTCCATCGAGAAGAATCCGCCCATCCAACAGGTCATCGATTCCGGCGTCGTCCCGCGCTTCGTGGAGTTCCTACAACGCGACGACAATCCGGCATTGCAGTTCGAGGCAGCGTGGGCATTGACGAACATCGCCTCGGGCACGAGCGAACACACGAAGGTCGTCATGGAAGTGGGGGCCGTGCCCATCTTCGTGCGGTTGCTATCGAGCCCGAACGACGACGTGCGCGAACAGGCGGTGTGGGCATTGGGGAACATCGCCGGCGATTCCCCCCCCTGTCGGGATCTCGTGCTGCAGGCCGGCGCGATGCAACCGTTGCTCGAACAGCTCCATCAGGGGAGTAAGCTCAGTATGCTGCGGAATGCGACTTGGACGTTGAGCAACTTTTGTAGGGGCAAGCCGCAGCCGGACTTTCATCTCGTCCGTGGCTCGCTCGCGACGCTCGGTCAGCTAATATTCAGCCCCGACGAGGAAGTATTGACGGATGCGTGCTGGGCGTTGTCATATTTGAGCGATGGGCCCAATGAGAAAATTCAGGCCGTGATCGAGGCGGGCGTGTGCCGTCGTCTTGTGGAATTACTGCTCAACCCGAGTCCGGCAGTCCAAACTCCGGCACTGCGCACGGTGGGGAATATCGTTACCGGCGATGACCTACAGACGCAATTCATTATTAATAATAATGCATTGCCCTGCCTCCTGGCACTATTGTCAAGCCCGAAGAAGGGGATACGGAAGGAGGCATGTTGGACATTATCGAACATTACCGCCGGGAACAAGGATCAGATCATGGCCGTGATTGATAATAATATCATCCCCCCATTGATTCAGCTATTATCGAATGCCGAGTTTGATATACGTAAGGAGGCGGCATGGGCGATTTCGAATGCCACTAGCGGAGGTAGTCAACAGCAGATTCGTTTCCTCGTTCAGCAGGGATGCATCCGTCCCTTGTGTGAATTGCTAACAGTGAATGATGTTAAAATTGTTACCATTGCGTTAGAGGGACTTGAGAATATCTTACGGGTGGGCGAGGAAGAGTCAATTGCCAATGGTACACATAATCAAATGTCAACATATGTTGCCGAGGCCGAGGGTCTTAATAAGATTGAGGAGTTACAGCAGCATTCGAATAATGATATATATGAAAAGTGTATCAAAATTCTAGAGACGTACTTTGGTGTTGATGAAGAAGAGGAGATGGCCAATATTGTACCAGAGATGGCCGAGGATGGGAATCAATTTGCATTCTCGGCGCCGAGTGCTCAGGGGATGGATGATGATGGTGGTAATTCAGCTCCTACATTTGACTTTTCGGGATAAAAATGTTACTTTCCTCACACACAGGGGCGGTGCTATAAAATTTGCGGGAGACTCTATGAAAAGATAGATGCTGTGTATCAACTTTTTCATACAGTTTCTTCATTAGCCAAGCGGGTGAGACCTGTTTGTATGGTGGCAAATATTATCAGGAGAGGCACGAAAGGTAATATATAAAGAAATCGAAGCTCTGGTGTTGAAAAATTATGATCTTTTTCATCACCACAGAAAAAAGCTGGAACCAATGATTCCGTTGGAAGTGTTAACTAATGCTTACAATTTGAAGAATGCCGTAGGTTTGTCAGAGGTAAATCACTGTGGCTTTCAGATGTGAACTTAACTTCACAACTGTAGCCCACACTGTTACTATTATTAAATGTTAGGTCGTTCGTTTGCGGGTTGAATAGTCTTAACCACACAAATACTGTTTCAGCAATGTACAAACTATTGTAGGCTTTTTTCTGCGTGCATTCCATAGTGGTTGTTAAACCAATGAATGATAGCTCTTGCTCGTGTTGTTCAACAAACTCCTCCCCACTCCACGTCAGCTTGTATCTTGTATCGTACTTAAAAATATTGTGTG
>Ga0247843_1009647_pt1 | contig 10633 bp, 12 predicted proteins | sample LaCruzMarch2017__FD_192420 | JGI IMG/M metagenome (GOLD analysis project Ga0247843, IMG submission 192420) | Freshwater microbial communities from meromictic Lake La Cruz, Castile-La Mancha, Spain - LaCruzMarch2017_8m | ecosystem: Environmental > Aquatic > Freshwater > Lake | place: Spain...
GTAATCAATACCCATACCATCCTCACGCAGGTGTTCCATGAACATTCTGTGCATCTTGTTTTCAACGAATTGACATAAATGTCGCTCGGTCGTCTTTTTCATTACATCAATACCATACAGTTCATAAAACTTGGCTGTTTCTCTAACTCCACCAAGACCATACTTTGCTTCCTCTGCATGATTCCATTCCGATGGATCGACTTCTGGATTCATATTAACAATGCCAAGCAGTCGCTTCATCGCTCCGATCCCCTTCCCTTTGAAGGTATTTGCATGTTCCCAATAATGTGGAACCTTATTCCTCTCTGGATTTAACTTTGCATAATGATGAAAGCAAACACTCCGTTCTGGTGCAAAGAAGTCATAGCCAATCGTAAATCCTCTTAACCCAATTGACATCTCCTCACCTTTGAATGTTTAAATTTTTGTTAGATAATAATACTTACGTGGATATGCTAATAACTAACACTTATACACTCACCTTGGAAAATCATTGGTTGGTACATATCATATGGCACAGTCGCGACGAAATGTCCACGTGAGAAGCTATATCCAGCAGCCCAATATGGTTGTAATTGAGGCATTCCTCTTATACTGGGTGGACCTTCCGGTTGTGACAAGTGACGCAAATGCTTTGCCTCACCTCCACCACCCTCATACTCGGTATTACACATAATAGGACGAGTGTGACGCAAACTAAGCCCAGTATTAGGGTCAATCGACCCCACAATATCAGTAAGATACGTTGATAGTACCGCCATTTCATCCCCCGTTGCCTCTAATTGGGATATAATATCATCATCCCACCCTTTCGTAAATGTGACATGTGCATCCGATTGAGTGTAGTAGTATTCTCCCCGATATAACCGATGACCGATATGACGAGCAAATACCGGCCCAACTGCTAACGCAGCCTCCATTTGATAAACGTCAATCTGATTCCTATATAAACATAATGGTTGATTGGGGTCCTCGGTACACGGTGTGTGAGGGATATCACATGATCCATCTTCCCCAACCACAATCTGATCCACCACACCTACTCGAATACGTTCCGGATGTGCCGCAGACGCGAATGCAGAATGAACCGTATCACGACATTGATAATCTCTATAACTTGCAATAGCAACAAATATAGTACGTTCATTTAACGGACAAGCATCACCACGTGTATTACTCTTAGTGATAGGGTCAGGTGTGATACATGTCCCAATTGACAATGCACGTTCACGTGACATTAATTTATTTTCATGTATTGACACGGGATCATTGGCCCAAAATGATGGTACTGATAATATATGTATATTGTTGTCATCAAATCCTGGATGTTTAATATCTTCAAAAATTCCATCCTCATTTCGTATAGACACGGGCCATATCCCCACTGGTACAGATGATGTCGATGATTCTTTTACTGCTCTGCTCCGTACAGCAAGTTTCGGAGTTGAATTAGCATCTGCAGCTATTGCATCATCTTTATGATGTGATACTCCTGCCTGCGCATTGAGGAATGACTCTTCGTCGGGAGTCAACTTAGTTTTCATGTGTTGGAACCGTCCTCGAATTCTATCCACCTGCTCCTTCGTCTTCTTCACGAGTCCTCTCATCCCCTTTGCCTCCTCACCACCCTCACCACTGTCAGGCATGTTATGGAACAAAATTAAACACACGAGCAAGTAAATAACAAACATGCACCCGGCAATTAGGAAGAATGCAAGACTATTCAATGGCGTAGTTTTCTTCCGTGCACGTGATCGATGGACACGTATTTTACGTTTTGCCATACGATCTGATCGATTGCCACCACGGTTACGACTATCACCACTGTCGCTTACGATATATATGCCATCGCCGTCGGTCGTTGCACCGTTTCCGTTGCTGCTACTATTCTTCTTTCTCGAACGAGCCTCAATTCCCTTTTCGGATCGGGCTATGCTATTCATTATCTCCATAATAAACCTCTAAATAATGTTGGGGCTGATCGTAGGTGATAAAGGACGCCGCAAGCCGATTGTACCACCGGATGAGCCAACGGATACTACGCCCTATCTCTAGAGGAAGGCCGCAAACAAGCCGCACAAGGCCGACACAGGCCTCCGACGACGTACCGATTACAACGCACCTACTTCAGAGGTGCATAAATACTTTAAAATCGCATTTTGGAGATGGTAGATGGTGGAGAACTAAAGGAGAAGTAAACGTGATGACGGCAAGCTGCTGTGCCGAGTGCGGCAAGGATGAGGAGGAGGGGGACGTAGTCCAGTCTCAAGACGTGCAAGTCGTGTATGGTCGTCAAGTATTGCAACGCCGCGTGCCAGAAGAGCATAAAAAAATATGCAAGGAACTAACTGGCCGCAGAGCTACGAGATGAGGCACTGTTCAAAGACCCGCTGGCCAAGGAAGACTGTTCCATTTGTTTCCTACCGATGCCATTAATGTTGATATCTTGTATCTCCCTTCCGCATGCGACTATATCTTCCGTACCAATCAACGACTTTGCAAAAGCAAACGAGGAGCTGGCAAATGAAGTCACGGAACAATGTTATGCGTGCTGCGGAAAGAGTATTTGTGGAGGGTGCATACAATCCTTCTGCAAATCTGGGAATATTGATAATTGTCCATACTGTAGAGCAGATAAAATGAGCAAAACAGTTGAAGAACTGATGAAGCGGGCTGAGGCAAATAATGATGCCGCTGCGAAGTTTGTACTGGGTAGTCATTATTACCGTGGACTAGGTGGTTTGCAACAGGATCATCCGAAGGCAATGGAACTATGCTCCAGGGCAGCAGAGCTCGGTTGTAGTGCGGCTCATAATAACCTGGCTGGCGTTTATCATGAACGGGGAGATATGAAGAAGGCCAAGTTCCACCTCGAGGCCGCGGCTGTTGCAGGACACGAAGTAGCAAGAAACAACCTTGGAATCATGGAGGATATGTCAAGAAATAGGGAACAAGCTGTGAAGCATTGGATGATTGCGGCATCTGCTGGGTGTTATCGTGCCATGCATGAATTGGTTACAAATCTTGGATTGGGTCGTATTAGTAGAGAATGAATCGATTCAACTTTGGCAGCTTACAATAATTCCTGTGTGGAAATGAGAAGCGAAGCCAGAGACGCTTATATCCGTGCCATAACTGAATAATCCATTTACAAAGTAATACCACCTAAGAGAATTGTTGTGTCTATGAATGCAGTCTGTCACATTGTATCGCTCAATTAGTAATATTTATCACAACACTTTCATCAATTTTCTTATTGGAGGAAATCCTTGTCGATTCCTCTAACAATTGTAACATGAATGAAATACCAGAAAATAAAAAATGAATAGCATTCAATATCTATTCCCATAACAATAATTATTCTATCTGTACATATGAATATCTCAACATTGTTGCATTGGATAGAATCCACACCTTCAAAACTGCACATCGAGTAATCAAAAATTGTTTAACATTCCACAACCAAATAATCAAAAATATTTACTCCGATAACATTCTATTGGTTGTCAAAATTGTAGCATATCGGATAGAATCCTAGCACCTTAAAATCCTTGTTTGTAATCAAAAATTATTCAAAATCCCCAACGCATACGTCCAATCAGCTATTAGAGTCATTTCGCAGTGGTGGGGACACCATACTGAAATCACGACGTCAGTTGGTATAGGCCATGTATCGTGCACCGATCAACGGGGCATTTGCCACTACTCGCGGCAGTACTAAATCCACACTCGGTACATAAGCATATATGACCACAGGGGATCATTGCCACGCACGATGGTGCATCCATACAAACAACGCACATGGGTGCCGTGGCAAACATTTGTCCAGGTGGTTTGTTTGCAAATATACCCGGGAGTGTTGGTGCATCATCAATAGCCATGCTGGGGGGTAATGAATTCGTCGGACGGTGATACTGAAGCAAGAATAATACCTCATTACGTACGCTTACATCGATAGCCTCTTCATTCGTGCCAGTACGGATGTGATAATTAATCATTGCTAGCTCCAGTGGAACACGACCATGACTATTTTCTACATGTACTGATGCGGGGTATGCATCAAGGAGGGCACGTATAATGTCTGGCGGTGCTAGTCCTCCGTAGCAAGCAAAGTGCAGTGGTAAATCGCCATATTCATTCATTGATCTTGCCTCGGCACCATTTGTTTTTGCTATTCGTCTCCGACACCCATTCCAATCCTCCGCTAATATATACCAATGCAGTTTCGAGTAGAACTTAATTGGTTTAACTGCGAGCTTGTCCTTTATCAATGAGACGAAGCCCATTGTTTGGACGCCGTTAAGGCCACTACCACTCGATGAGAATAATAAAGACCACGTACCTTAGATGATAGCCGAACAAGCTGACGCGACACAACCAAGACTGGAGTCAGATTTTCTGTACGTAAATACCTCTGGCCCAATCTTTCATACATCATCATCTCCCCATCCCACCATCAATCATTAATATTTCACGCGATCTTGTGTGCAGCGATGGGGGCCGGGAATGTTGAATCTTCTCGTGAGATAATAGCATGAATACTCCGATTGCAGCTTTGTTATTTTGGCAATAGTAGAAGCCGTCCCAAGTAAAAAATCAGTTCAGTAAATAATGAGCGGTATTAATAATGATGCGAATGCTTGGGGAGGAACACGTAACCGTCGTGCCCTATCCTACGCGTCTTCTGGGCCACAATCTCAGCGTCGGACTATCTTCCCTATGCAACAGAGATCATCGTCCACCGCTAATTATGCGGCGAAATACAACAGCAGCGAAGATACCATCTCAAGGCAATCATCCGACGTTTCAACGAACAACCGACCGCCGGCCAGGGTACTGCTTCGTGCCAACTCCCTCGATCGGAAGATGTCGACATTACTTCCCAAATCATCACCATCATCAAATGGGGAGATCAAAATCAACATTGGTAAGACGAATGAAGAGTTGCTTGACGCGATCATACTAGCGCCGAAATTAGCACGTGAACGTCATGGGCATCACCCAATGTTACGTCGCGAAAGCAGCACCACTCCTCCAAGGAAATTAATTCCAGTAAGCGTTGGGACTACTAATTCTGGCAGCATAAAATCTCCGCAGATGCCAACTACTATCACTGGAGAGTTTGTTCGAGATAAACCATATTATTATCCGTTACCTCCCGTTGTCGCGGATGAGTCCTTGTTGACACAACATAATTTGAGAACTCTGCCCTCAATCCTACGTCGGAAGAGAGCATCATTTCAATGCCGACCAACATCGTGTTCGGATAAGAACTGCGGGTGCTCAAATTTAACTCTGGCATCCCCAGCCTCCATCACTGCACTTCGGATAGAGAAACATGTGCTAGAACGTATCCCGTCAGATCTTGCCAAGGTCCTGCCTCACATTAACACACCATCATTAACAATGAGTAAGAGTCAATCGGAGTCATTCTCAACTGATTCCAGTGGTGGACATCGTCGACGGCATTCTACTGATTCATCATCTCGATCATCATCGTTTACACGTCATGTATCATTTGAGTCACTAAAGCGTGTCATGTTTGATCCGGCAATTACTGTACACGAATTCATAATAACAGACTTTGAAAAAAGTGGGGGTGGGAAATGGTGGACCGAGGATGAGATGGAGGGATTTAAGAGAGAGGCTGTACAAAGGATACGTGCTAAATGTGTCGATATAATACCCACAGGCACGGGGAGAACGTTACTTGTGCCTGGGATTGTCACTGGAGTTGCAGCAGCAGCAAAGAGGAATAATAATAACATATCATTCAATCATCCCGCGCTTGGGTTTGAGGATGAATTTGATCCCGAACTCCGTAGTGAGAGGGTCAAAGAAATCTTGGGACATTTAACACAGGAAATACGATCAATACTTGTCGTAGACCCACACCCTATCTTCCACTCTCTGTTCCGAAAATCGTTGAAACATATGCTACCGTTTATTGCAGTTGCATCAGCACAATCTGCCGAGGAGGCATTGTTACGAATAAAGGCAGCACAACAAGCCGTTTGCATAAAAGATGGTGGTTCCTCACATGGCTTTGATATTGTTATAATAGAAGAGAATCTGGTCGATGCTCCTGTAATGCGGCGAGAGGATTTATCAGCGCAGTCTGCGGGGGAAGACTCCATCCAGCGGACAACATGCGGGTCTTCCCTCGTGTCTCAAATTGCCAAATCTCAGCGAGAGCTCAAGTTAAAGTGCGATGATGATGAGTTGAGATTGACACTAATAATCGGCGTATCAGCACGGTTAGTCGATCATCGTGAGAGGTTGGAAACGGCTGGCGCTGACATTGTGTGGGGCAAACCTCCACCGGAAATGAATACAACGCTCCGTAACAGCCTGCTCAGAACGATAATGAAAAAGAGGGGCAGAAGAATAGACTTTAAAGTGTTCAACTGCTGAAGGAAATTATTCAATTAACATTCTAATTTCGCATAAACAAGTCTGAATATTCCATATGTAGCATTGCCACATTCATGTCTGACAACAAAAATCAAGAGTACATTTTGCAAAACAGCTCATGGTGTCTTTTGAACTCCAGAATTGCATCGTTCAACTCATCCTCCGGCGGCAAGAATGTGGTACGAAAGCCAATACGACCCTCCTTCTGACCAAAGCCACTCGCTGGTACGACACAAATACCCGTCTCCTCAAGTAATGATAGAGCGTACATTGTATCAGGCGTCTGATTCCGTTTCCTTGCTTCCTCTAATGCCTTCTGGGGTAGCTCGACTCGAGGGAATGCATACATGGCACCTTCACTTGCATTACAAGTCATTCCATCAATTTCATTCAACCCTTTCACGAGTGAAACTGCCCTACGTTTCAAGCTCTCAAAGATTGCACTTTCTTCCTTCGCAAATAATTCATAGCTCTCCTCACCAGGCAGAGGCGGTCGGACCATTAAACTCATCATCATCTGTCCCGATACACCCGAACACAGTCCGGAACTCGCGAGCTTGTATAGCTGCGTGTGTACGTATGGATCAATGTTGTGTAATTCCATAGACCCACCACGCCTTCCACATTCCCCGATCAAACCTTTTGACGTTGAATGGAAGCTAATAAGTTGGAGATTCTCACAGCCAGATGTTTCAATTGCAACCTTCCTCGCCGAGAAGAATTCCTTTGTATCAACGTAAATGTTTTTCTGATATACCTCATCGGCAAGGAGTACAATATCATATTTAGAACAAAATCGACATATGATTTCGAGTTCTTCACGGGATAGTACTTGACCAGTGGGATTACCAGGATTAATGAGCGTGAATGCACGTATGTCAAGACCATCTTTCTCAGCATCAGTCCTCCGTAGTTCAAGCTCATCTTCAGTGATCGACCATTTGTTCTCCTCGTCGAGATAATATCCAACCTGTCTGGCTCCCAATCTAGATATGATGGCGGAGTAGATTGGCTATATTCGAATATAAGTTAGACGACGCACATTCGTAATAGAAGGTATAATATTACACATGATTGAGGGGACTTACATATTGTGGTATTGGGATCATTATTGCATCACTATTACCACTAATCAATCCTGTCAGAACGAACTCAATCGCGGCAGATGCACCATTCGTTAAGAAGATATCACTCGCACTTGTCGGATGTCCATCCCGTTCGGTGATAAAGTTGGCTACATCGTCACGGAATTTACTTATCCCCTGTGAATTGGTATATGCACCAGTACCGGCCGGGCCGATGGCCTTTCTCATTTCAAGTGCACGTTGAAGGACATCGGTGGGGAAGGCAGATGCAACACTCGGATTTGAGATTCCATACTCATCTGGGAGATCACACAAAGCAAGGACTTGACGGTAGTAGGTAATGGGTTTCTGTCCGACAGCGTGAGGATTGCCAATGTTGGTATATATAATCTTCCTCCCCTCGGCGGCCACTAGAGTGTTGTGTACATACGAATAGAAAGAGAAAGATGAATTCATTTACGAACGATGGATCATATAAATATATTCATCTATATGACTCACTTGCATCTGCTCGAATAACAACCTCCCCCCTCACCTGTAAATAATTTACATAAATAAATTTAATGTGTTAAAAAAAATAGATTCACGTACAAGTGTTCACGTACAAGTGTTCAAGTACAAGTGTAGTGATATGACTTACGGCATACTGCATCCGTCTTAAATTTTGTGACATGGTATGTTTATTCCACGACCTCTGTGTACTATCCATGCCATCGGGTACACTACCAATACTTGCATGATAATGTTGACTAGCGAATGTATTCATAGTACTTGGATCAACCTTCGTGGCCTTAATTAGCCATAGTTGGAATTGATGAAAATCAATTTTACCATTATCGGCCGCTTGACGCATAACATCCTTTCGTGCATCAGGGTTGACATCACTTTCACGTACATTCTCTAAGAAGAAACGTATTTCTTCCCAGGATATTTGACCATTGGCATTCGTATCGATTAGTTGGAAGAGTGTTTGACATCCTCGACCGGTCGAGACATACCCATCCCAACAGTCTTGCTGAAGCTTGGCAATCATGGGAGTTAGTTTGGTGAGATCGAGAAGACGAGGTAACTTCTTGGGTGATGAATTATGCGTTGACGATAAACAGCACGACGAATGCCAAACTGTTGTTCAAAAACTTGGTTGATAAAAGCCGATGGAAGGGTAGGGCTGTCCTTGCCAAGATAAGTGATTTGTTGAAGGAGAGAGGGAGCTGACGTCTGGGCGGGAACTCCCTCCTCTAAATCTCAAACACAACCACTCCTCCCCAAAGCTTGAACAAGAAAATGAAAATGAAGTTTTTGCCACTACTCCAGCGCCGACAGCAGCCCCTTTCGCCGAGGAGGGGGGGGTGGCGACGAAGACAAGACAGATAGGGGGGATTATTCTTTTGGAGGTACTCCTAAAGCCCGGCAGCCCTTAATTAGACCGGTCATCGCAAAATTCCCAAGTAGTTTGTATAAAATCCACGTAGGACCTTAGTACCCAGTATCTCTATCTTGCTTACCAGTGGAACTGTTTGTGGGTCGATGTGTGAAAAGAGGGAGAGAAGGACCTGAGCGTTGGCAGGCTAAGTGACCGCAACAAACCTTTAGGGCCAGAGTTTTTATACTGAGGGGCACATAGGAATTAAACGTGGCGGGAATAGAAATTTCGGGAATTGTCCGTCACGCTCTCACGTGCATACAAGTGGAACTAAGCCCGCCATTTGTTTGATGTGGTTTCTTGTAATTCTTACCGCCCTCGCCAAAAATATTATCCCGCTCATTCGCCAAAAATCTTTTCTTGAAGAAAACAAAGAAAGGGGGAATGAGCCCGTGACGTCACCAACAGAGGGGGGGTCCGGGGGGGCATCCCCCCCGGCATTCACACGTACCACCATCACCTCCAAAAGCCCGAGCGAAGCTGTTTTCATTCTTTTGGAGGTACTCCTAAAGCCCGGCAGCCCTTAATGCTCTCCTGTCTCTCTCTCTCTGTCCGTCACGCTCTCACGTGCTTACAAGTGGAACTTTTGAGGATGCGGACCTGGCAACAGCCAGACCTTAACGGTCCCCCACCAAAAATATTTTCTCGCTCATCGCCAAAATCTTTCCTGAACGGATGGGCATGACGTCACCAGAGAGCCCGTGACGTCACCAACAGAGGGGGGGTCTGGGGGGGCATTCACCCGTCCCACCATCACCTCCAAAAGCCCGGGCAAAGCCGTTTTCATTAGAACAAAAATGAGTGTGGCAAATATTATTACCTTTTGATGTGAAACTCAGTGAGGCAAGCGACTCAGTTTACTGTCTTGTTGAGTATGTTATTAAGACAGGTTGTACATTAAAAAATTATAAGGATACTTATCAATGATTTATTTTATTGTTATTGAAAGGCGGTTTTTTAATATACTTCTCCAATAAGCAATAAATAATATAATATGTGTGTGTATGTTTATATAGGTGGCAGTAGAATCCAACCTGTGGCTATTTTGCCTTCCACATACCCCCCTTTTATCCACATGGCTATCAGTATGAGGCTGCATACTTTTTACTCCAAGGGACTCCCTTTGACTTCATCATATTTAGGTTATATTGATACAACCCCACACATATCCTTAGCCAACTATGTCAGATGTCGGCGTGTTGATTTTGTTGCCCAAACGGCAACATTCTGTGTCGTGTCGGCGTCATGTCGCCGACATGTTTTGGTCTGTCGGCCAGGGTGTCTGTCGGCTGTTCCCAACATGCAACATGTCGGTTAAATGTCGGTAGTTCTGTGACATGAAATTCAGCTCAAACATACTCAATTCGTATTGTATACCTGGTTAAACGACACCCTTATGACCCGTAGCCACTGTTGAAGGTGCTCAAACACTGTATATATATATAAAGAAGACCTGCTGAGAGTATGAACTGGATGAGGGGTCTCAATCATAAGTAGTAACAGAGGATCCAAGTGCTAATCCATGCACAACATCACTCTTAGGTCTTAGGTCCATGAGAGCATATATCAGGCTGGAGCTACACCCTTATGACCCGTAGCCACTGTTGAAGGTGCTCAAACATTTTATATATATATATATAAAGAAGACCTGCTATGAGTATGAACTGGATGGGGTGTCTAAATCATAAGTACTAACAGAGGTTCCAAGTGC
>Ga0247843_1009649_pt1 | contig 10629 bp, 8 predicted proteins | sample LaCruzMarch2017__FD_192420 | JGI IMG/M metagenome (GOLD analysis project Ga0247843, IMG submission 192420) | Freshwater microbial communities from meromictic Lake La Cruz, Castile-La Mancha, Spain - LaCruzMarch2017_8m | ecosystem: Environmental > Aquatic > Freshwater > Lake | place: Spain...
GGACCGAACACCACCTCCATGGCGACGATCACCCTGAACGGAGGAAGGCAGGCTCCGGCCTCGTAGCGGGCCAGTGCTGACGTCGAGATATCCAGAAGCAGATGAGAGAGTTCGCGCTGGCTAAGGCCCCAGCGCCTTCGGTGTATTTTCATGGGAGCGGGCGTTAGTCGCGTAATGACGCCACCGGCATTTGGGGACCGACGGCAATTGTATCGTCGCCCTTTCCGCGGCCGGCGAGTAGGCGGCCTTTGTCCCGCTGTCGGGAAGGCGATGGTCTAATTGTAGAACGGGCTTGGTGTCGGGTTTGAGAAATCCAGCACCCCGATGATCTAGCCCCGGGACGCTAGACTCTCCACGCGATCCCTTTCAGTCGCCGGCACGACGTAAAGGCCGCGCGTCTTTGTCGTCGCCAGCCCGAAGCGCGTTCGCAAATAGCCTCCGACCCACTTGTTGGTCATGCCCGACGCAAACCGCGAGCTGGTCGCCGCGTTGAAGCGGTCAGCAATGTCCCGAACAGCGGCGCAGGCTCCTGAGCCGTCGGCGAACGTCTCCAGCACGGCCTTGAGCATGATCCCGTCCAGCGACGGCGATCTGTCGCTTCCAGCAAGGCGCGCCACATCGCTGAGATTGTCGCCGATGAGCGCGCGAAGGTCAGGGTCGTCCACGACGTTGAGCAGGGCCAGCGCGGTCTGATTGAGCCGCGAAGACGCCCCCTCCACGCGACGCGACGGATCAACCTCGACCTCCCAGCGATGCCGGAGCCGGTAGGTGAGGAGACGATTTCGCAGGTCCAGCGCCTCGCCGCGAAAGGCCTCGGGCAGATGGATGGGGATCTCCGGCCGGATCGGCCGACGCTCCATCGTTTCAGTGATGAACCGACTCTCCAGGGCGTCATCGGAGAACGGCCCGCGCATGCCGATGATTTTGGGGCCGAAGACTCGAAAAGCCGTCGGGTTCAGTTCGCGGTGCCGGTTCTGCATCGTGCGCAGCACCGGCAGGCCGCGCATGTTGCCGTTGTTCAGGACCTTGGTCAGCTCGGCCGTCGCATCGGAGAAGCGGAAGTCCGCCTCGTCCAGAATGAGCGTGCCCTGAAAGGCGTCGAGGATGTGAAAGATCGGGCTCACCGTGCTCGCACCCGAGGCGAAGAACGGCTTGTAGCAAATGGAGCCCAGGATCAGCAGGCAGCGGGTCTTCCCCGCACCGAACGCGCCGGAAAACCGCAGATACGGAAGCTCGGAGAAGGCGTCGTACACCCAGGTCATGAGCACGTAGTGCGCGGCGATTTCCTCGAACAGCGGGGACAGATCGACGTAGCGGTGCAGATAGCAGCGGATCGCCGCCAGTAAGTCCCCCTTGTCCATTTCCTCCCCCACGGTCGAAGGCAGAAGCACGCAGCCCGAGGTGAGGAGGTTGTTGTCGGCGGAGTACGGGATCAGCCATTCGCCGGTCGGCGCGGCGAAGCGCTCTTCAATGGATATCGTCCCGTCCGGATGGGCCACGGCCAACGCAGTGGTCCGCGTGTCTGCGTCGTAGAGCAGCTCCACCAGCGTGCGGTCATCAAAGACCCTCGACACCGTCGGGAGGTCTCCTGCCCTGACTGTCGACTTGGAGGCGGCCATGTCCGTCAATCTACCCGTCGATCAGCGGCGCAGCACGGCGGCCCCTTGCCCTTCCTCCGGCTTGAAGGCCGCCTCCCGCGCCCCGCAGTACGGGCGCACCATGCAGGGATGGAACCGACCCGCCGGCCCGGCGACTTCATCCTCGACCGCTACATGCCTGACGCGCCGCCGAAGGAGCGGGAGGCGGCCAGGCGGCGACTCTACGACTTTGTCGGAACACTGCTGCGCATCGCAATCCGACAGGAGAACGAGCGGCGAACGCTCGAAGATTCGTCCGATGTGGACGGGCGCCGTAGAATGACGGGGTAGCTCCCACCCTATGAAGAAGACCTATTTCGCCTACGTCCGCGTCTCCACGAAGAAGCAGGGCAACGGCGCATCCCTCACCGAACAGAAGTCCGCCATTGCGGCCTTTGCTCGCCGGAATGGCCTACAGATCATCAAGTGGTTCAGCGAAAAGCGAACGGCGGCCAAGGCGGGCCGCCGGGAATTCACCGAGATGGTTCGAGAGCTGCGCAAGGGTCACGCGTCCGGGGTGATTATCCACAAGGTGGATCGCAGCGCACGCAATGGCCGCGACTGGGTCGAGATCGGCGACCTCGTTGACGAAGGTGTCGAGGTGCGGTTCGCCCACGACGATCTGGATATCCGAACGCGCGGGGGTCGTCTGACCGCCGACATCCAGGCCGTGATCGCAGCTGACTTCATTCGCAACAATCGCGAGGAGGTGAAGAAGTGCATGTATGGCTGGCTAAAGCAGGGCCACTATCCGTGGCCCGCTCCGCCTGGCTACCTCAACCAAGGCAAGCGCCGGCTGAAGGCCATCGACCCGATCAACGGACCCTTGGTAGCCGCCGCGTTCGATCTGTATGGGACTGGCCGATATAGCATCGACACCTTGGCCGGTGAGATGGCGCGCCAAGGCCTGACCACGCGGACAGGTCGGCCCCTGTCGCACAACTCAGTCGCTAAGCTGCTGCGCAATCCCTTCTATGCCGGCACGATCCGTATCCAGCGAACCGGCGCGGTGTTCGAGGGCAAGCACGCGCCCCTGATAAGCCGTGCGCTGTTCGACCGGGTCCAGGCGATCCTCGATGGCCGGGTCTTTCCGCGCACAGCGGAGCGGGAGTTCCGCTTCCGCCGGCTGATCCGCTGCGCGGCCTGTCCGCGAACGCTCACCGCTGAAGTGCAGCGCGGTCATACCTACTATCGCTGCCACTCGAAGACCTGTCGCGGGGTGTCGATCAGTGAGCAGACCATCGACGAGCTCGCACAACAGACCCTTGCCCTCCTGGAGTTTGACGACGGGGAGTTGAAGGACGTGAGGGACATCATCACGACGCTCCTCGCCGATCAGACCCAGGCCGACGAGAACCGCGCCGACCGCACCGAGCGCGACCTGGCGAACATCGCTGACCGCATGGATCGACTGACCGACGCGATGATCGACGGCCTGATCGACCAGGCGGCATTCAACGAGCGGAAGGCGTCGCTGATCGCCCAGCGCCAACGCCTTCAGGAGGCGCTACTCGACAACGATTCACAGTCATTTTGGACGTCGATCCTCGAAAAGTTCGAACACGGAAGCGTGGCTCTGCAGAGCTATATTTCTGGATCAGTCGCGGAAAAGCGCGAGATCCTGATTTCGCTCGGTTCGAACATGCTTGCGAACGAAAAAAGCATTGATTTCTCAATGCCTTTTCCGTTCTCGGAGCTAATGAAATGGCGCTTGGACACCAATGGTGGACCAGCTCGGGCCCAGGTTCGAACGGCCAGCGGTCAACGCGAAATGTCCGACTTCATAGTGAGGCTCGACAAGCCGAACCTTAGGCAAGGTCCTGCGTCATCGGCTCGGCAATGACGATGGGTGCAGACCAATCTCTGATCGATATGACGCCGCTCGGGTCTAAGATGGTATGCCTAGCCGACTTGGATCGCCGCTCCATCGCTCTATCCGCGCGACGAAGTCCCAAACGTCATCTGCACCAGGACGAACGTAGGAATCGTCATCAGGGTCGGCTCCTAACGCCTCGAACATCTCTGTTATCCATCGGTTTTTTCGCGCCCGGGATACGCTCAAGTTTTGGAGCCACCCCTCCAACTCCCCTACCGGCACAAAGAATACGCCAAACGCTTCCATGTTCGCGATGAAGCCATTGATCGCATGGGCTTCTGCGCCTCCAAATGCCGCCACCCCGTTTCTTTTGCATAATTCCTTTCCGACGGCGTCCATGTAAGCCTTCACTTGGGCCCGTTCCTGTTGGAGTCGAGCAAGTTCGGCAGGCGGTGAGTTGACCAAGCCCCACACGGTTGCGAATTCGTCTGACATAAGTACGTCGAAGTCGAAGACGGCCGCAGCCGGAATGCCAAGCTGCCGCAATGGACTGACGATTCTGACTATCGTCTGCCAATTTTGTGCGTTGAGGAACAGACTATCTTCGACTCCTCGTCCCTCCTGAAGCATGCGAGCATTTATTTCCTCATAGAACGCACGATCAGAGTCTGCTTCGGAGACGACAACACTTCGGTGGAAGAGGGCACGCAAAGCGCTCGTTGAGCGCAACAGTGGATCGTTCATAAGAGCGCTAACGGCAGCCGTGTCGATTGACCTGGCAGTGCCAGAATCCCCATCGTACGTCAGTCGAACTAGCCGCAACTGGGGCGTCGACTGGATGCACCCCATTAATACATCGGCGCTATGGGTCGCAATGACCAAGGACGCCCCCCTCTGCTGAGCAGCCTCGCTCAACGTTCGTCCCATCCGCCGGGCGAGCGTGGGGTGCAGAAACGCCTCGGGCTCGTCTATGAGCAAGATTCGATGAGACGAACTCATGACTGCTGAAACCAAGCCAGTCGCTGCTTTCACGCCGTCGCCTAAGCTGGACACGAGCGGAGCCGCTTGGTGGAAGCTGCGAGCTCGCTGATCGAGTGCCTGTTCCTCTTGCTGGTCTGCTGGCCGTCGGTTGCTCAGGCGTACGCGGTATGAATTCATACCGGTCGGATCGATCACGAAGTGCTTTCCGAACGCGGCCTCGGTAAACTCTCTGACCTTCTCGCGTTGCGCATCGTCGATGAATAGCGCCCACAGGTGGTTGGCAGGCGGCGCTTCAAGCGGGCCAGTCGGCTTATCATCCATCAATTCGAAACGGGTGCGCCCGTCCAAGCGCAAGACGAATGGCCTGACGAACGAGCTTCGGAGTGCGCGAAAATTCCCAACATCGGTTCGATTCTCGAACCATTGCTCCCAAGACTGGTCGGCGACCTGGGTACGGTATTCGCTTTCCCCGGACCTTATAACTGGACGCGCGTACCAAGTATGGTTTGGTTCCCGTGTATGCCCCGAGGGTGGTTCGCTCTCAAACACCCTCATCATGCTGCGAACGTCTGCGACAGTATCTGGAAGATCAAGCGTTATATGATCAATCACAGAGAAGGGGCCCTCTGCGCCGTGAGCCCAGGACTCAAGCTCTTTTAGAGCTGAGCTCTTTCCAGAATTGTTTGGTCCTACTAGGAGTGTTACAGAAGGCGTGGTGACGTCAAGAGCTTCCGCCCCTTCAGTAGATCCAGACCGAAAACGAAGTGAGCGAATATTTAGTCGTTCAGTCATATCGCCATTGTCTCACACTGTTTGGAGCTTCCCGACCGCTTTTAAGGTGAGGCGTCTAAGATAACTACCATTGAGAGCGCAGGACGACATTCTGCCGGCTGCGCCCGATGCAGACGCCCTTCTTGATGGCGAAACACTCAACGATGTGACTGCCGTTGTATCGGGTATGCTCCGGGTCCCTGAGCGTGTGGTTGTCAGTTATTTCGCCACGCGGCTCGGGTGAGTTGTCGTCGTTCTTGACCTTCCACTTGTAGACGTCGGCGGCGGGGGCATCGGAACCCAGCATAAAGCGGATGTCACGATTGACCTGAATAAGTCCGACTGCGTCGAGGAGGAACCGGCGGAAGCCACCGGTTCGCTCCTGGGCTTCGGCGATGATGCTGAAATCCTGTTCCGTCAGCATCGGGATCAGAGAGTCAAAGAGGTAAGCCTCGGCTCCGCTCCTCCGCCGCCTGCTCACCGCGAGGAGTCCTCCCACGTCGTCTCCCTCTTCGAAGTTCTCAAGCTTGATCAGAAAACCGTCACGGGCCTCGATGACCTTGCGGCGGTCGGCCTCGCTGATGCCGGAGACGTAGTCATCGATGTTCCTGGCAGGGTCGGCGCGATCTGGAAATTGAGGGTACCGGACGAGGTCTGGCAGCCGACAGAAGAGATCAAAGACTGCATCAAAAATCGTGGCGTCTGAGTTTGCGGACACCCAAGCCGTGATCGCCTGCTCTAGGTGGAAGGACTTGATGGGGAAATCTGGATCCGCCGCCTTGCAGGAGGCGCGCCACCCCTTCACGAACTTCACGGCCTTCCGAAAATCCTCGTTGTCTTGGTTGAGCTTGGCCGCGACGGAAATGTATCCCCGGGGATCTGAGGCGATCCAGGCCATTTCCTTCTCACCCCTCACGACCGCCTCACGAAGTTGCTGCCGCTCGCGACGCGACTTGGCAGCAATCTCCGGCACCACATACATGTCCTGGCCGAACTCGTTCGTTCCATTCGAGTAAGCTGGAACGATGTCCACACCAAAGACTTCGCGCTCGCCGTCCAGGAACTTGATCGTCACTGAATGCGTCTGCCGGCCGATCTCGACCTGGTAGTGGGTCGGGTTCTCATATTCGGCCAATAGCTGCCGCTCGAGCTGTGCCAGCGCTTGGGCAGGGTCGTGGACGAGCGGGTCCCATTTTCCGAGAAGGTAAAGGACATCCAGGTCGTGAAGCGGCGTAATCGCAGTAAAGCGTGGGTAGGAGCCAATCTGCAGCGAATTCGCCACACCCAGGACATCCTGCACGGACTCGTAGACGTCCGAGACAAACTCCCTCTCGCCTGGCGTGGGAGACAGGTGGTTGCGTACGTGTGCTCGCAGGAGCTCATTCAGCCTATCTTTTTTCATAGGCCGTGGTGATCAGGCTGATGACGACGTCGTTGAGAAGGCGTCCACGAAGATTGGCCAACACAACGTTGCGGTGCCGTTCAAGCAGCGCGATCGACGCCTCAGGCAGGAAGCCTTTCCCTTGCGGGGCGTAGACCACCAGTGGAGTGCGGTCGCCCTTCTTCGCAACGATGCTATCAAAATCGTCAGGCCAGTCAGGCCAGTGCACAAGAAAGACAGATGCGTCTTCGGCCCGGCCGAAGTCGCCGTTATCGGCGATCCGGATGATGTTCTTGGTGCTGAAGAGCTTTGAGTCTTCAAACAGCACTGCGAGGCTTTCAGCGGCATCCCCCTTCGCAAAGATGGCGATCTTTCGCTTCTTCAAGCCGTTCCCCAGTCGGATGAGAACGGGCAAGAACCCTGAAACGCAGAGGTAGGCCGCATAAATTGCGGCACCGCCGACGATTATCGGCGACACGAGCTTGAGTGCGTTAAAAATGAGTATTACGTGTTCCATATTCTCGGTCTTACTTATTTCTATTCACATTATCTTTCTTCGTTCCGTCCGGATTGTCACGGGCGTACTCGCGGCCATTGACCTTGATGATATGCGCGTCGGGATGCTTGCCTTGTTTTATTTCCTTCACCACCTGCGACCGTGGCACGTCCTTCCTTGCGCCAACGTCATAGTGCTCGTTCCGGCCGCCCGGTCCGTCGTTTCGCCCGCGAATCTTCGTCATTGGCGCACCTTGTTTGGAGGTCGGTGAAAGAATCAGTACGTGTCCAAGCGTACTATACCACCTACCGCTGCGCACACCGCATCGATGTTCCTCGTGCGTTCTGCTCGCCAGTCTGGCCCCTCTCAGGGTGAAAGGCCGCCGTGCGCCGCAGTCGCCGAACGCCGAAAATAGACCTCGGCTCCCCGGCACGCGGGAGCGCCTGATCTCCGGTCCCCGCCCCCATCAGGCGCTCCCTCGCGTGCAAGGGAGCCGACCATGGAAACAGCAGTTCTTTCACCTACTCGCGATGTCTACTCAGCCATCACGACCAAGATCATTGCGGCCGTTGAGGCCGGCGCGGGCGATTTCGTAATGCCTTGGCATCGGTCGCTCGTTGGGATCGGCCGGCCCAGAAACGCGACGACGACGGCAAACTATCGCGGCGTCAATATCGTGGCCCTGTGGGCGGAAGCGATGCTCTCGGGCTTCGCTTCCGGATACTGGGCCTCCTACAAGCAGTGGCAAACCGCAGGAGCCCAGGTCCGCAAAGGCGAGCGCGGCGCGGTGATCGTGTTCTACAGAGAGCTGGATCAACCAGCCCTTCCGCTCGACGGGACATCAGGAGACGAGGCAGGCCGTCGCTTCGTCGCCCGGGCGTCCTACGTGTTCAATGCCGAGCAGGTCGATGGCTGGTCGCCGCCAGAGCAGCCGCCGGCGTCATCCATCGAACCCTGCGACGCGGCCGAGGAGCTTGTCCGTCGAAGCCGCGCAACGGTTCGGGACGGACACACGTCCGCCTACTACGACTACCAGGTGGACCGCATCTGCCTGCCGCAGCCGGAATGGTTCGTCGGGTCGCCGACCAGCACCCCGACGGAATCCTACTATTCCACGCTGCTGCACGAGCTCGTCCACTGGACGGGCGCGACCCACCGCCTCAACCGACCGTTCGACCGCTTCGGCACCGAAGTGTACGCACGGGAGGAGTTGGTTGCCGAACTTGGGGCGGCGTTCCTCTGCGGCGATCTGGCCATCGCCAATGAGCCCCGCCCCGATCATGCCGCCTATGTGGCGTCCTGGCTGAGCATCCTCAGAGAAGACAGTCGCGCCATCTTCCGGGCGGCCAGACTGTCGGAACAGGCCGTCGAGTACCTTCAGCGGCTCAACAGCGACGCATAGGAGCCCTGAACCCCAGCATGTCGTGCTGGGGTTCTTTCTTTAGGTCTATCAGGCGGCCTCTTGGTAGAGGAACCGCTGGAAACCGGCGAAGACGCGGCCGATTTCGTCGGGCTTGCCGAGGTCGGCGACCGCGTCGGCGAGCGAGTTTCGATACCGGAGCCGCAGGAGTGGTGTGAGCTTCTCCTGATCGAGCTCGCCCACGCCCTCGCGGACGTAGTGAGAGAGCACGAAGTCCAGGAATGCCTGCTGCTTTTCATTGAAGCGCGCGCCGATCACCGGTCGGGCCAGAGCCGAGCGCTCTTCGCGGGTCAGGGTCGGCGCGGCATAGGCGACGTGGGCCAGGACGTCGAACAGGTCGCTGTTGTCCGCGTCGATGATGCGCTGCATCTCGGCCAGCTGGTCGCTACCGAAGCCGTTCTCCGCAAGGCCATGCAGCAGCTTGGCGCGGGTATCCGGCGCACTCCAGATCGCCCGAAGCTCGGCCTCGTCCTTGAAGAACTCCGGCAGCCTACCGAATAGCATTTCCATGAACTGCTGGGAGGACATCGGCGTCCCGTCGGGATGCCAGAACGAGGTCACCATCATGTGCTGGATGGTGCGCGCCTTGCCGTCGGCCAGCTTCACCTTGGCCCGCTTCGGGCGCTCCTTGGGCTCCGGATCACCCTCAGGCGTTTCGGGCGGATCCTTGGGTCCGGCCGGTGTCCGCGGCTCTTTCGGGTCCTGCTCCAGCGGTTCGCCGTCCCACTCCGGGTCCTGGAAGTGGTGGTGGGCTTTCACGAAGTCATAGATCGTGAAGTAGTCCTTGCCGTCGTACAGGCGCGTGCCGCGTCCAACGATCTGCTTGAACTCGATCATGGAATTGATCGGTCGCAGCAGGACGATGTTGCGGATGTTGCGGGCGTCCACGCCGGTGGAGAGCTTCTGCGACGTGGTCAGAATGGTCGGGATAGTCTTTTCGTTGTCCTGAAAGTCCCGCAGCGCCAGCTCGCCCAGCGCGCCATCATCGGCCGTGACCCGCTGACAGTAGTTGGGGTCCTTGCTGGTCTTCATCTGATTGATGAGATCGCGGATGGCCAAAGCGTGGGCCTGCGTCGCGCAGAAGACCAGCGTCTTCTCACGCTGATCGATCATCTCCATGAACAGCTTCACCCGGTGGGCTTCGCGTTCCTTGATCTCGATGATCCTGTTGAAGTCCGCCTCTACGAACCGCTTGCCGGCCTCGATCTCGCCCTCGACGAGGGTATCGTCCGGAGTGAAGACGTACTCGTCGAGCGTCGTGGAAATCTGCTTGACCTTGAACGGCGTCAGGAAGCCGTCGTTGATCCCTTCCTTGAGGGAGTAGGTGTAAACCGGCTCGCCGAAATACTTATAGGTGTCGACGTTGTCGCGGCGCTTGGGCGTCGCGGTCAGACCGAGCTGAACGGCCGGCGAGAAATACTCCAGGATGGCGCGCCAGTTGCTCTCGTCGTTTGCGCCGCCCCGGTGGCATTCGTCGATGATGATGAAGTCGAAGAAGTCGGGCGGATAATCGCCGAAGTAGGGCGAGGGCTCGCCGTCTTTGGGCGGCCCGCTCATGAAGGTCTGGAAAATGGTGAAGAACACGCTGCCGTTCTTCGGCACCCTGCCCTTCTTGCGGATGTCGGCCGGATCGATACGAACCAAGGCGTCCTCGGGAAAGGCCGAGAACGAGTTGTAGGCTTGGTCGGCCAGGATGTTGCGGTCGGCGAGGAACAGGATGCGCGGCTGACGCGATGGCTCGCGGCTCAGATTCCAGCGGCTCTTGAACAGCTTCCACGCGATCTGGAACGCGATGGTCGTCTTGCCGGTGCCGGTCGCCAGAGTGAGCAGGACGCGCTGCTTGTTGTCGGCTACCGCCTCCAGCACGCGGTCGACGGCGATGTCTTGATAGTACCGCTGGCCAATCGTGCCGCCCTTGTCGTTGACGGGGACGGCAGCGAACCGGTCGCGCCAGGCATTCTGGACGGCAAAGGTTCTGTTCCAGAGCTCATCCGGGCTCGGGTAGCTCGCGACCTCGCCCTCGCCACCCTCCTGCATGTCGATGGCGTAGAGGCCGCGCCCGTTGGTGGAATAGCCGAACCGGAGCTCCAGCTTGGCGGCATAGCTCTTGGCCTGGCCGACCCCCTC
>Ga0247843_1009650_pt1 | contig 10628 bp, 6 predicted proteins | sample LaCruzMarch2017__FD_192420 | JGI IMG/M metagenome (GOLD analysis project Ga0247843, IMG submission 192420) | Freshwater microbial communities from meromictic Lake La Cruz, Castile-La Mancha, Spain - LaCruzMarch2017_8m | ecosystem: Environmental > Aquatic > Freshwater > Lake | place: Spain...
GCCTTCGATTTTGCAGTTTGAAGAGTTCACTGTAAGCCCTGCGGGCAAAGCTGTGGTTCCCGATTTGATAGCGCAGTTTGTGATCGCAGCACCTTGGTTATTTAAAGTCGAGGGGGTGACTTCAAAACTTTCGCTGTGTGTTCCTGAGGTTCCAGTGGATCCAGAATAAGAAAGCAGAGGCACGCTAGCACCTACAGAAAGTGTAACTGTGGCGTCAGCTGAGTCGCCAGCCGAGTTTGAGGCGATAAGCGTGTATTGAGTGGAAGTCAGAGGAGCATCGGGAGTTCCAGTGATGGCGCAAGTGTTGGCATTGATCGAAGCCCAGCTTGGCAAGGTAGTGCTGCCAGATTTTATGGCGCAAGCAGAGACGCTAGCGCCACGAGCTTCTAAGTTTGAGGGCGTAACAGAAAATGAAACACCAACTGAACCTGAAGTTCCGGTGGAAGATGCGTAAGATAAAACAGGGGTGTTGGCTGCGACACTTAAAGTGACGGTCGCGTCGGCAGAGTTGCCAGCGGAGTTGGTTGCGATGAGTGTGAATTGAGTGGAAGTGAGAGTGGCATTTGGAGTTCCAGTGATTTTGCAATCAGTATCAATAGAAGCCCAAGCGGGAAGAGCGGTGGTGCCAGATTTAATGGCGCAGGCCGTGACGATTGCGCCACGTTCATCGAAGGTGGAAGGTTCAACAGAAAAAGCCACGCCAAAACTTCCTGAGCTTCCAGTGGATGTTGAGTACGATAGAACAGGAACGTTTGCTCCAACACTTAAAGTGACAGTAGCATCGGCTGAGCTTCCTGCGGCACTTGCGGCTTGAATTGTATATTCTGTCGCTGGAAGAATTGCCGTGGGAGTTCCCGTGATCACACAATCAGAATCAATTGAAGCCCACGAAGGGAGTGTCGTTGTTCCTGTTTTCACCGCGCAGCTTGTGACTTCCGCTCCGCGTTCTGTAAAAGTTGTAGGAGTTACCGACATTGGGACAGCAAAAGTTACATTCAAATTGCTTGCGCCCACATAAGAAAGCAGAGGAATATCGCGCGCAATCCACGTTTTGCTGAGTGCGGTGCTGGCAAGTCCAACATTGTCTTTTGCACGAACTTGAATGTGATAGGTGCTGCCTCCGCTCAGTGAGAGACTTGCGGCTGAGACAGGCGATGCGCTAAAAGTTGTCCAAGAAAGGACGTCGACTAATCCTGAAGCCGTTCCAATGGCGTATTCGTAACTGGCGATGCCTGAACCATTTGCACCGTCGTCAGCATCAAGGGTTAAAGTCATTGGTGAGGAATTTGTGAGCGAATTATACGGTGTGCTGATGCTTAAAGAATCAGCCCATGTAGGAGAAGTGGCGTCGTAGAGATAAGTGACTTTGCGTAAACTTGAGTTTGCGTGCGCCAGAGAACACGTGGTGTTTCCGGCGAGGTCAGTCACTTTCGCCGAAAATTCATGAGTCGTTTGACTTAAGCTTGCGCCGACATCAAGAAGAGTGGAATTGACGCTGCTAAGCCCCGTTGTCGAATCCAATGCCGTGCCCCCGCAGGATGTGCCAAGGTGCAGAGAGATTTGATCGGAACTTTCGAAATCATTTGTCGCTGAAATCACAAATTCTGGGATGGCAATCTGTGATGGCGACGATGCCGGCGTTGAAAAAGCAATCGCAGGTATTTGTGGGACACCAGTGTCTAACACATAGGCAACGGACGCCGTTGAGCAAGAAGACTCGACAGAATTTTGTGTGGTGATTGCGTAAAAATTGTATGTGCCATCGACAGTCAGTGCTGGATTTAAAGTGATGTCCGCGAGGTTTGCGTTGCTGACTGTGGCAGTTCCGACTTGATTCGCACAGACGGAATCTTTGAATAATTTAACGGAATCGTTTTCTTTCATGTCACCGCCTGAAACTCGGATTGTAGGGTTGGTGATATTTGAAGTGGAAGCTGTTGGATTTTGTCTTGCTAAAGCTGTAGGACTTCGCACACCCACATTAAGTGTGACAGTGGCATCGGCCGATGCACCGATGGTATTTGTCGCAATGATCGTAAATTGTGTTGCTGCGAGTGCTGAAGTCGGAGTGCCTGAGATTGTGCAATCGGAAGCGTTAATGGACGCCCATGCAGGCAATGCTGTTGTTCCAGTTTTGATTGCACAAGCAGTGAGGTTTGACCCGCGCACATCTAAGGTGCTGGGTTCGACTTCCATGGGAGTTCCAATTTCTCCAGTCAACCCTGTCGAAGATGCATAGGAAAGTATCGGAGCTGCAGCCCCAACTCCAATTGTGACCGTGGCATCTGCCGAGAGACCAGAACTATTTGAAGCTTGAAGCGTAAAAAGTGTAGGCGCGAGTGTGGCAGATGGAGTTCCCGAAATCACACAAGTTGTTGAATGAACCGATGCCCAAGCGGGCAAGGCAGTGCTGCCTGATTTTATTGCGCAGGCTGTAATCGCAGATCCGCGCTCAAGCAGCGTCGTTGGAGCAACACTTAAACTCGATCCATCAAAAGCAATTTGGGTGTTCGTTGCTCCAGTGTAAGAAAGTTGCGGAACATCGGCTGCCACACTTAGAGTGACTAATGAGTCGGACGATGCGCCTGCGGCGTTAGTGGCGACAAGTGTGTATTGGGTGGGAGCTAAAGTCGCATCAGGTGTTCCCGTAATGACACAAGTATTGGGGTTAACTGAAGACCAAGCGGGAAGCGTTGGAGTCGATACTTTTGTAGTGCAAGAACTCACGGGAGATCCATTCGGTAAAAGTTGACTGGGCGTTACACTAAAGGCCTGTCCCTGTGTACCAATCATTCCTGTTGACGAGGTATATGACAGAGTGGGTGGAAGTATTGCCGTCCACTCAGTACTGGTGACATTCGAACTTAATCCCACGTGATCAACCGCTCGAACGGAGAGATAATAGGTGTTTCCCAATGTTAAGCTTAAGCTTGTATCTTGCAAAGGGCTTGCCGGGTTAAACGCCGTCCAAGATTTTAAATCTCCCAGTGCAATTCCATCAACCGGCAAAGCGGAACTCACCGCGTATTGATACTCCGCAATTCCTGAGCCCAATGTTCCATCGCTCGCGTCGGCAACAAAATTTAAAATTGGTGAAGCGCTGATGGAATTGTAAAGTGTACTTGAACCGGTGGGGGAGCTCCAAATTGGGGCGACAGAATCGTGCAAATAATTGACGGCAACAGTTCCACAACTTTTGTTATGCGCACGGTCCGAAACTTCAACACTAAAAATATGAGGGCCTTCAGCTAAATCATCACTCAACGCCAGTGTGATTTCACTTAAGTCGAAGTCTGTGATTTCAACGCTTTTAATTTCGGAACTGGCTTCGCAAGAGGCCGTATTAAAAATTTTCAACTTTGTGGCAATTTCAAGTAAAGAGGGGGACACCGATGATATTTTAAATTCCGGTTTGGCAGATTGAGCTGGAGAACTGTTAGGGTTGTTCAGTGAAAGAATCACCGCGCTGGGAGTAGTTTTGTCAAACGTGTATTTGAGTCCTGTACTAAAGCAATCAGAAGTTGTTTCTTCCGAGGCGCCATCAACGCTGAGCGAATTTAACACAAAAAATTCGTAAACACCTTCTGGCAGGGGAGGAATGCTGAGGGTGAATTCTCGGATTGGTAATCCTTCCGCTTTCTTATAGTCCAAGCCGTCAGGAATGCTAAATTCAAAAATTTTTTCACTGCAAATTTTGTCTTTGTATACCGTGAGGAGTGAATCTTTAAAAAGATTGTTTGCCTGAATGACAAGTGTGGGTGTTTCAATGCTAGAGTAAATTTCTTTTTCATCGCTTAAAACATCGTTGGCAATAAATTTTGCTTCCAATGTACTTGCAAGTTCCACGGGGCCACCGCCACTTTTTGAAATCCCAAAGATTTGCGCGCCGCAAGCTGGCAAAAAATTCAGCAAGAAAAGTAGATAGAGATTCTGTGAATTCATGTGCATCTTCAGTTCCAGTCTATCGCTTCGGAATAATCGGGGATCTAATTTAGTTTTTAAGGATTTGAAATTCTTAGATTTTTTTAGGAATCATGATTGAGAAAGATGGGCATTTTGAGCAAAATGGCGAAAAAAGGATTTGCAAAATCTTCATAAAGCTAATTATTCGAAATTATTAAAATCTCGCCAAATTCAAAACTGACTTTTTATCAAAGCTGCAAATTCGTGAATCTTGAGTGCGTTTTCGGAAGTGTACAACTGAACCTTTGCTCTGTAGTTGAGACAAAGACTTATTGAGTTTAAGGCAAATGATTTTGAATAAGTGTCAAAAAAACAATTTTCAAGTTTCGCTCCATACGAAGCTCCTAAAAATTTTAACGAATCAAATGATTTGGGAATATAACTGAGTTGTAATTCAACTTTGTGCATCAACTGATTTTTCAACTCTTGTTTCTTGCTTGTACTCAATTCCAGTTCCAACTGTGAAGTGTTGGAAAATGTGTATCTGTTGCTTGCAACCCTTTGCGGCAGTTTTTCTTTTAAAAAATGAAGCATCAATGCATTTTTCCAACTGAGGTTAAATTCTTGTTCGATTCCAATTCCAAATGAATAGCCCAGCCCTTTTGAATTTTGAAGGCGAACCCCATTTTGAATATAAAATCTGTGGAGATTGACTGATGGTAAAAATAACAATGACTTTCTTCGGCTCATTGATTTTGCAAAAAGGTAAGATCCCGCAACTGAATGTGGCGAAACTAGACTGAGTTGACTTTCGTTGGCGACATTTTTTTTAAGCAACATCGTTGAATATTGAAATTCAAATTCATGATAGGTCTCGCCCCGAACTTGATAAAATGGGACATCGGGCTCAAGTACAATTTCGGGCTTAGCTATAATTTCAGGCTCAGCTACTACTAAGGTTTCGGGCGTTAATTCGACCTTTGTTTCAGTTGTTTTTTCTGAAAATTCTTCTGTAGATTCTTTAGATTGTGCCGCGGTCTGCTCGAGCGGTTGTTCTACAATGACTAACAGAATTCGGACTACGCCATCCTTTAGAAAGCTTTGCGAAGCTAATTTTTCGTAACTCAAATCCTTACCAAAAATTGAGCGTATTTTTAAATGGAAATTACGAACTTGATTTTCTGGAATGTGAAAATGAAAGTAAGGGTGATTGTTGACAATCTCTCCTAATTGATAGCGTCCTACAGAAGAAATTGAAAATTCTTTCAAAAGATTATGAAATATGTCCCGGTCCTTTTCAACGTTTTTTGACCAAAGCCCGTATCGCCTAAAAATAGCTTTGTTTTTGTCTAAAGAATCCGGTTGTGCCAAAGATTCCGTAACTGACGAAGTTTGAGCGTACGGCAATGTCGTTTTTAAAAACACTCCGCTGCAAAGCAAGACTTTTGCTAATAATTTCAAGTTGAAAATATCTTAACTGATAATTAAGAACCTGAGAAGCCGCGCTTTCGAAGTTTTAAAATTCTGCTATTCTAACGGTATCAAATGGCACGCCAAAATCATTTCAAGGCCATCATTTTTTTTCTCGCGTTAGTTGTTTCCAAGAGTGGTTATTCCGAGGATTCCCAAAATTTGCAGAAGAGTTCTTTGGCAAACGACCGCTATTTTTTTGATGTGTCGTTTGAAAATTCATTAAAGGCACATTGGATAAAAGACTCTTCCGTCGACCGTGAGCTTTTTTTAGTTTCAAATATCGTTCCTGATTTTGCACTCTCTATTGTTCGGGTTTTGGATGCCGATAGCGAGCTCATAGCAACTGGTACGATCGGGGCAACATTTTACACACCGGCCAGCGATTTTACCTTGAGCCCTAAACGAGCCCCAAAAGTTTCCTATTTGCTGGCTTACCAAAGGCAGCTTTTGGGAAAAATGCAAGGATCCTTGGGGCTGGGACTAAGGCAAAGTCCCACTGTGCATTCGCTCAGGCGCCTTTCTGCGGGAGTCCAAAACCAAACTCAGTTATTTTTTGGAAGCTCTGTTCAGCTCCCCTTGTTTAGTCTTTTCTCTCGCACAGTTTCGAGTGGAGTCTTTGGAAATTTTTATCTGCCTGGTATGGCTCAATCTCTTGCCCCCCTTTGGGGATTTCAAATTCGATTTTTTATGGAAATCGATCATTTGTTTGGAAGTCAAAGTGCTTACCAATTGAGAGGTTTTTTTGATTACGAAAATTTGGCAATCCAGAGAGGCAGTCAAAAGAGTATGGCCTTGGGCTCATCACTCGGTGTGAGATTTTAATGAATAAACAGATTAAGGAAAAAAAATGAACTCAAAACGTATAGGTGTGATTGTAGCGATTGGACTAATTCTTGGATATTTTTTTGGGTTGAGGCCCGCGCTGAGAAAAAGTAATTGTGAAAAAGCATTTGCCTTCGCAAAAGAAAATTCGATGCCCCTCTTAGATGTGAGTGCGGTAATGATTGATATGATGAAAGGTGTTGATTTAAGCAAGGAGACTCAAGAGCTCTTACCGGCTTTTGTAAAAGCCAGGTTTGACATTCAAAGAGCTTTCAATGGTGAAGAAAATTTACTAAGCGATATTGAGCGAAATATTTTTCAAATTCAAAAAGTCGGAGAGCTTTTTTTACAAAATCCCGAAAACTTCAAAGTGAGGGCGGAAATTAAAAAAGCCACAATCCCGTTTGAGGAGATTAAAAAACTTTGGTCGAACGCTGTGACTAAAGTCCCCTCAAATTGGGGACTTTCACAATGCACAAAATAGATTTTTATCTTAGAGCTAAACCGACTTGAATGGAATTGCCAAAAAGGCCTGGATGATTGGGATTTGAAAATGTGTATTCCCGGTTGAGGGGTCTAAAAAATGAATAATGATATTTAGCATTGAGTTCGATTTGGGAGCTCAGTTGGTAGCGTAAATAAGGGCTAATTGCTCCACAGCCCGCGCCACCTTCGCTGGCACTAGCATGAGCAAAATTTTCAATTCGTACTATCGTAAATAGTGCGCCAATCGCAAGGCTCGAAAAACCAGCCACGCCTCGATCAAATTCTAAATTGAGTTTGGCAATCCATTCATCACCGTATTGTGTTTGCGGACTCGTATTTTTTAAGATTCCTCTTTCGATTTGCAATGCATAGCTAAAAGCCAAATCACTGCGCATGTCTTCGCGATTTCCCAACTCAAGTTGGAGAGAGTATTTTTCAAATTGAGAGAAAAGTTTTAGCTGCGAACTTTGTAATTTGGAATAAAGCGCGCTGAGCGAGAGCCATTGGCGATAGTCAAAACGCCCACCCGCAGAATAGCCTCCGATTTCGGAAATATTCTCTGCTGCTGCAAAATTGGAAATTGAACCTTTCGAAAGTGATTTGAGATTCCGAATGGGTAAGCTTGCCAAAAGATAAAAAAGAACATCAGAATTTTTTAAACTCAAAGTTCGTAATTTGAAATCGGATTGGATCAACTGAAAGTCACTGCCAGGATTTGGATTTTCACCAAAAGAAAACTGCCTTGAAGGAGAATCGATTCGATAGTCTTTGATCAAAGGGTCAAAGCGAGTTTCAAAACTGATTTCCACAAATTCAGGAGCTCGCCTAAATCCCAGCGCCTTAGCTTGGCTGCCTGAGCTTTGTGTGCTGTCACTGACAATGACATTGACTTCAGAGGCTTTCTCAGAAATCTCCGCTAAGTCAGCTTCTGCGCCCTCATCAGATCTCGCACTTGAAACTAAAAAAATTGCCAAGTAAGGAAGCGCAATGTGTATCTTACTGAAATTAATAGAGGTGAACTTGCAAAGATCAAGCATTTTAATGATTCTCAAACTGAAAAGATTCTAACATGTGGCGCTTCTGGCTCTATGCATTGAATTTGACACTTTCTTTTGACTAAATGATTGGAATTTAGCAAAAGAAACAAAATGATAACGCAGCGCGAGATTTACTTAGATGCAAACGCCACTCATCCCTATTTAAGTGAAGCGAGAGCCAGACTTGCCGAAGCTTTACTCAGTGATGATCCCAGTCTTGCCAACCCTTCTTCTATTCATCGAAGAGGGCAAAAAGCCAAAGCAATGGTGGCAAGGTTTCGAGGACTCCTTTGCGAATTTTTTGGACGACCTGATGGTGACGAGTTTGTCATGTGCTCGGGAGCCACGGAGGCTATTAATACGGCACTGTGGGCCTTTGCTCGCGAACGCAGTTCTAAGAATCGAAAAGCTGTTTTCTTGAGCACACGAATCGAACATAAGGCCGTGCTAGACACTCTAGAGGCTTTGCAAATTCAAGGAGCCTTTCAAGTTGAATTTTTAGAAGTTGATTCAGCAGGACAGCTTCAAACCCCACTAGTTTTTGAAGCCGTCGAAAAAATTCTCCAAGATCCATTTTGTGATGTTTTGTGTGTTTTTCAAATCGTGAATAATGAAGTTGGAACTGCGTATAATTTGCCAGAAATTTTTTCAAAACTTCTCGAAAGCTTCGGTCCCAAACCGCAAACAAAAATGCCGCGTATCAAAGGGGGGAGATTCCCGCTTTCGCCTCAACGCGTTTTTGCGTGTTTAGATGCGGCTCAAGCCTTGGGCAAAATGCCTGACAGTTACATTCGAAACTGCATGCATTATGCAGATTATACAGCTTTTTCTGGACACAAAATTGGAGCACCCACTGGAATGGGAATTTTGTGGTTGCGCAACTCCGCTCCCTTTGTTCCTTTTATGACCGGAGGAACCCAAGAACGAAAAAGACGTGCCGGAACTTTAAACGCTCTGGGAATATTTGGCTTTGAGGAAGCGCTCAAAGTATGGATGAAAAAGGGTGACGTGATTCGAGCAAATTTTGATCGCCAAAGAAAAATCATAGCGGATGAAATTTTAAAAATCGAAGGACTTGTGATTCATGGCAGACAGTCCGACGGGCAGCTCCCTGCGCTTTTAAACACTTTAAATTTCCATGTCCAAGGTTGCCCTGAAGAAAGCTTGCTTTTGTCGCTTGATCTTGATGGATTCTGTTTAGCAAGTGGCTCGGCGTGCAATAGTGGGAGTTTAAAACCTTCTCACGTATTGCTCGCTTTGGGTTTTAATGAGGAAGTAGGAGTTTCGTCGATTCGCATGTCACTGGGTGCGGAAACAACTGACGTTGAAGTTTTTTCGTTTATTGAATCACTGAAAGAAAAGGTGCTTCAAATTAAAGACGCTCGCGAAAAATCACGCGTGCTTTTTGAAGAAGAAAAAGTTTTGGAAAAAGAAATGTCGAACGACAAAATGAATGAGGGATTAAAAATATGAGTCAAAAAAATCCTTATATAAAATCAAAAGACCAGCCCAAATCGGGTGGGGGACGCGGCATCCTACCTGGAGCTGGAAAAAAAGTGGTTGTAGCCATGAGCGGTGGCGTGGATTCGTCGGTAGCTGCGTTGTTGCTAAAAAATCAAGGTTATGAAGTTGTGGGGATTGCTCTTCAAACAACCGACTACACCAAGTATCGCGATGATGCGGGCGAAGGTGGCAGCGGCAATTGTTGCTCTATCAAAGATATGGAGGAAGCCAGACGTGTGGCTGAAATCATTGGCATTCCATTTTATGTTTTAGACACCGAAAAAGCATTTGACTCCCAAGTGGTAAATTATTTTGTGAATGAATACATTCAAGGCCGGACTCCCAATCCCTGCGTCGTATGCAATACAAAAGTGAAGTTCAATCACCTCTATAAAAAAGCAATGGATATGGGTGCGGATTTTGTGGCAACCGGTCATTACGCCAAACTTTCCAATGAGCCGGATTTGGGTTATGTTCTTTGGAAATCCACGGATCAAGCTAAAGATCAAACGTATTTTTTGTTTAATCTTACGCAAAATCAACTTTTCAAAACTCTTTTCCCAATCGGACATCTTACGAAACCTGAAGTCAGACGCTTGGCATTGGAACACAAATTACCCGTTGCAGAAAAGCCTGATTCCCAGGAAATTTGTTTTGTTCCTGGCAATGACTATGCCGGATTTATTTCAAAACGAGTTTCGCCGAGTCTTGTGAAGTACGGTTTTATCATTACCAAAGACCAAAAAGTCATTACCAATCATGAGGGCATTCACCATTATACAGTTGGCCAGCGTAAGGGATTAGGTGGCGCTATTAACATGGCAAAACTTATGGCAATGGAAAACGCCGATGATTTTTATGTGACAGCCATTGATCCGATTAAGGCTCATGTCGTAGTAGGTCCTAGTCAAGATTTGATGAAGTGGGGACTTCTTTGTAATCATGTGAACTGGATTGTGCCACCTGATTTGCGAAAAGCTCGCCGCTTGCAAGTAAAGATTCGTCACCGTGCAGAAATGGCAGAGTGTGAAGTGCGCATGCTAGGAGATTCTCAATGCGAGGTCCGATTTGAAAAAGCCCAACGTGCTATCACTCCGGGACAAGCTTGCGTGTTTTATGATGGTAACATGTGCTTAGGCGGCGGATGGATTTCAGAAATCTTAGACGTTGAAATCCAAGACCGAGTTAAACCTCGTGATCAATTGCAGTCGCTTTAACTGTGGTCCTGGAAGTGTGTATGGCAGGGAACGTGCAGGTGTCCTGGATGAATGGATTTCACGGGGCAGATATTAGGGACAAGACCTGAACGATGTGCAAATGCTTTGTGCGAAGCAAGAAGTTTTGAAATAGTTAGGGTAGGTTTTACAAGCCCCGTAGAATGTCTTCAGGGAAAAAGACGGCAAC
>Ga0247843_1009655_pt1 | contig 10621 bp, 9 predicted proteins | sample LaCruzMarch2017__FD_192420 | JGI IMG/M metagenome (GOLD analysis project Ga0247843, IMG submission 192420) | Freshwater microbial communities from meromictic Lake La Cruz, Castile-La Mancha, Spain - LaCruzMarch2017_8m | ecosystem: Environmental > Aquatic > Freshwater > Lake | place: Spain...
GGCAGGAAGGCGACATCGACCAGACACTGTGCGCGGAGCTCGAGCAACACGTCGCAGGCTGCCCGAGCTGTCAGCGGAAGTGCCACCAGCTCGACCAGATCCTGCGAGTCTGCCGCGAACCCGCGGCCTAGGCAGACACCCGGCATTCAGCCTGCTTTGCGCTGAGCGCGGGCCTTCGAGATGTCGAGCGCGCGCGCCTGATTCGCGAGGTCGTCGAGCGCCGAGGCGGGCATCACCCCCGCCTGTTGGAAGACGAGCACGCCATCCTTGAAGACCATGAGCGTCGGGATCGCCTGCACGCCGAGAAAGCCCGCGAGCGACTGCTCGCGCTCGGTGTCGACCTTGGCGAAGGTGATGTCCGGGTGGCGCGTCGCGGCCGCCGAAAACGTCGGCGCGAACATGCGGCAGGGGCCACACCACGACGCCCACAGGTCGATGAAAGTGATGCCTTTGGCGATGGTGGCGTCGAAGGCTGGCTCGGCGAGGTCGATGAGGTTGTTGGTGTTCGTATTCGCGGGCATGGATGGTTTCCTTGATGATCGAGATATCGGGGGTGGCGGGCAGCCAGGGGGATTGGGACTTCAGGTCGTCGGCTCGACGTGGACACGGACGTCGAGGCCGCCCCGCACGCTCTGCGTGACCACACAGAAGTCCTCGAACTGGTCGAGGCAGGCGGCGAGCTGTGCCGAGTCGGCGTCCATATGAGGGCTGAGGGTCACGTCGATGGCGCCGATCCGAAGGCGCTTCTGCTCGTTGCGCACCATCTCGACCTTGACCTTCACGCTCATCCCGGCGGGTTTGACCCCCTTCTTCTGGAGACAGAAGAGCAGGCTCGCCGCGAGACAATCAGCGACCGCCGCCGCGAGCAGGCGCGAGGGGTTCGGGCCCGTATCCTCGCCGAGCGGTGGGGGCTCGTCTGCGCGCAGCTTCGGGTAGTGCGCCTTGTCAAACGTGATCTCGAATGCGTAGCCGGCTTCCTGCTCGAGGGTAATCTCGAAGCCGCCTACGTGTTGGGATGGGGTGGTGCTCTGGTTCATCATCATGGCCTCCACACGACGAGAGTCACGCGGCCGCCCAGAGGGTTCGCAAAAAATGAGGTTCGCTCGGGAGGAGGCGTTCTTATGAATTGAACGAACCCTTCGGAGCCCGTTGCGGCTCTCGGCATTTGCACAGTCGCCCACGGTCACCTCAGGAGGTCCCGATGAAGTCCGAAATCCGCCGCCAGCTCTCCATGTCCTATGACCGGGTCCTCGAGAAGATGTCGACCGCCCTGGCCACGGAGGGGTTCGGGGTCCTGACCCGCATCGACATCCGAGAGACCCTGCACAAGAAGCTCGGTGTGGAGTTCAGGCCCTACACCATCTTCGGCGCGTGTAATCCGGGGCTGGCCCATCAGGCGCTGAACCACGAGCTCGAGGTGGGACTCATGCTCCCCTGCAATGTCATCGTCTATGACAACCAGGACGGCACCACGACCGTGGCGGCCATCGATCCGATGAAGACCATCGCCGCGACCGACCCGGCGCTGGCGCCCATCGCGAACGAGGTCGGTCAGAAGCTCGCGCGCGTCCTGGCCGCGATTGTCTAGAAAATCCAGATGAATGCCTGGCTCAGGGCGCGAAGTCGCAGACGCCTGGACGTGCCGTGGCCTGGCATTCGGCCGGGATCGTAATGACCGGGGCGCCAGCCCAGAGGCTGGCGATGAAGGCTGAAATCTGCGCGCGTGCGGCGATCCCGGCGGCGCTGTTGCCGGCCGCGAAGCCGTGGACCGCGGAGGCCGAGGTCTCGCTCGTGCGGTATTCGGTGAAGCCGGTCTTGCCGACGACCTCGGGTGCGCGCTCGAGGCCCTCGAGCCCGAGGATGGGGTCCTCGCCGTCGGGCAGCGTCATGACCGCGTCGAAGGCACGCGCGACCATCGCCGTCCCGATGTTCGGCATGACCGGGTCGCCGACCGACATCTGCACGAGGAAGACCGGCCGGGTCTCGCGCGCGTCGGCCCAGATGGCGCCGTCGACCTCATCCCAGATGGTCTGGGCCATGGCGGCGACCACCTGCTGGTCGACCATCGCCGGGTAACGTGAGGCGAGCGCCAGGTCGAGCAGGCCCGTGAACGACGACTGGGCGAGCCAGTGGGTGAAGCCAGCGCCTGGCACATTGAGGACGCCGCCGGCAATACTCGGCTCGAGGTTGCCATAGACCGCGCCGATGACGCCGCCAAGTGAGCCGCCCGTCCAGATGGGCCGGTCGATGAGCGGTCGTCTGCCCGCGGCCGGGTTGTCGATCCCGGCGACGGTGGGGGCGGTGAGGAGGTCGCCGAGCGGACCCTCGACCGCGGCCTGGATGGCAGAGATGCCGGCCAGCGCGCGGCGCATCTTCGTCACGATGCCTTGCGAACCCGCGAGCGGGATGAGCAGCCCGGCGATGGACTCGGGGAGTGCGGCCTCGGTCCAGCCGTCGATCTCGACGTTGACCTTGGCCGCGCCCGCACCGGCGATGAGCCCGTCGAAGGCGGTGTCGCGCACATTGCCGCTGGCGCCATGGCTGTAGATGACGAAGCGGTAATCGCCCTCACCGGTGGGGACGACGACGCGGAAGGGGACCGCGAACGTCTCGTAGGCGGCGGCCCCCGGCGTGTCGCCCGGGAGCGGTGAGGTGGGGTCGGGGAGGCCCGAGATGGTGCCCTCGACGATGAGGGCGCGGGGCGCACTGCCGGTCACGGCGCTGTCGATGGCGATGGCCGCGTGTCCATCGACGACGGCCTCGCGTGCAAACGACGCCATCTCACGAACGGTCGCGCGTGGGTCCTCGGCGGAGCGCGTGACGAAGTCCCAGATGCGCACGACGCGGTCACTTGCGACGTCGGTCGAGGCGAGCAGGAGGCGGGCCGGGGCATGGTAGGCGACGCGGCGGGCTTCGTCGTCGGTGGTCGGGTCGGCGCCGAGCGCGAGCTCGACCGGGCGGGTCGGCGGCACGGCGGCGAGTGCGTCGTCGGTCACCGCGACCAGCACGGCCAGGTGCTCGGACTTCGGGGCGAGCGGCTTGCGAGGATAACCGATGAGGGAGGTCGGGTCGCCGACGGCGCGGCCTGGGAAGGCTCTGACGTCGAGCGCGACCTCGGCGCCAAAACGCTCGCCGGGCTCGGCGACGAAGAGGCGCAGGCGATAACCGGCTGCCTCCTGGTCTTGTGGGATGGCGAGCACGATGGGGGTGATGCGTGAGAAGCCATCGGCGGCGACGAACCCGAGGCCCTCGTCGGGGGCGAGGACGTCATCCTCGATGGCGACCCGGACGCCGGTCTCGGTCGCGTTGTCGGCGACGAGAAATGCACTCGAAGGCCAGGGGAGGAGACAGGTCGCCGGCTCGGTGTCGTCGCAGCGGGAGGTGAGCGGGGTGCGCTCGCCGGGTGCGCGGTCGGTCGGGATGACGAGCGGGGTGTCGGGGGTGTCGGGGTCGGTCGGGTCGGTGTCGTCGCTGTCGGGCGCGGTGCTCGTGTCGAGGGCATCGACCGCATCAGGCGCATCGCCCCCATCGCCCCCATTGAGGCCGTCGACCCCATCAGGCGGGCTCGAGTTGGAGTCACCGCAGCCGCCAACCGCGAGAACCAGTAGCAAGAACCACCGCATGTGCATCGACCTCCCGCCTTCGTCGGGGGCTTTTATACCCGTTCGCGGTGGCGTGGGTCCATGGCAGAATCAGCACGTGCGCGCTCGAGACGGGTCGACCCGCGCCAGGGCCAGAGCGCGTTGCTCAAGATGGCCAGAGCCCTTCGTCGAGCCAGGTGCGAAGGCGGCCTTCGACGCGGGTGCAGTAAGGCTCGAAGGCGGCCCGACGGTCGGGGTCACGCTCGGTCGCGAGCAGACTCAGGAGGGCGAGCTGACGCGCGACGATGAAGGTCGCGAGCAGCGGTGGTGCGACACGCCAGGGGCGGACCGACGCATAGCCGCGTTCGAAAGCTTCGAGGCGGCGCGTGAAGGTGGCGTAGTCGGGCGGCTCGTGGTCGCGGCCGAGCGACAACACACGCAGATAGAAGGCGGCGATGCCGAGGTCGTACTCGGGCCAGGTGAATGCGCAGTCGTCGAAGTCGAGCAGCGCCAGCGAGCTGAACGGTGTGACGAGGACGTTGCCGGCGTGGAGGTCGGCGTGACAGAGCTGACGTTTCGCGCGGTCCATCGAGGCGAAGGTCACCTCGCACAGGTCGTGGGCTTCATCGTAGATGTGCCACAAGGTCGGGGGAAGGTCGGCGGTGGTCAGCTTGCGGGCGAACCCGGCGACGCGGTCGAGGCGAGGAGCGAGGGCGTCGAGCTCGCGATAGTGATGCGTATGTTCATGGAGGCGCGCCGCGAGAGTGCCAAGCGCTTCGATGCGCGGCCAGACTTCGTGCTCGAGGGTGAGCCCGCCCTCGCCAAAGCTCTTGCTGAGGATGTGGCCCTCGCGCCAGGTGAAGACGGAGACCCAGAGGGGGGCCGTCGGGTCGTCACCGAGGTGGGTCGCGAATGGATGCCCCTCATCGGTCTCGAGGATGGTCGGGACTGCGAAGCCGCTCTCCGCGAGTGCGCGCGTCCAGCGGTGTTCGACGTGGAGGCCGTTCTCGTCGCGGACGTCACGTCGGTGCACGCGGATGACGACCTGGCCGCGGTCGGAGTCAGCGCGGAAGACGGTGTTGAAGCCGTCGTTCATGAGCTCGAGTGGCCCGAGGCGCCGGCCCCAATTGTGCCAGACCTGGCGGACGATGGTTGCGACGCGGCTGTTCTGGGCGGACTTGTCGAGCTGGTCGAAGAGGAGTGACACACGTTGCTCCCGGGTCGCAAATGGTGGCGCGATATCGCACGCATGGGGAGCCAAACGCAACGTCGAGCTGCGATACACTCCAGGGTGCGATAGGGGCGGCGTGGCCTGGGAGGCTCACTTGATCCAGCAGAAGACCTGTGGGTTGTGACAGACGAGCTCACCTCTGGTGGTCCAGAGCTCGCGGATCTCGGTGAAGTAGCCGTCGCCCCCGTGGACGACCGTGCCGCGATGGAGCAGCGGCTCGGACGGGTCGAGGTCGACCCACGCGAACGAGCAGTGGTAAGCGATGGTCGCCATGGGGCGCGGGGCGCGCTCGATAGCGAAGGGCGCTGGCCAGCACACGTCGCTCAGCGCGACGAGCTCCGGGGTGCCAATGGTCCTGAGCGGCGCACGCTGGCGGATCCAGGCGAGCGCTCCCGGCTCGGTCGAGCCCGAGAACGGAAACGGCGGCAGGGCGCGCAGCTCGAAGTGTCGAGTGAAGACCGGCGCCAGCGGTGGCTTGACGGCGAGGCTCACCGGGACGTCGGCCCACGGGGGAGCCGCGGGCGGCGGGGCGACGAGGCGGTGGCCGGTGGGTCGATCACGGCCGGAGACGAGGCTCACGACAGCCTTCACCTCGCCGTCCTGGGTCAGGCGCGCAGACCAGGTCGTGACGGCGTTGCCTTGGCGCAGGCGTTCGACCTGGACCTCGGACGGTCCCGTCGCGACCGGGGCGGTGAGCGATGCGGACAGCGCGCGGGCCTTACGAGAGGCGCCGTCCTCGTCGCCGAAAGCCACGCTCTCGATGGCGCGTGTCATGGCCGCGAGCACGAGCCCACCATAGGCGCCGCGCCCCTGCTCCCAGCCCGCGGGCACGTCCCAGCCGAAGCGGTCCGCGCCCAGCGGGAGGACCGCGCTCGCAACTACCAGATCGTTCAGATCGTTTACCTCGTCCATCGCTGTGGTCCTCCTCGCCGACACGCTGGATAGTGCCTCCGCGGCAACGGCGTGACCAGTGGTCAAAGCTGGTCGTCTGCTGCCGGTGGTCGACTTCGGGCGCGCGGGTCTCTCGCAGGGGCGAGGTCGCACGGCGCACGAGTGGCCGCACCAGGCGATACACAAGGCCAGAACAAACAAGATGTTACGAACGGTGCCCGGGGCTTTTCCGCGGATAGGATTCGTGCGAGGTTTCCGCAACCCACGCAGTGACGCACCCCCGAGTGGGCACCCGCGCGGCTCGTGTACCAGAGGAGAATGTGATGCAGGCCCAGCAGACCCAGAAGTCCACGTCGTCCCCGAGCAGCTCGTCCAAGGCGGGTCCGGAGAGCGGAGCGTCGCAGACCCGCAAGGCGGTCCAGGGGGCTGACGGCTTCGAGGCGCAGTCGGCGATGCTCGCCCCGGGTGGGGCATCGGGCGGTGGTAAGGTCGTGACGGGCGGGCCCGAGCTCGCGGCGGCGCAGACACGATTGAACGACCTGAAGTTTCCGTGCGGCAAGCCGGACGGCATCATGGGCCCCAAGACCAAATCTGCGACCTCGGACTTCCAGGGGGCCAAGGGCCTCGCCGCGACCGGTGCGCTCGACGTCGACACGATGGGGGCGCTCCAGACCGCTGCGCCGGCGGGCGTGGGCAAAGAAGCCAGCACGGGCAAGGCGCCGGCCGAGCCGGTGGCGGGTGGTGGTGGCGCGACGACCATCATCACGAAGGGGCCGGAGCTGAAGGCGGCGCAGGAGAAGCTCAACAAGATGGGCTACTCGGCGGGTGTGCCCGATGGGTTCATGGGGCCCAAGACCCGCAACGCGACGTCGTCGTTCCAGGGCGACAAGGGCCTTGGAAAGAGCGGCGACATCGACACGCAGACCATGGTCGCGATCGATGGTGCGGTCGCCGAAGGGTTCGTCGCCCCGTCGAACGCCAACAAGGGCGCGGCAGTGCCTGGGGCGGCTGGCAAGGGTGACCAGGCCAAGTCGGGGGCGGAGCAGAAAGATGGCCTCGAAGAGAAGAAGACCGAGGCGAAGAAACACACGCCACCCGACCCGGCGACGGTCGCCAAGAAGGACTCCGAGTTCGCGTCCGAGGGGCAGGCGGCGCTCTCGGCGGTGAAGGCGCTGAACGGGCCGCGGATCGGTGGCGGTGGTGACACCAAGGGCACCGATGTGACCGGCTATCCGGCGTGGTTCACCGAGCTGCAGGACTACCTCATCAACGGCTCGAGCTGGAGCGAGACGCACGAGAAGGCGCAAAACGTGTTGTACCGGTACGCGATGTGGAAGACCGAGTGTGACCTCGGCTATGTGCCAGGCGCCATCGAGTTCTTCTTCCGCTACATCGGCAAGAGCGGTGGCAACAACATCGCGGCGACGAAGGGGGGCTTCAAGGGCTCCGAGGATCTCACGGGTGGGTCCAAGTCCAAGAACTGGTGTGGTGGTGCGACGAGCCAGGCCGCCGTCGGCGCGCTCAAGGAGCGCGGGCTGCGCTTCGCGGGTGGCATCGAGGCCTGGATCAAGAGCCGCAACAAGAAGGCGACCGCAGGCACCCACTGGCATACCGCCTGTAACGGTGTGGCGCTCACGCCTGGCGATCAGGTGTCGTACACGGGCGCCCACCACAACAACAACACTGGGCATCGCGTGACGGTGTTGCAGGACCTCGGCTCGAGCTTCACGCACACCTCCGGCAACGCGGGTGGAGGCGGCAACGGGTCCGTTCGGATCGGCGTGAGCAAGCGCGAGGAGGTTCCCCCGGCGTTCAACCCAGGCGACAAGAAGACCGAGCCGCGGCCCAAGGGTGATGGGGTGTGGGTGTACTCGATCCAGAAGGTCGGCGACGTCTTCGCCGAGCTCGCCAAGCTCGATGGGATCCCGCCGAGCGACCCGCGCTACGACGGTCTGCTCGTCGAGCTGGGGCTGCAGCGCACCGGCAAGTGATGTGAGGTCCTGGGGGCCTGCGAGTCGCGTGGCTGCGCGACGACGTCGACCCACAGTCGCCGGCTGTCACTTTCGCTTGTAGGCCTGGTCCTTCGCCAGGTTTGGCGCCAACAGGTTGGAGCCGAACACGGGGAACGAGCTCTGCGTCGGCTCGAGCTCGGTCGTGCCCCAGCGCATGGCACCCGGCACCTGATAGGAGAGGTCGAAGAGCTTCACGCCATCGCGCTCGGCGAACGCACAGGTCGCTGGCACGACGCTGCCCAGATAGGTCACGACCTCGCAGGCGCCGTCGGTGGCGAGGACCCAATCGAAGCCGTCCTTGGCGACGAAGGTCTTACCGTCACGAAGCGGGTAGACAGCCCACATGAGGTTGCCAGACGTGTAGAGGGTCTTGCCGTCTTCGGCGAGGAAGAAGCTGCGGCGCTGGTCGTTGCTGCCGTAGTGCACGACCATCTCGCCGACCTTCGCGAAGCTCACGCTGAAGCTGTCGAGGCTCGACTTGTCTTGTTGTTTGCCATCCCGCACGCGTGTGACCTCGACCTTGCCGTCGGCCGCGATGACCCACGTCTCGGTGCCCCAGTGGTTGGCCAGCTCCCAGGTCCCGACGATGCTCGCGAGCATCTTCGCGCCGGTCTCCGCGGGCAGGGCCGGGGCGTCGAGCAGCGCCGACTCGAGTGGCGGCGTCGGGATCGCCAACTCTTCGGGCCTGGGCTCGGCGAGCTGGCCATGGCAAGCGCGGATGAAGTGCAGCGGGTTGTCGCCGGCTTCGATACAGTCGCGATAGACCTTCGGCGCGCTCGGGCACTTCTCGTTGAAGCGCCTGGTGTCGTAGCCGCTTGTCAGGAGGTCGGCTTTGGCGTCGTCCGTGACCTGCACCTGCAGCTTCACGAACGCAGGTTGAATGGCCTGCCATGACTTCTCGAGGATCCGTGTGCACTGCCCAGCGGCTGCACCCGGCTCCTCGGCTACGACCTCGGCTGCGACCTCGGCTGCGATCTGGGCGTCTGGGGTCTGGGGTGGCTCGGCCTGGACCTCGGCCTCCTGGGCTCTGGGTGGCTCGGCCTGGACCTCGGCTGGTCCTTGTGGTGCGATTACGGGCGTGGCCTCGGGCAGCTTCTTGCCACAGCCCACGCTCGACAAGAGGGCGACTACGACGGCGGCTGATTTCATCATGGTGTGCTCCTCGAAAGAGAGGTGGATTCAGCGCGCGTTTGCCGAGGGTGTCAACGCGACCGGGCATCGTGCGTTTCGAGGATGGCATGGACCCCTATCACCCGAAATGATCTCACCCGGAGTTGTCGTAGGGTGGTCTTGACACTCTCGTGGCAAAGCCCCGACAATCACAGGCTATGAGAATACATCACACCTCCACAACCACCTTGCTCCTCGTGATCTTTTCCCTGAACGGTTGTGGTGACGACGAGAACCTCAACACGAATCCAGTCGACACAACCGTGGCGGACTCGATGCCGGACGACACGGCCGCGCCGGACACGATGCCGGCCGACACGGCCGTTCCCGACACGACCGACGTCGCGGAACCCGATGCGCAGGGTGAGTGTGGTCCATCGAATCTCGTCGCGTGCCAATATCCGAGTCGCGGCGCGACCGTCGTCAAACGTGAGGGAATCGCCACGCTGGAGCCCGAGACCGGTCGTAGTCTGCCGCTCGTGGCACGTATCCCGGCTCTCGCAGGACCACTGCCGGTCGTCATCTGGTCTCACGGCGGCGGCTTCCCGGGCGGCGGCGAGCAGGAGAGTGTCCAATGGGGCGAGACGTTCGCCGCGCACGGCTACGTGGTCATCCACATCGGGCATGCGCCGCTCGGGTCGGGAGGCCCTCAGAAGCTGTGTGAGCTCTCTTCAGTCCCCACCGCCGAGTGTGTGCCGAGCGACGACGAGGACAGCAACGGCCTCATCGCCATCGGCAAGGCATACGACATCAAAGCGGTGCTCGACGACCTGCCTCGGCTGTCCCAGATCAGCGTCGACAATGGCGGGCCGAGCCTCGACCTCGATCGTGTCGCCGTGGCCGGCTGGTCAGGTGGGTCGCGCGGCCCGATGGTCCTCATGGGCGCCGAGGTCAGGCCGACGCCCGGCGCACCGCTCTACACCAATCCCGACGCACGCCCCAAGGCGGCGATCTTCATGAGCCCGGCTGGCGCGGGTTTCGGTGGCTGGTTCGACACCGGGACGGAGAACTCCTGGGACGCGATGCGCGGTCCGACCTTCGGCGCCACGGGGACCAACGACGTCAAGCCGAACAAGCTCGATCTCACGGGAGCCGTCCGGCGTGAGTACTTCGTCGCTCAGCCGGCCGACGATGAGCGGTGGCTCCTCTACTCCAACCTCGAGGTGGGCGTCGGTGGACACGGCACCTACAACCTCGGGGACCTCGACGCTTCCGACGCGCGTCTCAAGCGCCTCTCGCAGGCCATCGCCTCGACCGCGCGCGCTTTCCTCGACGCGAGCCTGAAAGACGACGCGGCGGCCCGGGCGTGGCTCGACTCCAACAAGGCGCGGGTGCTCGCGGGCAACGCCGAGTGGCTGCACCGCTGACCCGGCGTGCTCTGGGAGGTGAGGTCCCGAGCGTCGGGGCCGACAGTCTGGAGTGGGCGCGGAGTCCGTTTCCAGTGGGTACGGATGGGGGGCGTCATGGTATGGCGCACCCCATGAACGACCGCGTCACCCGCCTCCTGTCGTCCGAGTTCCCACGCCTCCTGCCCCAGCAGGTGGCCGCGGTGTTGGCGCTCATCGAGGAGGGCGCTACCGTGCCCTTCATCGCGCGTTACCGCAAGGAGCGGACGAGCGGGCTGGACGAGGTCGCCATCCGCCGGATCGGCGAGGTCTTCGAGTCGCTGGTCGAGCTCGACAAGCGGCGTGAGGTCATCCGGAAATCGCTTGATGGTGAAGGTAATCTGACGGCCG
>Ga0247843_1009657_pt1 | contig 10619 bp, 8 predicted proteins | sample LaCruzMarch2017__FD_192420 | JGI IMG/M metagenome (GOLD analysis project Ga0247843, IMG submission 192420) | Freshwater microbial communities from meromictic Lake La Cruz, Castile-La Mancha, Spain - LaCruzMarch2017_8m | ecosystem: Environmental > Aquatic > Freshwater > Lake | place: Spain...
TCATTTCTAATGGCCTGAACAATACCCAAACGGCTTTTATTTAATATATCATTATTTGCTGATACCTGCTTTCTTCTTAGTTCATCATTGGAATTTCCAAAAACTTCTTTACTAAATAATACCTCACATAATTCATTCACAGGATTTCGTCCTGGGCGCATCAGGCAAATAATCCAATTCCCATTCAGTTCTAATTGTGGTATCACGCCAGCTCTTACCAACGAAGATTTTCCGCTCCCTGAATTTCCCACCACAGATACAAACCTATAAGCATCTAATTTTCTTAGAATCTCTTTCGTATGATTCTCTCTTCCAAAAAAAAGATAGGATTCATCTTTTTGAAATGGACGCAATCCAGGGAAAGGATTAAAGAAAAGTTTATTCATAAATAGCTGTTCATTGATTTTAGCAAATTAAAATATAGTTTAGCGAAGTAAAAAACAAAACTTTATAGATGAAGGAGGTCGTAATTATTGCTATTATTTGCTTGGTGCTATTTGCCATTATTTTTTTTAAATTGGTTACAAAAACAAGACGACTTAATGAATTAAAAGTAAAAACATTGTTTGCTTCTAAATCGGATGAACTTGTTAAGATAGAAATTAATGGCAACGATTCAGTATCTGAAATTGCAAATAATTTTAATCTTCTGGGGAGCCGACTTTCTTTCTATCGAAATAAAAACCATGAACTTTCAGAAATAAAATCAGAAAAAGAAAATTTCCTTACCAAACTGAAGGAATTTGAGAATTCATTATCCCAACTTAATCTTTTAACAGAGATTGGAAGGGAAATTACATCCTGTCTCAATATTAATGAGATTGTTCTAAAATTATTCAAGTTTATTAACTCTAGCATGATAGCCGAAGAGATGTGCGTATTAATTCTGAAAAATGGGCGCAAAAGATATTTCAGAGTATTTAATGGAGAACTTGAGGAGATCAAAAAACAGAAATGGACCGACGATCGAGATAATTTGTTGAATTGGGCCTATGAAAACAAAAGGGAGGCTTATTTAAACGAAGCCTCAAAAGATTTTGGCCAATTTGTCTTTAATCCAATTGTAATGGTAGATGGAATAACTGCTGAATCGGTAATAGCCATCCCATTAGGAGTAAGTAATAAAATGATTGGAGCAGTTACAGTATTGTGCAGCACCAAAAATACGTTTAACGATTTTCATCTGGATTTCGCACGTTCTATGGCTTCTTACGTTTCTGTTGCCATAGATAATGCTAATTTATATGAAGAGTTGGATCAGGAAAAGCAAAAGTCGGATGAGCTTTTATTAAATATATTGCCTTTTGAGGTAGCATCAGAACTTAAAAAAACAGGCCGGTCGGAGGCGAAACAATACGAAAATGTAACTGTTATTTTTACAGATTTTGTCAACTTTACTGGAATAAGCGAAAGTCTTTCGCCAAAAAGGCTTGTGGAAGAAATTGATTTATATTTTCAGGCTTTTGATACTATAATAGAATCACATAAATTGGAAAAAATAAAAACCATTGGCGATGCTTACCTTGCGGTATGTGGTTTGCCAAATTCAGATGAAAACCATGCCGTAAATATTGTTAAATCAGCCATTGAAATAAATGAGTTTGTGAAAAACCAACGAAGGAAAGGTGGCTTGTTTGATATCCGATTAGGAATACACAGTGGCCCTGTAGTAGCAGGAATAGTAGGGGTCAAAAAATTTGCGTACGATATATGGGGCGATACCGTGAACCTGGCAAGCCGGATGGAAAGTAACAGTGAACCCGGAAAAATAAATATCAGTGGAGCTACCTATGAGTTGGTAAAGGACTATTTTAATTGCCAATACCGTGGCAAAATAGAGGTGAAGAACAAGGGAATGATAGATATGTATTTTGTTTTGGAGGGAAAAGAAGCCTGATTTATGTTCTGAAGCTGCATGAATTCAACATATTAGTTAGAAAACCAGAGATTACCCATTCCAGACTGAACGGATTAAGCTTTCATGATTTTCATGATTTCATTAACAGTTTTCCAGTTTCTGGTAGTGCATCTTACCTTAAGTTTACTCTCAAAAAAATTATTATTCAATTTAGTTCTTCCATATCCATCGGGGCAATATAAATAAATCGATTTTCCGGTGATATAATAGTGGTCTTTTCCAAATTCTAATCCCTTTATTTTATCCAATGGATTGTTGTCAGGATCATTTTCCATAAATGTTACATGCAGTTTTTGTATGTCAACCGTTTCATCTTTTATAAAAGGATTTTCTTTAATTAGTTTTTCCATATCTTCCATAGTTTTAACGAGAACTGGTACCTCAAATTGGTATTTTTCTAAAATCTTCTGCTCTATTTTTTTAGCCAGGTTGTCGTCCTTTTCGGCTTCGAATATCACATTACCACTTTGAATATAGGTTCTAACCGTTTTCAAACCAATCGATTCAGATAAGGATTGAAGATCCGTCATTTTTATGAGTTTGGTACCGCTTACGTTAATGCCTCTAAGTATGGCTAAATAGGTTTTCATGGTAGTGACGAGATTTTATGGATTTGGAGACTCACTTGCTGAACCAAAAAACCAATCCGTACTTTTGTTTTCGGTAAGAATAATCATAATATCCTCTTTCCTGATTCCCAATTGTAAATCAAGATCATCCGTTATGCGTTGATACATGGCATTTTTTTGTTCCACATCCCTTCCTTCTTTTAAGGTTATTTGCAAAAATATGATATCCTCCGAACGGGTTAGGCCTTTATGATTATTGGAATAAATCATATTACCGGGTTTGACTTCATGGATGGTATGATACAAAACTTCATGCGGAAACAGAATGGTTTCTACCATAGCCAAATGTATAATTTCGGAGAGGGTCTTTATGAAAGTTGGGTCGTTTCTTTCATGGAGTGTAATGGTAACAAAAGGCATAGTTCTGCGAGTGGTATTTGGGTGGTGATGGCAAAAATAGTTTTAATTGAAACCGGTTCTAATTTTTTGAGGAAGAAGTTTTGGAATCGATACTAGTTTGTAACTTTATTATTACATTTGTTTTAACCAAAACAATAACATCATGAATAAAAAATACCAGGTTTTAGTAAGTTTTGTTTCTTTTTTTAGTTGCATTACGTTTTGTAATCAGATAAATGCTCAAGCCTTCAAAAAAGGCAGTTTGCTGGTAAGTATAACCGAAGGATGGACTACAGCAAATTATACCACCAGGGATATTAATTCACCTGTGCCAACTACTTTGGCTGAAGGAGAAGTAGGGGGAATTCGGGATCCTTTGATTATTGAGTATGGGTTGACTAATAAATTTGGTATAGGATTAAGTTCCGGTACGGATGTTTTTAAGGTTAATCCTTCCAGGTTTTATAATTTCAGAATTCCGGGCAATGAGGCGGCTGAAGTAAAAACATCTGAGCTTACATTTGATTTAAATTACCATTATATGGTTACTAAAAAGCTTGATTTGTCTGCATTTACATCTTTAGGTGTGTTTTCGGTTGCCTTTGAAGGGAGTAAGGATGATTTCAAATATAAGTACGAAGCGACAGGTGGTATTGTTCGATTTGGAACAAAAGCCAGATACTATGTTTACAAACGATTTGGGGTTATGGGTATGGCTTCCCTTTTTTCAGGATCAGGTACTCCCGATAAAGAAAAGAGAAACACCATAGGGAATGCGTATTCTACGAATCTAACCGGTTATGCCTTTGAGTTGGGACTTTGTTTCAGGTTCTTTTAAATAGAAACATCTCATATAAAAAGCCATTGATCTTTAGCGGATCAATGGCTTTTTTGTTGGTTAGATTTTTGTATGCGTTCAGTTATATTGAGGCTATATAAAAATTAAAGAAACAATATTATTTAAGGTTTATTCTTATGAAAAATTTAGAAGTAACTGGAAAACCCAAATTGAATGACCCCTGTGTTGGCAGGTGGGTTTCCCAATAAATCGGTTTGTTGCTCCCATCTATAATTAAATCGCACTACCGCAGAGCCTGCAGGACGGAAGGCAATACCCGGAACAAATGATACAATATCATCATGTATCTTGGTATTCGTTTCTTTAAATGTTCCTTGGTTATAATCTGCATATTCCAAGCGCAGAACCGCATTAATTTTGCTTTTTTCCCATCCCAACATTGGTCTTTTAAAAATAGTTGCTGCAATATCCATAAATCCACCCCATTGTTTCGTGCCAAAGGTTTGGCTATAGGTTTCAGGAACATCTACTAATACCTGAACGGCTTCTCCAACAATATTTATCCTGTTTTTAAGGAGTTGGGTATTGAAATCTACTGCTATGGCAGTCATCCTGCGTTTACTATCAAGGGTCAGGCCATCTTTCTGAAACGTATTATAAATTCCGGTCATTAAAGAAATCCCCAGTTCACCAATATTACGGTTGCGAAAGGCTATTTTGCTTGTAAGCATGGGGAGTCCGTTGTTGCTTTCTTCAAACCGTTCGGGATTTATCTTGCCTGCAGCCAGGGAGGTTCTATTATCCGAATTTGAAATGATATTATCATCGAATCCGTTGCTAAGGTAAACTTCATAACCAATAATTATCGGCCGTGAAAAATATTTACCATATATCCCGAACCCAGCATTGGAAAGTGTAGAAGGTATAATGCTGGTTGCGGAAATAGGCCGATCTATAAAATCCCATCTTGGGCCATCGTGATTCTGATTAAACGCACCAATGGGGTTCATAATTATTCCTCCTCTTAGGTTTAGCAAGGGATGAAATTCAATATCTAAAGCTGCAAATTCAAGGTTAATTTCTTTGGTTCCGTCTTCAAATTCTAATTCGGAGAGAAACTTGATCTTTTTGGTAATGGTGGATGAAAAAAACAAGGTCAGCCTTCGCATTTGAAAGGAAAATCCATCTGAAATGCCATCAGTGGATGAATATTGGGCGTTGGTTTCTAAATAGCCACCAATGGCAATAGGAAGTTTTCCCACGGTTAAGAATGGACGATTATAAACAGCATCCATATTTAAATTTTGTTTAACTGTATCTTTATAAATTCTTTTTTTAAACGAGCTATCCTTTTGACCCAATGCAAAGAAATGAATTCCTGTTAATAACAGAAACATCAAAATAGCTTTATAGTTGAATGTAAATATTTTCATGATCGGTTTTGATAATAAACTCTTTTAAGTTTTCTTCTGCTGGAGGATTTTGAACCACCCCTTTATTGGAAAACTCACTTCCATGGCAAGGACAAACGAGATAATCGCCATGGGGTTGTAATTCACACCCTTTATGCGTGCATTCTAATAATAAGGCTGAATAACTATCGTCGCCCGTTTTATAAATGCAAATCGGAAAATTATTTTTATCCGATTTAACCAATACGTAGGGTCTTTCCGAGGTTTTTGTTCCGGGATTTAAAAACTCTGATTTCTTAATGATGATTTGATTGTCTGCCGTGCTTGCCTTTGCAAAGTAATTGGAGGATGCACAGCTTTGTAACAGAAATGCCATCGATGTTACACTTAGGCAAGCCCATCCACAGGATTTGATAAATTCTTTTCGTTCCATATGGTTTAAAGAGATTCTAAGAATTTTAGCAAAGCCATTTTATCTGTAACCGACAACATTTGATAGTTTGATACACTTTTTAAACCCTCCCCACCATGCATCCCGATGGCTTCTTCAATACTTTTTGCTCTACCATCGTGCATTAAGAAATATGACCCCCCTTGTGAATTTGGAGATAGCCCCAAGCCCCATAAGGCAGGGGTCCTCCATTCATAGGTCTTTGCACTTCCTTCTGTATAGCCATCGTCCAGGCCGCTACCCATATCATGCAAAAGTAAATCTGTATATGGATGAAATTCCTTATATGAAAGGGCATCAACGGGAGAATAACCCGTTTTTAACGTCTGCCTATGACAGTTTTCACACCCTATTTTAATAAATACATTTTGTCCAGAAACGACATCTTTATCTGTTTGATTTCTTTGAATGGGTGCTTTCAGGGTTTGGAGGTAAAAGACAACATCGTTTAAGGTTTGTAATGACACTTCCGGATCCATTTCTAAGCCCGTATAAACATCCTTAGGTTCATATTGAGAGGTGATACCCATATCCTGGTTGTAGGCATTAACGGTTTGGTGGAGTAAATTATAAGCGCCAGCCTTTTTTCCGAAACGACAGATATACTTTAAGTTTTGGGAAATAGAATGGGGAAAATGTTCTAAATATGAAGGAATAACCTTCCAATTCACCACGCCTGAAATACCATCCAAATTGGCATCGAATGGGTCGGCCATGGCAAGCAATTCGGCATCGGATACTAATTCTAAAAATCCAAGACCGGTATTGGCTGGCGGAGTGAATTTGGCAAACCTGGCTCCTTCAGGAATCCGTTCCGGTGAATGTCCTGGCAAGGCCCTGTTTTGTAATTGAGGTCCACCATGTTTTAAAAACTGATTGCCAGTACTATCGGTTTGTCCAAATCGGGTAAGGGTTGTAAATGGGTGCCCTTTACCATCACCTGCATGGCAACTTCCACAACTGGTTGCTACGAATAAAGGTCCAAGACCAGTGGCAGCAGTAAACACTTCATCATTAAAAGCTATATCACCTTTTAAAAATTGAAGCGATTGTGCGTTGGTCAGTCCATCAACAGGTCCATCGAGAATCTGATCATCGTCAGTTGGTTTGGGTAATATTTTATTACATGAAAAAAGGAAACTTCCTAAGAGGATTATTGTTAGAATAGATATTACTTTTAATTTGCTCACTGCACTAATTATTAATAAGGGTGCAAAGATGTTAATTTAATTTGAATTAGCAGGTAAATAAAATTAGGCAAGACTAATTATTGCGTCTTCCTTTTGTATTCGTCCTATATTTGTGACTTTATTTAAAACATAAATGCAAACCCATTCAGAGGAAAATTATTTAAAGACGATATTTAAATTAGGCAAGGTTGAAGGAAAAAAGATAAGCGTGAAGGCTGTGGCTGACTCCATGGGGAATAATCCTGCTTCTGTTATTGATATGCTTAAAAAGCTTACCGATAAAAAGTTAATTAGATATGAAAAAGCCAGTGGAGTAGAACTCTCCCCACATGGGATGTCAACTGCCTTGCAAATTGTGCGGAAACATCGGTTATGGGAGGTGTTTCTTAAAGAAAAGCTAAATTATTCTTGGGCGGAAGTCCACGAAATTGCAGAGCAATTAGAGCATATTCAACATCATGAATTGGCCGACCGATTGGATGAGTTTTTAGGGTTTCCAGAGTATGATCCTCACGGTGATCCCATACCCGATTCCAAAGGAAACCTCCCAAATTCATCAAAAAAAACATTATTAGAAATAAATGTTGGCCAAACATGTCGGGTTGTGGCTGTAAAAGACACCTCTTCGGCCTTTCTCGATTATTTGCAACAATTAAATATAGGAATAGGTACGTCGTTGAAAGTTATTGAAAAGATAGTTTTTGATGGAACTGTATCGATCGAAATCAGTCAAAAATTAAAAGCGTCCGTTTCTAAAAAGTTTGCCGAGAGTTTGTTGGTGGTGTAAAAAAAACTCCCCGATAAAACTATCGGGGAGTAGTGAAAATGAATGCTGCTAAAAGAATTTTGGTAATTAGAGTTTAGTTTTTAATGATTTTAATCACTTTAAAGGCCTTTGAATCAGAAATAGTAAGATTATAATAACCCCTTTCAAGATCTTTAAGATTAATAACTTCTAAAAACTCCCTATCATGAGAATAATTATATTCATTTTGGTAAACAACTCTTCCATTCACATCGGTAACTGAAATTGTTATCAAATTACCAAATGCAGGAAGATCAAGAGAAATGCTCAGATTGTCTTTTACCGGGTTAGGATAGGCTTTATAAGTTGAAGAATTATTTAGGGTAATTACCTCAACATGCGTATGGTCAAATTTACCGTCAAAGTCAATTTGCTTGATTCGATAATAAATTACATCTCTATTATGATTTTTGATATTTGGGTCGAGAAAATTGTAATTCAATTCAACATTACTATGCCCACCTTTGGCTTTAGACATAACCATCCCAACGGTTTGGAAGTGAATGCCATCGAGACTTCGCTCAACTTCAAAATAATTGTTGTTAATTTCGGTGGCGGTAGTCCAGTTCAACATGGCATCTAATCCATTATTAACCAATGTGGCTTTAAATTTCAACCAGCTTACAGGTAACGGTGAATAGATACCGGAATTGAATATACCAGCATCCATGTTTTGGAAGTTATTTCCATTTACTATATTAAAGCTACTTGTATTACCTGCATTAGAACCTGTTACCGTTACATCACTGTCGGTATCACTTTCAGTTCCGCTATTCAAGCTCTGAGTTCCATTAGCTCCAATATTAATTTTGGCCCATCCTGCGTTTGAACCTGGAGTTCCTGAGATATCAAAGTTTGGTAAATTGGCTGTGAATTTCAAATAGTAACCTGTTCCTTCTGGTACGTTGGTAATTTGCCAAAAGCCATTACCATCTGTTATGGAAGAACCTATGGCTTGGTTGCTACTATTAAATAAAACTACCAATACTCCACCAACTCCTTTTTCGTTGGCATCTTGCACCCCGTCATTATCCAAATCGGACCACACATAATTACCTATTTTGGATGGCAAATTAGTCGTAAGTCCGGCATCAATGTCAAGATTGATAGTAGAAGCCGAAAGAGTGATAATATTTGTTTTGCCTGTGAGCAGATCAGGATCACTGTCGGTCCCTAAATTTTCTGCACTGGCATCTTTTATGGTATAGTTTAAGCCTGGTATTGTACCAAACCCAACAACGTATGTATCTGGATTTAGATTAGGAAACAAATAGAATCCTTTTTCATCTGTAATTGTGGTAGCTAGAGCAGTATTTCCAGAACTATTATAAAGTGTTACCGTTACTCCCGAAATCCCTGATTCTGTTAAATCTTGAATTCCGTCTTTGTCGGTATCATTCCATACATAATCACCCAAAGCCGCTCTTAAGGTTATCAATCCAGCATCCAAAGATCGGTCGTTGCGATTAGATGAATTTAGAACAACTGTTGCCGTTTTACCAGACACAACATCTGCATCACTGCCATTTGCATCATTAGAAGAAGATTGAGCAGTAAAATCAAAACCGGCGAGTAAATTAGTAAATCCAACACTATACGTACCATCTGCTAAACCTGCAAATAAATACAATCCGTTTTTATCGGTTGTGGTAGAGGCGATCGCCGAACCACCAGCATTATACAAAGTCACTATTATTCCTGGTACACCTTTTTCCGTAACGTCTTGTATGCCATCAGAATCAGTATCAAACCATACATAATTACCAAGTGAGTTGGTGTTGGCTGCAGGTTTAATACCAAGGTCAATGCTTAAATTGTCTTCACCTTGTGCCAGAGAATAAACCCCAGTTCTTGAAGCACCTGCGGGCGCTCCACCTGTAGCTAAAGCCCCACCATCGCTATCTAACCCATCATCGGTTCCTGTATTGGTAGACGTTAAAGTAAATCCGGCAGGTATGTTACTGAATTGAATCATATAAGTACCGGCCATTAAACCGTTAAACATGTATTCACCCAAAGCATTAGTTGTGGTTGTGGTTTTAGTTAAAGTTCCTAATCCATCAGGATCTATAGAAATACCGCTTCCGTTTAAAAGTTCTACGGATATGCCCGCAACACCTAATTCTCCTGCATCTTGGATACCGTTTCCATTGGTGCCTCCTACTGTTACAGGTAAGTCGTACCAAACTCTATTACCTAAACTACCTAATCCTGAAGCTTTTCCTTGAATGATTCCCGCGTCTAAGGATGTATTAGTTGCACCGCCTGTAACCGCTGCCGTAATTGTTTTTCCAGTAGCAGGATTCGCGTCACTATCGACGGCATCATTTGTTCCTACGTCGGTGCTTGTAAATCTATATGTAGAAGGAAGATTTCCAAAACCAACACTATAGGAGGCTGGAGTTAAATTTGGAAATAAATAGGCTCCATTTTTATCAGTAGAGGTTGTATCTATTGCTGTATTACTAGCATTGTAAAGTATAACAGATATCCCTGCAACACCTGGTTCCCCGGCATCCTGTATTCCATCTCCATCAAGATCATGCCATACAAAATCTCCTAAAGCCCCAACAGTTCCTGATCCGTTATTGCTATAAAGACCACAATCTACAATCATAAGTTTCTCACCTGCTATTAACGTATACGAAATAGTATTCCCTGTAATTACATCAGCGTCACTATCTAAATATCCAAGGCCTCCAGCATTTTTTGTGGTGATTGTATATCCGGTAGGTTTTACGAAATTAATGCTGTAATTACCAGGCGCTAAATTGTTAAAGATATAGTCGCCATAGGTGTTAGTTACTGTAGTAGAAAGAATCGGACCGCCTACTGAGCTTCTTAAAGTTACTGTAATACCTGCAAATCCTAATTCGTTGGCATCTTGAATTCCGTCACGATCGTTGTCGTACCAAACTCTATCACCAATACTGCTCTTAGTTGTTGACTGACTAATGATTCCTGCATCCACATATCTTACTGCTTCACCAGAAGTTACACTAAAAGTTCCGGTTTTGCCAAATGTACTTCCGGCAGTGGTTATGGCATCGCTATTTGAAGTTAGTGAAACGGCACC
>Ga0247843_1009659_pt1 | contig 10618 bp, 13 predicted proteins | sample LaCruzMarch2017__FD_192420 | JGI IMG/M metagenome (GOLD analysis project Ga0247843, IMG submission 192420) | Freshwater microbial communities from meromictic Lake La Cruz, Castile-La Mancha, Spain - LaCruzMarch2017_8m | ecosystem: Environmental > Aquatic > Freshwater > Lake | place: Spain...
TGCTGCGGTCATAGACCGGCTTGGCGACGACACCGGCCGGCAGCGATGAAGCGATGGAATCGAGTTTCTCTGATACGGCGCGCGCAACCGTCCGGCTGTTCTCCCCGGTCAGCATGAGCGCGGTCCCGATCACGACTTCCTGGCCGTTCTTGGAAGCGGCGCCGGTGCGCAGCTCGCCGCCGGAACGCACGGTCGCAATATCCCGCACGGCGATACCGATGCCGCCGCGGGTGGCGACGATGGTGCGTTCGATTTCGTCGATGGACCGGATGCGGGCATCAGCGCGTACCAGGTAGGCTTCACCGCCCCGTTCAAGGAAGTTGGCGCCAACCGAGAGGTTGGTTTGCTCTAGCGCTTCGGCGAGTTCGGTGAAGGAGATGCCGTAGGCGGCAAGCTTCACCGGATCGGGTTCGACCACGTACTGCTTCTCGAAGCCGCCAATGGAATCGAGCCCGGCGACACCGGAGACCGTGCGTAGCTGGGGTCGGATGATCCAGTCCTGCACGGTGCGCAGATAAGCGGCCTGCGCGGTGGCGTCGGTCAGCCGATCGCCTTCCACGGTCAGGAACGATCCGTCGGATTGCCAGCCGGGTTTCCCGTCGACGACACGCGCACCTCGGCCGCCCGGATGGGTGAACTCGACGGCGTACATGAAGACCTCGCCCAAGCCGGTGCTGACCGGGCCCAATTGGGGCTCCGCACCAGACGGCAGTCCTTCCTTGGCCTGGCCCAGTCGCTCAGCGACCTGCGCACGCGCAAAATAGAGATCGGTCGATTCCTTAAAGACGACGGTGACCTGGCTGAAGCCGTTGCGCGAGATGGAGCGAGTCCCCTCCAAACCGGGAATTCCGGCAAGGGCGGTTTCGATCGGAAACGTCACACGCTTCTCGACCTCGACCGGACCCAACGACGGTGCAAGGGTGTTGATTTGCACCTGTTTGTTGGTGATGTCGGGCACCGCATCGATCGGCAGCCGCGTTAGTTGGAATGCGCCGTAGACGGCGACGACGAGGGTGAGGACGACGATGAGCCATCGCGCCCGTACGACGAGGAAGAGAAGCCGCTCAATCATCGTGGCTGGCCTCCGCCTTGCCGAGTTCGGCTTTGAGGAGAAAGGCCCCCCGTGTCGCGACGACCTGGCCGGGCTTTAGGCCCTGCAGGATTTCGGCGCGGCCACCGCTGCGGCGACCGACTGTCACCTGTTGCGCACGGAACCCGTTGGTGGTGCGCACAAACACAACGGAGAGTCCCTCGACGGCCTGTACCGCTTCGTCGGGCACCACGATGCCGGCGGGACCGGCAAGCTTGGGGGTGATGCGAACCTGGAGAAGTTGACCCGCTTGCAGCGCCGATGGGTCGACCACCGTCAGCACGACCGTCGCTGAACGGGTGGTTTCATCGAGCCCGGGCGTGACCGATCGCACGGTCGCCGCAACGGTTGTTCCGTTTCCGAGTTCGATCACCGCTGCATCGCCTGGCGTGATCCGGCGTGCGTCTGCTCCTGCCACCGCCGCTTCGATTTGAATGCGACGCGGATCACCGACACGGAAGAGTTCGGCGTTGGGTTCGACGAAGGCTCCGAGCTGCGCTGGTGCTGCAGTGATCCTGCCGCTAATCGGGCTCGAGACGACGACGGATCGACCATCACCGGACACGCGTGCTGCACCGGCCGCCGTGCGCGCGCGCCGTGCTTCAGCCTCGGCGGCCGCGGCTTCCGCACGGGCCGCGTCAAGGTCTTGCCGCGGGCTTACGCCCTGACCGAACAGCCGCTCTTCACGAGCAAGTTGTTGCCGCGCCAACGCGGCCTTAGCGGACGCCACCGAACGATCGGCGGCGATGCTTGCTGCATCCGCGCTTTCGACGAGGGCGATGGTTTCACCGGCGCGAACCGGATCACCGACACGTTTGAAGATGCGGGTGACGGAGCCGTTCACACGAGCGGTCAACACCGCCTGCCCGTCGGGCGCGGCCTCGACGCTCGCCTGGGCGAGGATCTCGCCCGCGAGGCCACTCGCTGCAACCGGTTGCACGGCGATGCCGGCGGCGGACAACTTCGCGGCGTCCATGACAATGACGCCCGCCTCCCCGTGTTCTTCGCCATGCTCTTCGCCGGCTTCGGTCGTGGCGGCAGGCTTAGCGGTCGTGAGTTTGGCGGCGGTGAAGCCGATACCGAGCGCGGCCAGGATGGCTGCACCCCCGAGCAGATACTGGCGGGACGTCATAGCGGTTCTCCGTACGGCGCGCGGCCTTGCAGCCGGGCCAGCCCGGCTTGCGCGCGCACGCGGGCCAGCTGGGCATCGATGGTGGTGAGACGGGCCGCAGCGAACGTGCGTCGCGCGGTGATGACTTCACTCAAGGGCAGCTTGCCACCCTCGTAGCCGATACGGGTCAGGCGGTAGGCTTCGGCAGCGGCCTCTTCACCTTCACGGGCAGCGGCGACCCTGCTTTCGGCGGCTTCAAGCTGACTAGTGGCGACGCGGGCATCCGCCGTGGCGTCGAGCTGGGCGGCGCGAAGCCGAGCTTCCGCTGCGCTGAGCACAGCCTGCGCCGCCTGGACGTTGCCTTTGTTGCGATCGAACAATGGCAGCGGCATGGAAACACCGGCGACCAGTGCCGAACTGTCGTCTTCTCCGAAGCGGCGCACGCCGACCGACGCCGTCACGTCCGGTGCGCCGGCCATGCGCTCGACACGCACGCGCCGCGCAGCGGCTTCGCGCTCCGCTTGGGCCGTCGATACGGCCGGGGTCGTCAGCGTATCGAGTGCCAGCTGCGATGGCAGCTGAGCTGGTATGTCGAGCACCGACGCGGATAACGAGGTGAAGGGCACGGGCGAACCCGACATCGCCGTCAGGCGTGCGAGGCTGGTGTCACGCTCGACCTTGGCGGCATCGCGATCGGCCTTCGCGGCGCTGACAGCGGCGCGGGCTTGAACGATGCGAACTTCCGCCTCGCGTCCTGCTTCGACCAGGGCCTTGGCGACGCGCTCATCGTCGAGGGCGAGTTTGAGAGCATCTTCGGCGAGGGCGTAACGGCGCTCGGCTGCTTCCGCCTCGGCGTAGGCGACGGCGAGATCGTAGGCGAAATCGGCGCGGGCTTGCGTGAACTTCGCTTGCGCCGCGACGATTTGGGCGTCGCCAGCGGCGATGCGTGCGCCGCGTTTGCCGGGCCATTCGAGCGGCTGGCCGATGGCGAAGGTGGTCTCAGCCCCTTGCATCCCCTGGTAGGGGCCGCGGCCGGAGAAATTCTCGATCTCGACGCTAGCTTCCGGATTGGGCCGCTCACCCGCTTGGGTGCGAAAACCTTGTGCCTGAGCAATGCCCGCGCGCGCCTCAGCAAGACGCGGCGCGTCGGTCTCGGCTTGGATCAGCAAGGCCGAATAGGTCGGTGCTGGATCAGCCAGCGCCGACGTACCGCACAAGATCGCGGCGAGAACCGCGATGGATGCGGTTCGAGGGAGGGCTGCTTTGCGCAGCCGTCCCGCATGGATGAAAGACATAGCTATCCCCTGCGTGTGAAATGACGAGCGGCGCGCACGAAGGCGCGGTACGTCACACGCGGGGTGGGCGTTCCAGTCCGAAGAGTGGTGCTGCAGGCAGGAAGCGTTGTGCGTTCGGCATCCACGTGGAGCGTTGGATGACCGGTTCACTCAGGCTCGTCGTGGGCGGCGGGGCGGCAAAGCCGTGACCATGACAATGGGCCGCGCAGCCGTGCAGGCCACCAGACTTATCTCCATGATCTTCGTGGTCATCCAGGACCGAGGTCTGCTGCGCGAGTTCAGCGGGATGGATCGGCTCGAACGCGTGCGCCGTCGTCAAAAGCAGAAAGCTCGACGCGACGATCACGGCGAGGATCGCCATGAACCGTTTCGCATGCTGTCGAGCTCGCCAAATCATGTAGCGGCTCGGGTGGTTTTGAGTTCGGCCATCGCTTGGCGGATGATGCGCATGGAGGAGGTGAGGAACAAGCCTGCCATGATCGCCGCCACGCCGAGGTCGGCCCATTTAGTGCCGGTCACGGCGACGATACCGGCGGCTGCTAGCACGGCGACATTGCCGATCGCGTCGTTGCGCGAGCACAGCCATACAGAACGGACATTGGCGTCGCCGTCGCGATAGCGCAGCAACAGCAGTGCGGCGATGACATTGACCGCCAAGGCGGCGGCGCCCACGGCGCCCATGGCAATCGCTTCGGGCGTGCCTTCGAGGAAGGTCCGCCATAGCGAGGCACCGAGCACATAGGCGCCCATGACTGACAGGCTGATGCCTTTAGCGAGCGCCGCGCCGGCGCGCATACGAAGGCTCATGCCGAGGACGGCGAGGGTGATGCCATAGGTCAGGCTGTCAGCGAGAAAGTCCAGCGCGTCGGCTTGCAAGGCCATCGAGCCGGCGACCTGACCGGCGACGATCTCGACCAGAAACATCGCCGCGTTGAGGGCGATGACAATCCACAGCACGCGCTTGTACGCGGGCGAAGCGCCGTCGAACGCCGAGGCGACGTCACTGCAGCCGCAATCACCGGCGCGCGGGGTCGCGTCACAAGTGGTTGGAATCATTGCGCTTGAAGTTGCCATGGCGCGGTTCTACATCCTCTAGCCACTAGAGGATCAAGCATAAAGTGGAGGATGTGTGTTCAGCATCGGCGAGTTATCAAAACGCACTGGCGTGAAGGTCCCGACTATCCGCTTCTATGAGCAAGCGGGTCTGCTGCCCGAACCCCCGCGCACACAAGCCGGTCGCCGCCTCTACGGCACGGACGACGAACGGCGCCTGGCTTTCATCCGCCATACACGCGATCTTGGGTTCGAGATGGATGCACTGCGCGCGCTTCTCGAACTCTCCGATCAACCGGATCGTCCCTGTGGCGAAGTCGATGCGATCGCTCGTGCGCACCTGGCGGCCGTCGAAGCGAAAATCAGCCAGCTAACAGCACTGAAGGATGAGCTCGCCCGCATGGTGAAGAGTTGCTCGCATGGGCAAGTCTCGCATTGCCGGGTCATTGAGGCGCTGGCCGATCACAGGCGTTGTGACAGCATCAATCATTAACGAAATGCCGTCTGGGCCTGATCCGAATAAGGACGGAGCGGAAGCGAGCTTGGACCCACGCGCCGGCGATCAAGGTAAATCCCCCCATCCAAGCCTCTTGAGCGCGGGGCAATAAGCAGACCTCGAAGCGCCAGCTCCGGCTATTCGCAGGGCGAGTATCGAGGTGGATGGCAGCGGAATTATATGAGGCCTGTGGAACCTATTGAAGCTGAGGTGCAAGCACTAGTCGCCTAGACCGCAAGCTTAGATCGGCGCGCTGTGTACCAGAAGCCAACGACCAAAACGACCAGCGCCGTCAATTGGGCGAGGACGCCCAGCACCGTCGGGTACAGGCCCAAGATTTCGATGCGCGGTGCGCCACCAAGAGGTTGCACCCCGAGCATGCCGGCTTCTTGCAGTGCCGCCACCCCCTTGCCAGTCAGCACCACGGCGAGGATGGCCATCAGGATGGAGCTCAAGGAGAAGAACTGCGAAATCGGAAGGCGACGGCTGTAGTTGAGCAGCAACCAGGCGATCCCTGCCAGCACGATTACAGCGGCGCCCGCGCCAGCGAGCATGCCCATCCGCCCGCCTTGGCTCCACATCGCCACGAAGAACAGGATCGTCTCGAAAACCTCGCGGTAGACGACCAGGAAGGCGAGGAAGAACAAGAACCAGGCAGATTGCTTCGAGAGGGCTGCAGAGAGCCTCTCGCGAATGTATTTCTGCCAGGCGTCGGCCTGCGCCTTACCGTGCATCCATAGCCCGACCGAGATCAGCACGAGCGCCGCGATGAGCGAACCGAACCCTTCTGTGAGCTCGCGGCTGGCTCCGCTGATGGTGATGATGGAGGTCGCGGCGAGCCAGGTCAGGCCGCCCGCGGCCAATGCCGCCACCCAGCCTCCATGGACGTAGGGAAGCACATCGTTTCGCTCGGCCTTGCGCAGGAACGCGATCATCGCGACGACGATGAGCAGCGCCTCAAGCCCTTCGCGAACGAGGATGGTGAACGCACCGGCGAAGCTCGAGCCGTTGCTTGCCTGATCCGGAGAAACGGTGCGCTCGGCTTGATCGATCAAGCCGTTGATCGTGGCGATCTGCGCGCGCACGTCAGAGACCGGCGCGCCAGCGGCGATGCTAGCGCGCAATTTGCCCATCGCGAGTTCGATCCGCTGCATGAGAGCGGCGTCCCGCGCTTTCAGAATCGGTTCAATCGGCTCGAAACCGTCGAGGTAGGCAGCCAGCGCCAGGTCGGTCGCTTTGCGGCGATCCCCTTGCTGGTAGGCGGCAAGGCTTTCCAAAAGACGGGAGCGAGTGATGTCGAGGGTAGCGGCTCCGGGCTTGGCTGCGACGGCGTCGGGATGACGCCGCAGGAAGGCGGTCAGCGCGATGGCCTTTTCTTCGCCGATCTCTTTGGCCAGGGCGGAAGGCGTCATCTGGCTGAGCGCTTGAAGATTGGGGAAACGCGCGCGCAGCGAGGCGTCGCTCTTCCAGAGCTTTTCGCCACGCGCGGCGTCTTCGTCGGTGAAGGCGAAGCGGCCGACATAGAAGGCGAGCGCCCATTGCTCGTCGTTCGGCAGATGCGCAAAGCTCGTCATCGCCGTGCCGTCGAGGCCTTGATGGATAACCTGGTAGAGACCGAACACGCTGCGTTCGCGCGCCCGCGCAAGATCAGCGAAAGCGATGGGCGGCGGATCCATGCCGGCGGCTGCCGGGCCGTCTGCGCGCCCACTTGTGCCGTGACATGCCGCGCATTGTTGTTGGTAGAGGCGCTCACCCAGCGCCAGGTCGGGCGGTGTCGTGGGGGCGAGCACCGTGGGATAGGCCTTCAGAAGGTCGTTGCTGAGGCTACGGGAGAGCCCGGCGATCTCCTCGCCGCTACTCTTGCGGTCGATCGCTGCACGCAGCTGTTTGGCGCGACGCAGAAGCTCCGCTTTCGTCGGCCGATCCGGCAGGGCCGCGATACGGGTTTCGACCTGAGCGGCGAACTCCGTCATCTCCGCGTACTCGGCGGCGCTGATGATTTTGCCGCCCGCGACCGCGCCCGGATAGTCGACGCCGATATAGTCCAGAAGGCGCCACGCCGTCTGTGCGGAGGCCGGCTCCCGTTCCTGTGCGTACGCGGCCGGTGAAGCGACAACAAAGCACAAAGAAGCAAGAGCGAGGGCAAGAAGGCGCATGATGGACCAATGAGTGAGTTGCGAATGAGTATCTATTGCAGAGCGTTATGCGAAGCAACGGCTTAGCCGCTGCCGAACAGCTTGATTCCGAGGAATAGCAAGGCCCAGCCGACAGCCACCGGGCTACAGAACACCAAGGCGACTCCAGCGCGCAGGAGCACCTTGCCCTGATGCTCTTTCAGTTCGGCAGCTGTCAGCGGGCTCACGGCGAACTCCGGCGCATCATGCCGATCACCACGAGGGTGATGCCGACAACGACGGCAACGTCGGCGATGTTAAATGACGGCCAGTGCCATTCGTTGAGATGCAGGTCGATGAAATCGGTCACAGCCCGGTGACGCCACCGGTCAATCACGTTACCGATGGCTCCGCCGATCACGGCGCCCAGCCCCAACGCGGGCCAAATGCGGGTCTCGCGAACCAGTATCGCGCCCAGCCACGCGACGACCGCCATGGCTAGCAGCGAGAGGCCCCACCACGGAACTATGCCGTTGTTGAGCATGCCAAAGGTGACGCCCCGATTGCGTACCAGGACCAGATTTAAGAAGGGCAATATCTCGGTGCTCTGGGCGGCGAGGGGTGACGCCAAGGCGAGCGCCTTCGACCACTGATCGAGCGCGATCACCGCACCGCCTACCAGCAGTCCGGCGATGCGCGTCACCTGTTGTTGCTCACGCACGCTTGCGCCCTGCGGCAAGGTCGCGCCGCGCGTGCTGAATGATGGTCCAGGACGAATGGAGGAACAGGCCGGCGACGATGAAGGCGACGATGAGGTCGGGCCAGACAGTGCCGGTCAAAGCGACCACGCCGGCCGCGACAACGACGGCGGCATTTCCGATCGCGTCGTTGCGGCTGAACAGCCAAACCGCCTGCATGTTTGCGTCCCCCGTGCGATGGGGAACAAGCACCCACGCCGCCGCGATATTGACGGCCAAGGCGATGATGCCGAACAGCCCCATGAGGCCCGCCTCGGGTGGTTCGCCGCTGGCGATACGCATCGCGGTTTCAGCGACGACCCAGAGCCCGAGCGCGCCGAGGAAAATGCCTTGCACCAGCGCGGCGCGGGCACGCGCCTTGAGATGCCAACTGGCCGCAAGGATGCCGAGGAAGGTGATCAGCCCGTCACCCAAGAAGTCGAGAGCGTCAGCCTTCAGGGCTTGGGAACCGGCGATGAAGCCGCCCATGATCTCGATGATGCCGTACCCGACATTGAGCAAAACCACGATCCACAGCGCTCGCCGATAGGCGGGCGTGACATGGCTGAAGTCCGCGACGGCGTTTTCGTCCGCGTCATCCAAAAGGCGGGTCAGGCGGTAACCGAGCGCCGCCACGGTCTGCTCGATCTGCTCCAGCTGTGCGGCGTCTCGCGCGGTGACGTTCATCCGTTCGGAGGCGATGGAGACTTCGATGCGCTCCACGCCGAGTTTGCGCACTGCGCCTTCGATCTTTGTGGCGCAGGAGCCGCAATCCATGCCCGTCACCCGATATTGGGCGTCGATCGAAGCGACGTTTTCAGTTGGGCGTTGTGTCATGGCGGCGGACGCTACATCCTGTAGTGACTACAGGAGCAAGCGGAATTGTGATTACAATCGGGGCATTGTCGGAACGGACGGGCGTAAACATCGAGACGATCCGCTACTACGAAAAAGTGGGTTTGATGCCCGTTGCGCAGCGCACGGGCAGTGGGCGCCGCGTCTACGATGAAACACAAACCCGCCGCCTCCTCTTCATCCGCCATGCCCGCGAATTGGGTTTCTCGCCGGCGGTCATCCGCACGATGATTGAGCTCCAGGAAAGCCCCGGAACATCCTGCGAACGGGTGAGCAAACTTGCGCAGGATCAGCGCGATGCGGTCGATCTGCGCATCGCCAGCCTGAAACGCTTACGCAAGGAACTAACGAGGATGATCAGGTCATGTGAAGGTAGTACTGTTCAACATTGCCGCATAATCGAATCTTTGGCAGAACCGGTGACTTATTTACACGACACGCCTTAGTCGCGACGATGTAATACAGGGCGTCTTCGCGATCATCCAGCTGTTGGACGATCATTCGGAAACAAGGCCGCATCAACACGGTGCGCTGCCACCCGTAGTCCCCAACCCAGAGCCGGCCATCCTCACAGAGAACCTCACGCATGGCGGCGAGGCCCTCCCATTTTTCCCGCACGGGCATCTGGTGTAACACCAGGCTCGATCCGACCGCTGTCCCGACGCCAACAAGCGCTGCGGAAGCGGACGCAAAACCACGATGAAACTCAACGCCGACCCCGGCGCGACGGGCCTTTGCCGAAGCGATCGCCAGAGCCTCGGGATCAGGATCGAGACCGATGACCCGACAAATTTGGCGCGCGCATCTGACCAAGAGGCGAAGCTGCCGTGCCGCATCCGACGTTCAGGATCGTGTTGTCGGCCGTCGGCGCAAGCCGGGCGACCAGCGCCTCGCGCTAACGGCGCTCGCGCGCCGCTAGCGCAAGGGCGACATAATAAATCCGTTCCAACCCGCCCGGCCCAAAGCAGATGTGAAACGCCTGTCGTTCGTGACCACGGTAGAGCCCTATCGCGCGCGATCGAGCAGCGTCGATGGCGCCAGAGCATCCGTTGCAGCAAACAGGCTGGGCCTTGGCGCGGCCATGGCGGAGGCGGCCGATAGGCCGCCTACCCCCGCGCCCAGCATCAGCGCCAGGCCGACGGCAGCGGCGCGCACGGGCCCCATGAACAATGTCACGTCCCAGTGCTCGCGGCGACGCAGACGGGACTGCACGCGCAATTCGAGGCCGACCAAGGGATGATCGGACGGCTGTTCGCGCAGTTGCGCCAGAAGGGAATCGAGCTTGTCGGTCATCGGTCTACTACCTTGCCTTCTCACCATACGCGGGCGGGCGTGCATACCCCTCATCGCCGGCGCTGAGGGGTCTGTCGCCGCGCCGCGTATCTACCTGTCGAGGCGCCCGGGGCGTGCGAACCAACTTGCAGGAGCAACCATGAAAACCAAACTGATGATCGCGGTGGCCGCCGCGCTGATTTCGACCGGCACCATCGCGATGCCGGCGCTGGCCCATCCAGGCGAGGATCACGCGCCCGCGCCGCAGACGGCAGAAGGTCAGGGCACGGTGAAAGCGGTCGATGCCAAGGCCGGCACGATCACCATCGCCCACGGTCCCATCGCCGCGCTGAAATGGCCGGCGATGACCATGAAGTTCAAGGTCGAGAAGGCCTCGATCCTGAACGGCGTAAGCGCGGGTCAGAAGATCCACTTCGTGCTCAAGAACATCGGCGGCAAGCCCGTCGTCACCGAAATCCACGTCATGTGATGCATCGAGGGCGCGCCAACGGCGCGCCCTCGACTGCGTTCTAAGGAGGGGCGCACGATGGCAAACCGGACTTTCAAGGCGGGCGCGTTCGCCCTGCTCATGGCG
>Ga0247843_1009664_pt1 | contig 10613 bp, 12 predicted proteins | sample LaCruzMarch2017__FD_192420 | JGI IMG/M metagenome (GOLD analysis project Ga0247843, IMG submission 192420) | Freshwater microbial communities from meromictic Lake La Cruz, Castile-La Mancha, Spain - LaCruzMarch2017_8m | ecosystem: Environmental > Aquatic > Freshwater > Lake | place: Spain...
ATAAACGCTCTAATTCAAGGCGTTCTGTGTCTGTCACAGTTACATATATTTTCTTATTCATAAGGCAAAAATACCCCATAGAAACAAATTTTTATATACACTAAAACTTTTTTGCTATTACTTAAAATTTTTCGCTTCAATCAGCCTGATTTATTGATTCTTCGCCAATTGTTAATGCAGGCAGGTCGTTATCCCTAAAATACAATCACAGAAGTATCGAAAAATCTGTGATTGTAAGGGGCAGAACTGCTGAGAAATTATCTTTTAAGAACCTTAAACGCCAAATTCCATTCTCCTTGGGCCATACAAAGGTTGACCCAGATGACTGCAATCTGTTCCAATAAGGCTACTTTATCACCTGTCCCAAAATCCAAACAAGAACCAAAACCTGCGTCTTTGGCCAATTGGACCTTTGGCTTTGGGGCTATCGCCTGCCATAAACATATCAATGCCTTCGCTCCCATACACCGGATTTTGAAGATTTACAAAACCCGTTGATTTAAAGCATTTTACAACGTCGGCGTTGGTTTTGTCAGTGAGGGCCTGATATACCGATTCGTACGGAGCCGGTTTTCCCCTCATAGTGTTAGTGGCATCGATGATGACTTTGCCGGTAACGTCGCCCAGTTGCGAAATAATGTCAAAAACAGCATTGGATGGTGTTGAAATCAGGACCACATCCGATTGGCTTACCGCGTCTGTAATAGAAGCGGAAATGATTTCAGGCGCTGTTTTCAGTAATTGTTGAACTTTGGGACTTTGGCTATCTCGTACGCCAATTACGATGGTATGTCCTGCTTTCTGCCATTGGGTAGGGTAGCCAAAGCTCCACCTACATCTCCTGCTCCGATGATTGCGATTTTCATTCGTGTATTAGTTAGTTACGGGGTTGTTTGTAAAATCTGTAAGGCAAATACTGACTACTGGGTGCATGTTTGTTCATTATCATCAGAACAAGAAGCCTTTTACGGGTTCTAATTTTTCTGGCAAATCTGTCTCACCCAATTGTTCTTTTAAGTCACGTTCAATGGTGTTACAAAGAGCTGTCATGGGAATATCCTGTAACTTGTTTTCGAAGGGGTCTTCGTTAATTTCACCCACCCGATTCATGATTGAAAACACAAAGCAAATGATAAAACTAACAGGAACTACTAAGTAATCAATATTCATTTTGTTAAAATCACTTATCAAACTAAAAGGTAAAATAAAAATAAATGTAAACAAAAACAGTCGAGTAAAATAGTGATAGTTGCGTGGCAGAGGCGTATTTTTTATTCGTTCACAAGCCCCTTGCCAGTTATTAAAGGTGGCCAGATTGGGCTCCATCGTGAGGTTGTCGTTTACTTCCAGTATCTGATTTCTCATGGCTTCTTTGATACGAACGCCTTGCCTATGAAGTAACATATTAGGCTTGTTTTGTGCCTTCTGTAGGGCGTTGTACTCTTCCTCACTAAGTAAGTGCTGTAACTCTTCCCAGTTGTTTTGCCTTCTTAAATGCAATCGTAATGCGTGCGCAAAGGCAATTTGGCGATACACCATTTCCTTTTTATAGGCTTCTACCACTTCGCTGCCTGCCTTTCCAGTGCCCAAGGCATTATCGGCATTGACGATGATTTGTCGAGCAAAAATTCGACTGTTGTTAATAATGCCACCCCAAATCGTACGCGCTTCCCACCAACGTCCATAAGCGGTTTGGTTACGGAAGGCAATAAAAATAGCCAATGCCGATCCCAAAATACCGGCTATGTTATAGGGCAGTGCAATTTCTATGGCATCGAATTTGTGTAAGAGCCAAGTAATGGTGGCTACTGTTAAAGTAATACCTGTTTCATGGCGAATGTTCCAGAATACAATTCTCAGGTCGAAATTTTTTCTTAGTACCATGCGAGTTTAGGGTGTGTTTTTATAAAAGGAGAGGGTCAGAACTTCAATAGGGTGTTTTCGTCATTAACCGAAAAATTTTAAGTACTGTTCAAAAATTAGAAAAATCTTAAAGGGTAATTGATGGGTTGGAACGGAGTGGGATATAATAATTATGTTTTTTTAATTTCTTATCGCATTTTCAGTTATTTACCTGCGCTCGAAACGTAAATTTTCTGCTACATTTATATCCACAAAACTTAATACATGACATAAGTGGGTGTATCAAAGCTCAAGAGCTTATTTTTGGGCTTCCGAGTTCCCAAAAAGATACACCCGATGCAAGAATCGGACCGCCGAAGCGGTTGAAATGGAGTTAAAAAAGCAAATAGAGAGCCATTTTCAGTGTGATAAGCGTCACCTAAAGTTGATTAGCAGACTAATTATAGCATTATTGAAGCTATCCGATAGCAAACCGCACGGGCGGCCCCGTCAGTAATTGGAGTAAAGGCATGAGCGGAGAAGCTCAACTTTCCTCAAAATATCGTTGCTTACAGCGATTTTTAAGTGTATTTCGATTTAGTGGACAAATTTATTTTGAAGTAGTATGGGGCTTATGCGGTTGTGAATCAGAGGTGTATTTGAGTTTAGACCGTACCGAGTGGACCGCCGAAGCGGTGGAAAATGCGTGGGGTGTGGGTACAGGTTTTGATGTTAAGCATTCTGTATGATGGGGTTAGTATTCCCTTATTGTGGCAATGTAGCACTCGTCATGGACATAGCAGTCACATTACCAAGAAAGCCTTGTTTCATTGCTTTCAAAGGTGGATTAGTTTCAAAACAGGCCAACAGGTGTGGCTTTGCGCTGATAGGGAATTCGTCGGACCGCCGATGCGGTAGTAAAGACTTTTTCGAGGATTGTAAAAAAGCAGGTGTCAATGCTTGTGTTCGCTTGAAAAAAAACACCTTAGTCAGAGGGGGTAAAGAGGGCAAAAAAGTACATACACTTTTCGATCGCAGCGGCGAACCGTAATAATTTGAGAACATCCTATTTGAAACCCTTGAAAGTGATTCGGACCGCCGATGCGGGCATTATCGCTTTATTTGTCTGGACACAAGCTCAAAAAAAAGCAAGCTAACGACAAGGAGGAGTACTTTATTCTTGCCTCTGAAAGTTATCGAAAAGATTTGGCAAGTGTGTATCGTAAGAGGTGGCCTATAGAGAGCTTGTTTGCTATGCTAAAATCCAGAGGGTTTAATATCGAAAACTGTCCTGTCAATCACTCGAAAAGAATCAAAACATTACTCTATGTCTTAGCAATGGCACTTATTTGGGCTGTCAAAACAGGGCAATGGCTTATTAAAAACGATAAACTCATCCCCCTTAAAACATGTAAAAATAAGACCCGGCAAAAACTTAAAAGTGTTTTTCGATGGGGGGTAGACCATATTCAAAATAGCCTCCTCAATAGCCTTGACTTTCAGCCTATTGTAAACTTATGTCATGTATAAAAACCCACAAAAATACATTTTCACGGCACAGTTCATAAGAAAAGACCAAAAAAATGATTGTTAATCATAATTTTCATATCTCACAGCTGGGGAGAGACCGGAAGGTAAGGGTCTATTTGCCACCGAGCTATCACCGCAAAGAGCGAAAATACCCCGTGATTTATATGCACGATGGGCAAAATCTGTTTGATACTCAGTCTGCGTACGGACGGCCTTGGTACGTGGATAAGATTATTGATAAAATGCCCGCTAAGCGTCAGGTAGTTGTGGTTGGGATTGATAATGGCGAAATGGAGCGACTGAAAGAGTATTCGGCTTTTTCGCGCGAAAACCACGTAGCTGAAGGAAGCGCTTATTTGAAGTTTATTACGGAAAATTTAAAACCTTTTATTGACCAAAACTACCGAACTCACACTACCCCGGAGCACACTTGGATGGTGGGCAGTTCGATGGGGGGATTGATAACTCATTATGCAGGAATGAATTACCCCGATGTTTTTGGAAAAGTGGGTATTTTTTCGCCTTCCATCTGGTTCAATCCTGAGATAACCTACTACGAGCCGCCTAAGCCGTTAACGAATAACTCCTTTTATGTAGCAGGCAGCCGAACCGAAAGCCGAGCCATGGAAGGAGATTTGAAAAATGTATATTGGTCGTTTAAAAAATCGGCGGTACCGGATACCAATCTTAGGGTGATTGTGCGCGACAAAGGCCGACATAATGAGGCTTTTTGGGCACGTGAGTTTAAGAAATTGATGTTGGAGTGGACTAAATAGGTATTCCTAAAAATGCAAAGGAGTTGCCAGTATGAGCGACCCCTTTGCATTTTTAGGCGTTACGAGTTCTCAGCCAATTGTTTTACCACTTCCAATGCTTTGGGAAACATTGATTCAAAATACGCTTTGTGTTCCTCCATGCCAAACAACTCCACTTCCAGTTCTGTTACCCCGTCGTTTTCGTTCAGGAAGTAGCTTTCGGTAGCGCCTTCCCATTGAATTGATTGTTCGTCGGAAGGTTTTTGAACCCTTTTGGACATTTCGCCCAAATGCTTGAAGACCATTTTATTGTTTTCCTCAAGCGTTTCAATCTTGCTGAACAAGCCATCACCTTTTCCATCTAAAAACAGAATTTGGCTGCCTTCTTTCCAGTCGGATTCGGCGTGGGAGCCTTCCGTAAATACGGCGGTCCATTGGGGATAGGTGGCGTCATTCCAAAGTACGTCCCATACTTTTTCTTTGGGGGCATTGATGTCGATGCTGAAATCTAATTTTTCCATGGTTTGCAGTTTTAAAAGGTTTTCATTTGCTGTCTCTTGACATTACAAATTTACCACTGCTTACGCTCTTTTCAGTTGTGTAAAAACGACAAAGTAACGGGGTGTTTACGACATGTTTTTTGATGAAGAATAGTACTTTGCTTTTTCACCCGTGCACTCCTAACCCAGCAACCCCAGCAAATCATCTTTGGAAAAAGAGGTTAGGATCGATTCGTCTGATTTCAGGAGGTCTCCTATCAATTTGGTTTTGGATTGCTGCAATTTTACTACTTTTTCTTCGATGGTATTGGGGCAAATCAACCGTACGGCCACCACATTTTTGATTTGCCCAATGCGGTGACTGCGGTCAATGGCCTGATTCTCAACGGCAGGGTTCCACCAAGGGTCAACCAGATAGACATAATCGGCTTCGGTCAAATTTAATCCTATTCCGCCTGCTTTCAAACTGATGAGAAACACGCGTACGCTGTCGTTGTTTTGAAACTCATTGACTTTGGACGCTCGGTTTTTGGTTTGGCCCGTTAGGTATTCAAAAACGATATTCTTGGTTTCCAATTCTTTCTTGATGACGTCGAGCATCCCCACAAACTGAGAAAAGACCAGAATTTTGTGTTGGGCCGATTTGTTTTCGATGTGCTCCATCAACACCTCCACTTTTGACGAAAAATCCCCCTGATAGGCTTCTTCTTTCAGGAGTGCCGGCGAGTTGCATATCTGTCGTAATTTGGTAAGTCCCGTCAGGACGTGTATGCCGCTGCGTTTAATTTCATCTTCGGATTTTCCGTTGATAAAATCGCGCAATTCTTTCTCGTAGATGTCGTATATTTTTCGCTGCTCGTCGCCCATTTCGCAGTAAATCACCATTTCAGTTTTGTCAGGCAGCTCTTTGGCGACTTGTTTTTTTGTTCTTCTCAGGATAAAAGGCTGAATCTTTTTTTGCAGCTGAGCGGTTCTTTTACTGTCTTCAAATTTGTCGATGGGGGAGGAGTAAATGGCTTTGAAAAACTGCCGGCTGCCCAACAATCCCGGGCAGGCAAAGGAGAGTTGCCCGTAAATATCGAAGGTGTTGTTTTCAATCGGTGTACCCGTCAACACCACTTTGTTTCTGGATTGTAGAAGCCGAGCAGCTTTATAACGCTGTGATTCAGGGTTTTTGATGGCCTGCGATTCGTCCAGAAAAACGTAATTGAACCGGAAAGTTTTCAGGAAATAAATATCGGAAAGCAGCGTACCGTAAGTCGTCAAAATCACTTCATGCGACTCAAAGTCTCGGATGGTTTTCAAGCGGGTTTGACCATAATGCGTGAACAATTGGATGGACGGGGCAAATTTTGCCAATTCATCCTGCCAATTGAAAAGAAGTGAAGTGGGCACCACCACCAAATTCGTGGTATTGGGGTGTTTGGCTCGTTGCGAAAGGATAAAGGCAATGATTTGAATGGTTTTTCCCAAGCCCATGTCATCGGCAAGACAGGCCCCAAAATTATGCTCGTCCAGAAAATTCAGCCAGTTGAGTCCCTGTTTTTGATAATCGCGTAAGGTGCCGTTCAACTCCTTCGGAACGGGTACTTTTTTGAGTTTTCCGACGGATGCAAATTGGGTAGAATAGAAAGCGATTTCTTCCTTTACTTCCTGACTGAGAGCTTCTTGGTTAAAGAGTGTGTCAATGTCGGTAAAGTTGGTTTTAGGGATTTTTAGTACTTCTTCGGCTACTTCCCCTGCCTGAAAAAAGGCCGCGATTTTCTTCATCCATTCGTCGGGCAAAATGCCCATTGTGCCATCGCCCAACTGTACGTATTTGCTTTTATTCTTAATGGACTTGTGCAATTGTTTCAGCGAGGCTTTTTGTTTGCCGTATTTGATTTCCACCGACGTATCAAACCAGTCCATTCCGCTCCTGACACTGATAGAAACGCGTGCTTTGTGGGCGTTCAATCGGTTGTTGGTCAGTTCGTTGAAGCCCAAAATGGTAATTCCCTCTTTTTGCCACGCCTCAAACGCTCCCAAAAACCAACCTTCGTCCAGAAACCGATCTTTGTGCAGGTAAAAATAGTCCATTTCGTAGAGTTGTTCCTCAAAATCGGGATGCTGTTGGATGACAAGCGAAGTGAAACGAATTTCCATTTCTTCGTCGCGCTCAACCTGAAATACGTTGCCGTTTTGGTCGGTATCAAACAGTTGTTTTTTGGAATAAACGGGCACTTCAATGGCGCCGTATTTCACGACGGGCGTGAGAATGACATAGTTGTTACGTTCGGACAGATAGATGATTTTCTCAATCGTTCGGTCTATCTCATACTGAATCTGTTGCGTCTTGTTGGCCGGTCGCAGGTAGGCGTAACGAATACTGATTTGGTGCTCCAATTCTGCCAAAATCGTCTCCCGAAACTCGTCGTATTTGGACGCATGAATCAATAGAATCGGATTGCTCTTTTTGAAAAATTGAATGACGCGAAGTAGGTTCGGATTGGTGACCAAATACAGCGTAGTACCGAGGTGAATAAAGTAATCGTACTTGATATTCAGGGTTTTTAACGGATGAGCTTTGTCGTTCAGCATCAATTCGCCCGTGATTTCGTAAAACTGTTTTCGTTGGTCAACAGTAAGGGTAATTTCGATGGCGTTTTTTCGCAATTGAACCGGCACAATGGAGTTAGCAGTGACATTGTCCGACACGCTGCCGTCGTGATAATACACGTCCAAATTCAACGGATTTTTAACAATCACTTTTAGGGCTTCGAGGACTGACGCCGTTTTATCGGTCGTAAAATGTTGCTGAAATTTGGAGATAGCCGTATAGAATTTGGCCTCTTCCAAATGTTCCGTTTTCCAAATAAGATTCAACGGGTCTACGGGGGTGACGGGGTTTTTAAGCTTCCCGTCCCGGCTCACCTGTCCCTCAAAAAGCTCCGCCCCAAACCGTTCGTAGTATTTATGTTTTCTGAAGACAACAGCCATTTTGGTGTTCGATAATTCATTGGCCCTTCCCGCCAATAAAGCCTGTTTTTGGGGCAATAAATGTTCCCGAAAATAGTCATTGGTGGCTTTATTCAGGGGAAATAAGTCTTTGAGCTTGGGCTTTATTTCGACTGATTTTTGGAGGTATTCTACGTAAAAGAAATCATCCAAGTTGGTTTCATCTTCCAAACCGTAATCTTTCACCACCTGTCGCATTTTTGCTTGTCGCAACGCAGCATCAAAGAAAATACGCAGATAAGGGCGGTCGATGATGTTATACAAAACCTGCACCTGATGCTCACACATTTTCTTTTTCGGGGCTTTGCAGGGGCAGGAAAGAATGACGGAATTTTCGATTTGAGAAACGGATACGGTAGGAAAAGCAATTGTTGAGGAAGCATGAGCAAACAGCCCGACGTTGATATCAATGGAGGTGGGCTGAATATCAAAAAAGCCCCTTGTTCCGGTATCAATAAAGTCGGAACTGTGTTTAAGCAAATCAGAATAGGTCAGGACTGCAATGGATGTATTCTCAAGAATGTACTCGTTGGGATGCTCTCTCATGAATGATGTATGAGTCACAGTGAGTTAGAAAACATGATTGTTTTTCTATTTACCTCTATTCAATCGTCTTTGAGAAAGTTTTTTCCAAATGTTATGGGCAAGCTCAATTTCTCTGAGTGTCAAGCCATAATGGTCTTCCAAAATTATTTTGTTTGTAATTTTTAGAACTTCCTCAATATCAGTTTTATCACGAATTAATGCATCAATTTGTAAAAGTAAAGCAGCATTATCTGTGTTATAGGGTAATAAAATTTTTTCTGTTTCATTGGGCATTAACTCTAAAAGTAAATCGCCTATTAATTTAGTATATTTTTGTAAAATCTATGCCATATTTTTATAATTAATGTCAATTACAGAAAGCATTTTTAAGAGGTCATCTTCTGTAGTAATAAAAACCTCATAACGTTCACCACCAATACTTCCTTTTCTCTTTTTTCCAGGTCGTACGCGATCATCAACTATATCCCCTAATTCAACTATCGCATGAATATTTGTATTAATAACTAAAAAACATTTTCTTCCAGTTTTACCTGCATATCCAATAATGGAAAACGTTTCTTTATTAAATATTACCTTAATTTTCGAAGATTGAACTTCCAATCCTACATCGCTAATTTTTTTCAAAGATTCATAAAAAATCCTAAATAAACTTTGTGCCTCTTCTTTGCCAAATAAAAAAGAATCAACATCAGCCAATTCAGGTTTATTGTCAATAATTGACTTGATTCTTCTAATTTTTTCTGCATTTTCTTTCTCAATCAAGTCATCGGGGTCATTGTTTAGGTAGTCGATTAATAAAAGTTAATTTTCAAACCATAAATATTTAATAAGTGTAATTTCATTTTTACTTTTCTTTGCTTTTTCAATATCGTTGATTGAAAAAGATTGAGCAATCATTACAACTTCTATACTATCTTCTAAAACAATCTCATACTTTGGCATCACAGCTCCGTATTTCTGAGTAGCAAGCAGGTATATTCTTGCAAAGTTATCTTCAATGAAATCTTTGTAATCACTTACTTGATTTCGAATATTTTTATCAAAATCTTTCTTTAGTTCAAAAATTACGAACTTGTTTGATTTCGGATTAAAAGCAAGAATATCTACTCTTCCCGAACTGCCCTTACCTCTGACGTTACCATCAAGGGTAAACTCACTTTTTATAAAAGTATATTGAGAAAAAAAATTCCCCCAATTCTCACATAGAAATTTATTCAGTTCGGCTTCTGATTTATGAACTGTTTTGAGAAATTTCTTATTGTCTGTCGAATAAAGTTTAAGCATATTATTTAGCTATATATCCAAGTACTCTTAGAAGGAACTTTTGCTCTTTGACCATTTTAATAAGGTCTTCAAAACCTTTTACAGCTGTTTGACTGGTGAATGCTGTAATACCCGTAAATGTGTGAAAATCTTTGTCTGTAAAAAATTTAAGAAGAAAATTGCCTACTGAAAGTTCGGATATTGGTTCGTACCCTTGTCCTAAAAATTGAATTTCCATGCTAAAAAGCGTATCATTTCAGCAAATGTAATAAAAAACCATCGAGGAAGCATGAGCAAACAACCCGACGTTGATATCAATGGAGGGGCAGAATGTCAAAAAAAGGTGTCGTTGGTAAAACACCAACGACAAGAAAAAAGGTACCAGATATGGCAAACTATCTAAAATCGGAGAGCAATTAAAAAAATCAACGAGTATCAATGGCTTTTTTTACCCATTGCACCTTTCCATTTAGGATTCCTCGGCGAGCTGTTTTACCATTTTTAAAGCCTTAGGAAAAACGGTATGAAAATAGTCTTTGTATTCATCCGTGGCGCTTACCTCCACTTTCAGTTCCGTTACCCCATTGTTTTCATTCAGTGTAAAACTTTCAGTGGTTCCTTTCCATTGTTCAATCTCCTGATTAGCAGGATATTCAACTCCTGAGACGGCTTCGCCCAAATATTTGAAGGTCATCTGGCTGTTTTCAATGCGGGTACCCACTTTACTCATTAGGTCGTGATTGTCAGCGTCAAGAAACAATAATTTACTGCCTTCTTTCAGGTCCGGAACGCCATCGGCACCTTCGTTAAATACACTCGACCATTGAGAATACATAGCTTCTTCCCACAGCACATCCCATACTTTTTGTTTGGGAGCGTTGATGTTGATATTGAATTTATAGGTTTCCATTGTTTTTGTAAGATTTAAACGGCTTTTACTGGTTCTGTGGTGGTTACAGACCCCTGCGTTTATCTCTAAACAATAATGCCGGTCAATGGGTAATTGGGCGATCTTGGTAAAAAAAGATGTTTTTTAGCGAAATAGTACTTAAAATGGTAGTGCTTCAATTATGGTGCTGAGAGCCCCATTGCATGATTCAAATTATGGTAGCATAAATAGAATTTGATAGCCCCAATGTGATTTTCTAATTTTTTAGAAAATGAGAGGGTTTCTCTGACC